>Ga0209023_10000698_pt1 | contig 49183 bp, 57 predicted proteins | sample LakOneMetagenome_FD_187468 | JGI IMG/M metagenome (GOLD analysis project Ga0209023, IMG submission 187468) | Freshwater and sediment microbial communities from Lake Erie, Canada (SPAdes) (version 2) | ecosystem: Environmental > Aquatic > Freshwater > Lentic | place: Lake Erie, Canada... | reverse complement strand
TTCGCAATCGGTATCCAGGATTCGCCGCCGCTGAGCCAGATGTTCAAGCGCTTCGTCTTAAACGTCGCTTGCTCGGTGGGCTTCTTGACCGCCGATTCGCATGCCAGGCGCAAGCCTTCGACGTAGACCGACACGCCCAGGTTGGGATTCGCCTTCGCATGCTCGATCGGGTCGGTCCACTTCTCCGGATCGTCGACCGTGTAGATGATGGCGAGCAGTTCGTCGTTTTCCTCCTTGCCTTCCAGGACTTTGAGCGCATGCTTGTGCTGCTCGTATCCGAAGCTGGCCAGGTTCAAGCCCGCTGTCGTGATCTGCCAGATCAACGGCTGCCGGCGCGCACCGATACCGGACTTGATCACGTCGTAGATCTCGCGATTCGGATGGGCGTGCACCTCGTCGAGGATGCCGCCGTGCGGGTTGAGGCCGTCCATGGTGTTGGAGTCGCGTCCCAGGGGGACGAACTTGTCTGCCTTGCCGCGAACGAACAACTCACTACGCCGTTCCGAGATCTGGCGACGGAGGTGCGGGCTGGCGGCGACCATGCGGACCGCCTCGTCGTGCGTAATGCGCGCCTGGTCCATCTTGGTCGCCGCCGTGTAGACCTCGGCGCCCCCCTCCCCATCGAAGAAGAACAGATACAGCCCCACGCCCGCCAGCTTCGTGCTCTTGCCATTTTTGCGCGGGACCTCCTCCCACACCTCGCGGAAACGGCGCGTCCCGTCTTCCCTCATCCAGCCGAAGGCTAAAGCGATCCAAAATTGCTGCCAGAGGGTCGGCACGAACGTTTGGCCGGCCCACTCGCCTTTCGAGTGCTTGAGGAAGAGGAACGACTCCAGGGCGTGCTGCGCGTGGGCATCGGAAAACCACAAGCCGCGAAGGTAGCCGAACTCCAGGTCACGGTAGTGGCGCTCGACGGCCATCCGCGTCCAGCGGCAAACCGGGATCTCGCCGGCCAGCACTGCACGGCCATACTCGTCCCAGTCGAACGTCGACGACGAGGTGTCGACAACCTGCGCGCTCATTTGACCAGCCGCATGCCCAGGCCGGCCTTCTTGTTCTTGAATGCCTCGATCGGATCATCGAACAGGGTGCCTTGCGGACTGTCGATCGAGCCGCCTTTGATTTTCTGGAAGCTGGGGATCGTCAACGCCGCTTCCGGCAGCCATTGCAGGAGCGATTTCTTGTGATCGCGGGCGACGTAGTACAGCGGGTGCGGCGTGCGGTAGCCGTTCGCGCTTTCCGTGATGTAGTTCCCGCCGTTCTCGGCCTTGTACTTGTCGAGCTGCTCGGTCGCCTCGACCCAGTCGACGAACGTCCGGCAGATCACGGTCAACGCCAGGCCGTCGGTGCGATGCACCAGGCCGTACTCCAGCAGTGCCGCCGTGACGTGGTGCCACACCTTTTTTTCCTTCGGCGACAGCTTGGCCGGCATGTCCGGAACGGCAGATTCGATGATCGCGTTGATGCGATCGAACGAGGAAGCGGCTGCGTTGTTCACGCTCGGCATGCCCGCTAGATGGCTCGGTGCGCTCATGGAGGACTCCGTTCTAAAAAAAGCGACCCTGCAAAAGCGCACGGTCTCGTTTGGACACCCCCCCCTCTTAAATTTTCAGCTCACGCAAAAAGAAGGGAAACATACGGTCTACGTGTGGAAGTCCTCAACCTTTTGAGTACCCCCACCCTGTTACAGGACTGGGATCGAAAGGGGCTGCTTGTGCGCGCCCTTGAAAATTTCGGCCTCTATGCCCTTCATGAGCACGACCACCTTGGTGTTCGGGAGCTTCTTCTGGAAGTGCCGACCAACGACTTCGAGCTGCTGGCCGGTGAGGTAGCGATCCGACGTGATAAGCACAACGTCATTCGGGCTGACCACCTCGGCGCGGACATTGCCTAACATTTGTTCGATGCTCATTGCTGCTCCACTGATGAATGTTGATGACCGAACCCGCCGTCTTCCGTGGCGGTCTTCGTATCGTGGCAAGGCTTGCATAAGCTCTGCCAGTTGGACGTATCCCAGAACACGTCCTGGTCGCCCTTGTGCGGGATGATGTGATCGACGACAGTCGCCCCAACGGTGCGGCCCTGCCGTGCACACTCAGCGCACAGCGGCTCGCGTTTGAGGAATGTTGCACGCGCCTTGCGCCATACTGCGTTGTAGCCGCGTGATGCTGCGGACCCGCGCTTGGCGTCTGCGCTCTTCTGGTGCAGACTCTCGTGCTTCTCGCAGTAGCCCGACACGTCGACCAGCTGGTGACACCCAGCGTGCCGGCATATAGACTTGGCACGCATGACCATCAGGTCACCGCCGTGACACTGACGACAACGGCGTGGTGGCACAGCCAGGACATGAGGCGCGTCTCCGAGAGGTCAACATCGATGACGACCTGCACTACCAACAACAGATACATGGCGGGCTTGAACCACCAGCGGAGGCCCGCCTTCATGTGGGCCGTGATGTAATTGGATTTGTTTGCCATTGCTCGGCGTCCTTGTTAGAACCGTGTCTGCAGACGTGTGCACTACTTCCACAACCCGAGGCCAGGCGGCGTCCAACAATCGCTTGAGGGACGCTCCAGGGCCGTCTATGATTGCGGCAGGTAGTAGTGCGTTTGAATAAAAAATCCCTGCGAGCAGGGCAAACATGAAAGCGTATATCCGCCGCTTGTGTTCGCGGTTCGAGACGGATCACCACCTTTCGCTGTTGAGATCAGGTTCATCACGGACCAAGGGCGACGCTGTGCAGGGAGCTGGTGTTGTTGCGTCTACTGTTTATCCCGGTACGAGCGGGTGCCGCTCCATGGTTTCAGGAGCTGGGCCAGCAATTGGCGCTGGACATCGGCCACGACTACAGCATGTGCTTTGCAGGGAGCCTCGCCCCTGGTGCGTGATGATCGATTGCCTATCGCATAAAGTGTTCGGAAACGAAAAAGCCCGCACTTGGCGGGCTTCGTACACAGTTACTCCGAGAATGACCGAAATATATACCCGCTGTAACGGTCTCGTCAAAGCATTTCATTCGACCTTGCAACAACACCGTGTTCAACGAACACCGGCTCCAGCCGCGCCACCGCGTTTTCCTCTATGACGCGGATGTGATTCTTCATCTTGCATGAGGCACGCATGTACTTCATGTGGCTGCCGCCGAACTGCTCGGCCAGGTCGCGCGTGCTGATCTCGATCTTCTTGTGGTTCGCGAACATGCGCCCCAACATGCAGTCGATAGCCAGCGGCTTGACCCGAGGCAGCATAGGTGCGAAGTAGTCGGTCAGGTTCTGGATCGCCTGGATACGCTCGGGCGAGAATGCGAACCGCCGCCGTCCCGCACCACCATCGCCCTTCGGCACTGGGCCGTTGTCTAGGGTCCGGACAGAGCGGGCCTGCTCATACGCCACCTGGACGCGTTGCTCGACCTGCAGGGCCGCCTGGAGCTGTGCACGGACGGCATCCACATCGGCGCGCGTCTGCTCATATGCTTCCCGTGTAGCGGTGCTGCCACCGATGGCCCATGGTGACAGCCTTCCTTGCACCTCTGCCAGTCGGTCACGAAGGCGCAGCACTTCCGCGCTCACCCGTTCAAGCGCGACCATCGCCTGCTCGCCCACCTCGACTGGAAAGTCCTCGAAGTCAGTCCGCCCGTACTTGGCCTGCAGGACCCAGCGCTCGATCGGCGGCAGGTTCGTCACGACGGCCTGCGTGATCAAGGCGCACTGTGCGCGCACATCGGCGCCGCTCAGCCCCGAAAAGTTGATCGTTCCGCTCTTCTGGCCGCGCAGTTGGTCGAGCCAGTTGCGCTGATTGCCATCGGCGAGCTTGATCGATTCCATCACTCGGATCAGCGCTTTGCGGAATGGCGCGTCCTGCATCGCCGGCTGCGACATGACCAGGAACGCCACGTGCACCGCCTGGCCGGCATTCTCGAATATCGCCTGCTCTTCCTCAACTACCATGTCCATCATTCCATCCCTTTCACTCTTGGTTGCCTTACCGCGTCGGGTACGTACTTGTGTTGCCGCCCCTGCCGATCTATGAACAAGTAGGGGTTACCCTGCTCGTCCTTGATTACCCTGGATCCGGTCCATACCGGAGTCCCTACCGTGTGCCCGTTCTCGCTCGCTGAGAACACCGGCTCGCCCCGCATGCCGGCGGCGATGATCTTGTTGACGTACGCCTCACCAAATGTTTTTCTGAGGTCATCGATCAGCGCCGCCACACCGGGCATCTGTTCCCGCATCCGTCCCTTTTCCATTTGCCTCACCCGATACCTAAAAAGTGTTTCACTTCGGCAAACCCTCAATACCCTCCACATACCCTCCACATCCTTTAACCCTTATTCCTATTGGGTCTGTTGACAGTATTGAGACTATTGACAGTAAAAATAAAATCCATTCAGAAACTTCGAACAGTCGATTCATTCCCTCGGCTCGCCCTTATCGCCCTGCGCGCGCGTGGAGCGGAATTTAACCCTCCATACTGTCAACACCGTCCACATCCCCAATAACGGCGGGCGATATACGTGTTGAGGGTTGCTGTTGATGTGGAGGGTTAAGTGTCAACATGACCCGTATCCCGGTTGCGGTACTTGAAGAACGCAGTCTCGAAGACGCCGCTCGCCGCCTCGGCCCACTCGCGTAGGGTCTTGCCCTCGGGCGGATCGCCGATGTAAAAGACCAGGCGCTGCTTTACGTCTTCCCCGAGGTCATACTTGACCGCTCCCTTCTTGAGGGCGCCGCCTGAATAGCGTTCGATGGACGGACTGAACAAGGTGAGCGACGTGTACTTCGATTCGCCGGACCGGCCGCACCAAATCTGGAAGGCTTCGTACAGGCGGTTGATGCTGACGGTAATGAATGGCAGCGGGAGCAGGCCCTTGGACCACTCCCGGTAGAAGCGTTCGGCGGGGGCCAGGCTCTTCTCGATCAGTGCATCCTTGGCCTTGTTGTAGAGCGGCTTCGTGTGCTCGTTGAAGTCACCCATGTCAAGCTCGTACATGAGGTAGTGATAGAACGCCTCAATGCCACCTGCAGCGATCTCCTGCGCCACGCCGGTATAGAACTCGCGCCCGAGTGCCGGAGGCGTCCAGACGACCAGGTAGCGCCGGTCGGTCTTGTCCAGGGCGAGCGGCTGCAGCTCGTTGGACAAGAATACGAAATTCATCTGGTTCGCTTCGCTATGCTCGGGCAGTCCCTTCGGGTTGACGATGATCGTGTCGCCGGAGACCAGGTACTTGAGCTTACCCTTCATCTGCTTCAACTCGGCGCGCGTGACCACCTCGTCGGCCACCATGAACAGCTTCATGGAGGCCCAGTCGTTGAAGTTCGATTCGAGCTGTGCATTGCCGATCACATAGCCGTATTCACCATAAATCGCCTTGACGACCTTCTCGAAGAAGAAGTTCTTACCCGAGCCTTCGTCGCCGTGCATGATGATCGATGTCTCCATCTTCGCGCCCGGGTTGCGCAACGGGTACGCCAACCATCGGGCGATCCAGTTCTCCATGTCCTCGACCCCATTGCACAGGTGGGCAAGGAGCGTGCGTATTTGGATGCAATTGCCTTTGCGGGGCTCCATCTTCCAACCGCTGAACAGGTTGACGGTCGCGGTCGGGCCACTCTTGGCCGGACTGGGGGTCTCGCTTGGATCGAAAACGATGTTCTTTTTCAGGACCCACTTGCGCGCGTCGCCGCCCCAGAACTTCATCACGTCGTTGTTCTGGACGATCGTGCGCATCGCCGACAGCTTCATCAGCATGCGCTGGCGGCAGTCCCACACCAGGTCCTCGCCATAGATCAGGATGAAGTTTTCAAGCACTTCGTCAACGTGATCCCAGTGCGCTTGCCCATATTCCTTCTTGGGCTTTTCCTTCTTGGGCTTGCCTTCCTTGCTCGACTCCCCCCCCGGCCCCTGGCCGTCAGACCCGCCAGACACGGGATTGGGCGCTCCCGTGCGCATTGGCGCATCGAAACGTGCATCAAGGTCCGCCGGCATGTCGTCGTCGCCTTCGGGTGGCTGCATCGCACTGAAGGGCGGGAGGGCGAGGGCCGCAACAGCAACACCAGATTCGGAGGATGGAATTGTCGCGTCCGGGGCGGCTGCTGCCGCAAGGGGGGCGGGGGAATCAAGTCTGGGCTGCTTCGCAGCAAGGATGGAAAGCGCGAGTTGCGCCCCAACCGACTCCAGCCCCTCCTCTGCATGAAGGTCGTTGAAATCGGTCAGCTTGCGCGTGCCGCGGTCTTTGAATAACGGGGCGACGACCGACGCGTTACCTACGGCGGCTGCAGCGGCGCGGCACATCGCAACGCCCGCGTTGTTGTACTTGTAGCTGCGGATCGTGCGTCCGCGCCGCATGTCCGCCTCGATGTAAGCAATCCCCTGCGCGTCGCTACGCCACCATGCGGTTACGGTCACTTCCTGCCCGTCGTCGGCCAGCACCAGGTGCGACGCCCCGTCGATCGGCACGGGTACGGAAACCTTGAATTCCTCGCGCAAGCGCTCGGAGTATCGTTCGGCCAACTGGTAATCGTCATCAGCGAGGAAAAGCAAATGCGCGTCCGGATGATCTCGCCGCAATCGCTGCGCCACCCCCATGATCGAACCGGCGTCGAAGGCGACAGCGACTGGAAGGTCGATCATGACGCTGACGCTCATACGCACGCTGGCGCACGTCGCGTAGCCCTCTCCTACCGCGATGATTTCTGCGCCGGCAAGGGAGCCGAGCGTGTGCGATGCACCCGCCTTGTCCATTCCACTGCTGTAGCGCTTTTCTCCTTCCTGGTCGATCTTCTGCAGGCCGACGAGCTGGCCAGCACGCATCATCGGGATCAACAACTGCCCCTTCGCGCTGACGCGCACGCCCTCGGCCTGGACGAGCTTGCGCTCCAGGTACGGATGTTCGATAGGATTGTTCGAGGCCTGATCCCACGCGTCGCGCGCCCGGTTGGCAGCCAGGCGCGCGGCGTTCTCACGCTTGTCCGCCTCGGCCTTCTCCGTGGCGCGCTGCTGCCGCGCATATTCGGCGCGGTCTTCGTCGGTCATCACTTCCATGTCGACCTTGACCGGGACCGTATTGCGGTTCTCACCCTGGAAGAAGCCGAAGGCGCCGGTGATGACTGTGCGCCCGGAGCGGAGGTTCGTCTCGCGGAGGATGTACCACGCCTTTTTCCCAGGGCCGAAGCGCTTGTATTTTCCGTCTAAGATCGGATGACCCGCCGGCAGCGCCGGCATGTCGTGATCGATCATTTGCGCGATAACCTGCCCTACATCGCTCATGCTTGGGTAGCTCCGACTGCAATTTTCAGACTGGTCTTGTGCTCGACAACATGGCTCCCGTGCCGCGATGGGATCGACAGATAGTCGAATGCACCTTCGCGCATCAACTGCACGCGTACCTTGTTCTTCGGCTGAAGCGGGCGTTGCGGCGGCGCGAGGCGTGGGCCGGCCAGTGCGGGCGGTGGCATGCGCGGCGCATCAGGCTCGACGCCGATGTGTGCGAGACCGTCATCACTGATCACGAACGCGTCCTCCCGGACGAAGATCTTGCGCCGTACAATCAGGCGATCGACAACTTCGGCGTTGAAGGAGTTTACGGTCGTAGTCCATCCTGCCGCCGCCATCCATTGTGGGACTGTCGCGCGTCCGCCGATTTCGTTGAGCTTCTTGAGTGCCAGGTATGCGCGGCTACCAGCACGCGGGCCATCCAATGGGCCCGTCATTCCGAACGCTCCTGGTCGCCGCTGGCGACGAACACGCGCATCATTAGGCCCATCATTTCCTCGATCACCTTGTGCATACGTGCCGCATCGGCCTCCAGGATCTTGCGCTCGCGTTTGTCGATTTCGCCGTCTTGGATCGCGTCCTCAAAGTGATGCGCGAAGGCGCCCAGCTCTTTGTACAAGCCCCGCCATTTGGTATCCAACTCCTCGGCACCCAATTCGATATCGACCGGGAGTTTCACGAAAACACCACCGCTCGCAGTCGCGATCGCCTCAGCAAAGAGCGACGTGCCGGAGAAGCTTTGCATTGCCATCGCAGTCTCAACCAAAAGGCCCTGCCCTTTGCGCTCGTATACGCGGTTCTCCAGCGCGTCACGCTTCATAGCCAGAGCGCCGCACATAGCGTCCCAGCCGCCAGGCATCGCCCGATTCATTGCCAGGTAGGATTCTCGAATTTCCACAACTTCCCCTTTGGTTGGTGGTTTGCTAATTTTTTTGATTCAAATACGATTAGGGCTATTCCGCTTTCGCGGCGCAGTCCCTTGGATCGGAGCTGCTTAGTTTTCTTCTGCTGACTGGCCAATCGCTGAGAGGCGGTCTGGCGTAAGGAAGAGATCGGGGCGTTCAATCTTTACCTTCGGAGGGATGCCCCGAGTCGTCCAGTTTTGGACGCGCTGAACGCCGCCGTGCTTGTCATAGCCAAGTAGTTCGGCAACCTTGGCAGGACCGCCCAGATCTTCGATGAGTTGTTTGTCGCTGCGCATGAGGTTGCCTATAAGTTGAAGGTAGACAACGACATTAAACACTATGTTTAATACACTGTCAAACAGCGTGTGTAACACAAGCTGTTTAGTACCGCCCAAAATGGTGCAATGCACATGCAAATGAGAAGACTTTACGAAGCCGCTGAGACCCTACGGGGGATCACGGGCCAATCCGACGTGGCGCGGGCGCTGAACGCGTCTCCACAGACCATCAACAACTGGGAAGCTCGCGGCATGTCTAAAGCCGGCATGCTGACCGCACAAGCGGCAATCGGATGCTCAGCTACTTGGCTTGCAACCGGCGAAGGCCCGATGAAAGTTGGACAGACTGGGCCTTTAATGTCCGTTCGCGCCGTCGACAAGGATGACCCCGATTTCATAGAAATACCGATGGTTAAATTGCGCTTGCAAGCCGGGGTCACTGGCTTTCAAACAGAACCTGATCGCCGTGACGGTGGCACGATGGGTATGAGGCGCAACTGGATTCTGCGCAACGGCTATGACCCCGCAAAGCTTGTCGCAATCCAGGTCAAGGGCGAGAGTATGGAGCCATCACTATATGAAGACGATGTCGTGGTACTAAACACAATTGACACCAAGCTTGTTGATGGCCAGGTGTACGCTTTTAACTACGAGGGCGAAGCCGTCGTGAAGCGACTTTCTCGCGATGCTGGCGAATGGTGGCTCACTTCCGACAATCTTGACCAGCGCAAACATCCTCGGAAAATTTGCCGTGGCGATGCTTGCATAGTCATCGGACGCGTCGTCCGCAAGGAAAGCGACAGAATCTAAACTGCATCACATCTCCTTCGATGAAGCCGCCTTACGCGGCTTTTTTTACGCCCATCGCCACGGGCGCCTCGCCCAAATTAAACAAAACTCTACACAGATTAAACGCCACGTTTGACTTAAGTTTAAACATAGTGTTTAATGCGGGCAAGAGAACACATGAGTTTCCTTCCTGAAAGAATCGAAAAGATGAGCGTTTTCGCTATCACTGTCCGCACCGAACTTGGCCGTTCGATCTATTTCGCAATCGCAAAAACGTCCTATGAAGCCTTCGTCGCTGCGGCCGAGGCGCAAGGCAACTCGCCTTGCGCGATCACTGTCACGCCAGCATGAGCGCATCAGCGACATCCAGCAGGCCAGAAATGCCACGGCCACCGCAGACGACTCCAATCGGGACGGGCGAGCTACACCAGGCACTCGAAGACGCTCGTGACCTCAGTCGGCTGCACGCCTTCTGCAGTGCACACGTCTGCAACTCCGACGAAGTCTCCTCCGAAGGGCTGCGCCTCGACCCGCTCAAGGTCTTCGCTCTGATGCGGACCCGCGGCTACCAGGTAAGCGACCCAAGACCTGCACAACAGCAGCTCTGCTCAGGCTTCACGGCCTGGCTGGTCGATATCGCCGTTCCGGGCGGCCATGTCGTGCAACTCGCGTTTTTCACCCCGAACACCCCTCAGCAGCACAAGCATCACGCCACTCAACCCCGTCGGAAATCATCATGAAAAAAGCCGCAAAGACAGCGCCAGAACCTCCAACCGCGAACGTCGTCGAAACCAAGCACGAGAGCGAGTTCAGAATTGTCTCGGCCGCCGAAGTACCCCCTTCCCCAAACGACCGCAAGCAGTTCTCCGAACTGGCGTTAACCGAGCTCGCAGCGCGCCCGGGAGTGCGTGCAATGGACGCCAATAAGCCATTGGGGCATTTGCGCGCCCTCATTGCCGACGATTCATTCGCCGCTTCATTCCAGACACTGCGCCAATATCGGTGTGAGCTGCTTCGCGAAGAAGCAAGGTTCGCCAACGATGATGCTCAGAGAATCGATATGAGCATCCTGCAGAGCAAGATCTTGGCGCTTATGCCTCAGCACGAATACAACTATAACTGGCCTAGCGATAAGGACGGTTACCGCAACGGCTTTGCCGAGGGCAAGAAAGCCGCTGCCGCACTGGTCAAGGCCGAGGAAAACTAAAGTATGAAAATTGCCGTACCGCCGCTCTATCTGGGACTGCCAGAGGTGGCCGCTGCGATGTCCCTCAGCGAGACAAGCATCCAGCGTCTCGTACGTGAGGGCGCCTTTCCACCACCGCGCTCGTTGTCCGGGCGCCGCGTGGCATGGCTCTATCGCGAGGTCGAAGAATGGGCTGAACAGCGCCCTGTCTCGGAAAACCTGCCGCCCAAGAACACCTCCAGGAGGCACCCGAAATGCAAACCCGAGTTGAACTAACTTTTACTAGCCCATGTCACCTGATGGATAGCGCGTGATGAATAACCGATTCCGCCCCACACCGGACGTTGAGAAAGGATCAGTGTACGTGCAGGCAAATCGAGGAGATCTCGACGCTGTTATTAAGCATCTACGCGAGTCCAAAAATGGAACGAAGACTGTCGAATGCTAGCGACGAATACTTTGCCAGATTCTTTCCCTTCAAATAGATGGGGCCGTTTAAAAGACAAGTCGCAGGCACGAGGTAATAGTTTAAGAGAGTGGCAGTGTCTGGATCGAACCGAGCCAGCAGAATAAAATCGACACTTGCACGTGGAACGACCCTCCAGTTGGGTTCTCCACGAACGGGTTTTCGCCTCGTCGCAACCTCGATTCTTAGCGCGCATTTGCCATTGAACACCAATGTGTAAGGTGCCTCGCACCGCGTCACCTCGACACCTGCTGCGGCCGCCAGGCTCTCTGCCTCCGCAAATAATCTCTGACGGAAGGTCAGTAGGAGGCGCTTCGTGTCAACAAACCCTTTGAGAGGGCTTCTCGGAAGGCCCGCAGCGTCATATGCCAAGATCAATGAGCCGAACATGCGTGAGAAAAGCTGCGGATCTGGCAATGCCCTATCTGCCGCGATAATTTTGGCGGTAACGAAGCCGTTTCGCTTGTGGCAGTCCTGCAGCAAAGTGATCAGCTCTGACGCATCATAACGTCTGTTGCGTCTCACGCGCTCTTTTTGGGCGCGTTCGAAGACCTCCACAGAAAGCAGACTCTCGACCGCGTTTTCGTTGATGATCCATTCCGACCTCGCATTATGCTCGCGGCGCTGGGACAGCTTGGACGAGCGGCGGTTAAAGATGAGGTGGCCGATGTATTTGAGATTCGTCAAGATGGAGTTAACCATCGATTGCGTCCAGGCCCTCGAAAATTCGTTACCAACTTTCTCGGCGTTAAGCCAGCGAGCGATTGCAGCTTCACTCAACCCATCATCAAGGTACGAGCTATAGATCCTGTTCACCATGGCCACTTCGTTTTCTGGACCGAGGATCAGCAGCACCCGGTCGGTTATCGCGCCTTTAGCTTCGTTGTATTCGAGAACCCTACGCGGGGTGCCATCAGCCGTTACCGCTAGTCTTCGGAACCCGTAGCCTGCATGTCCACCTTGCTTGTATCCCATGCTGATAAATCTGCACTGGGCAGCGAATACTTTGCCCGAGAGTTCACGGCTGAATTCGGCCGCCATGGTTCGCTTGATGCTCTTGAGAATGGACGCTAGTGGAGAGCCATCGTTAGCAAACTGCTCCGCGCAATAAACAACGGCAATACCTGCACGGCGGCAGGTATGTTCGTGATACGCAGCCTCATCGACTTCCTGAAAACGGCCCCAGCGACTGACATCGTAGACGATAATTATCTTGAAGTCTGCTGCTCCGGATTGAACATCGCTAAGAAGTCTGAGTAGCCCTGGACGTTTCCGAAGGTCCAGCCCACTTCGCCCCTCGTCGGCGTACTCCTTAACGATTTGAATCCCCATGGCTTGGGCGTATAAACCTATCTGATGTCGTTGATGATCCGTCGAATAGTTTTGACTTTCGGTTGACATCCTTACATAGATAGCCGCACGTGACTGGTCGGACGCCGTTTTAGTCATTCGCATTCGCACCAGTCTGCCCGAATATCGTTTGCAGCATAGCGTGCTCATACTGCGCGTAGGCATCAGGCGATTCCTCTCGTAGGGTGATAGCTTTATCTAACCATGCCTCCGCAGGAAGCAGGAAGAAGCGTCGAATCGCTGCGTTGCCCTTTGCCAGCTGAACAGCGATTACGAAGTCGACGCCATCCCGAGTGACTAACGGCAGCTTCCATCGCGCCTGGTCTGGTGATCCACCCCGGCAGCGCGCCACGTTGATCCGGACTTTGACACTGCCGTTTATCACGAAAGCGTCGCGCGATGTCAGCTGAGCGTCTGCCAGTGACCGTGCGCACAGCGCGAGGCAGTTCCAGAGAGTGTCGCGCCGGGTTTCGGCAACGAAGCGGCGGACAATCACGTAAGCGTAGCTGCTCGTGGTTGGGATTCCGGCAAGAAGATACGCGTTAGTGATCGTTCCGAAGTGCCTCGCAAGCAGCTTTGGCATCGTAGACCGCACATGAGTAGTCAATATTGACGTCGTGACCTTGCCGTAGATGCTATGCAAGGTTCTTAGATCCTCAAGTAGGGTCGATTGGTCCGGCCTCTTGTTACGGCGCAAACGCTCGGCCTGGGCTAGCTCAAATGATCCGGGGATAAGCGGGGAGTCAAAGGCTCTATCGCGGCGCACCCACTCACTTTTTGGATTGTTCATCATCTGTCGTTGAAGCTTAAACGATCCCCGATTGAAAATCATATGCCCAAGATACTTCTCGTTAGTGAGGACGCTCTTCACAAGCCAGGGAGTCCACGGGCGGTCAAACTCGCTTGCGACTCGTTCAGTATTCAGGATCTTTGCGATCCGTGTCTCGCCCCATCCATCGTGGACGTACATGGCATAGATTCGCCGCACAATCGCTATTTCGTCTTCCGGCCCGAGGACAAAGACGACTCGATCAGTCACGTTGCCTTTGCGTTCTCCGTGGCGGAGGATTGCCTTATGCTGATCGTCCGGTCCGACTACACATCTGCGCAGGCCGTAGCCGGCGCTGCCACCTTGCTTGTACCCGAGCGCGACGAATCTGCACTGCGCTTTGAAGACCTTTGCTGACAATTCCCGGCTGTACTCTGCTGCCATCGTTCGCTTGATGCTTTTGATCAGCGATGCCATGGGGGAGCGATCGTCGGGAAACTGCTCGGCGCAGTAGATGATTTCGACGCCAGCGCTGCGGCAAATGAACTCGTAGTGCGCACTCTCGTCCACGTCCTGAAAACGCCCCCATCTGCTGACGTCGTAGACCAAGATCGTACGAAATGGAACGGAATCGCTCTGAACATCAGCAAGCAACGAGCGCAGACCGGGGCGTCCCTTTAACGCCAGGCCGCTCTTTCCTTCGTCTCCATATTCACGAATAATTGTTAATCCACGATCTGTCGCCGAATCTGCCAGGTGGTCTCGCTGGTGAGCAGTCGAATAGTTTTGCCGGTCTGTTGACATACGAACGTAGGTCGCGGCGCAGCTGATTGCCGATCGGCTTGAAAGGGCGGGGAGGTTTGTCATGGGTAACCATAACACGCTCCCCATGCGTGTTGAGGTTCCTCACCTAATTGCGTGGCGTCGTCCCGTCTTGTCCGCGAACGCAAAGTTCCGAAGCGAGATCCATCAGCTGATCCTCAAACTCGTCCAGAAACACAGCCGCGAATAAAATGCCGTGCGTTTGTCCTAACTCACGCTGGATTGTCTGCGTAGTGTAGAGCAGTGTCTCGTCGAAAATTGTCCAGTTTCTTGAAGTAATCATTCGTCACCTCCAGTACCTACTATGCCAGCCGGCCTCGATTAGCTTTTGATCCAAGTCAAGTCGAACGCTGATCGAAATTTTTTTTGATCAGAGCTGGGCTACCTTCACTGCACTACAGTCATGGAGGAAGCAAGTGCACTCTCTTATTGAAAGACGCGAGGATTTTGTCACGGCAGCGGCGGTTTCAGAAGGAATGGCGGTCTTGGCGGAGTATGGTCGCGAGCAAGCCCGAGCATTCCTTGCAAGCAAAGGAATAAAGGAAGAATTAACCGAACGAATGCTGCTTATGGGATATAACCGGCGTCGGGTGAGGAAGTCCGAGCAAGCTCTGTAATTGATCAAGTTGGGGCTAATACAACTAAGCTAAGCGGTGGCGGCGAGCTTCTCCAGGTGCTCGCTTAGCTTGGTCAACCAGAGTCGCCGCTCTTGGTCGTATCGATGTCGATTGTAGATCCCCTTAACACCCGCTGGCATGTGCCCGAGACACGCCTCGGCGATCTCGTCGCTGCAGCCGAGCGCGGCGAGCTGCGTACGGCCACTGCGACGCAAGTCATGCGGCGCCCAGTGCGTTACGGTAAGGCGCGGGCGCACGTAGTCGGGCCGCGTCTGACTGTACGGCATGTGCATCCATACCGTTGCACCGACAGTCTTCTGCTGCACGTGGTCCGCCTTCCCGCTTGACGGGAACAAGTACGATCCCTCCACTGCCTGCAGGCGCCGGCGGATGATCGCCTCAGCCCGCCCGATCAGCGGCACCCTCAAGTCGCCCGAATTCTCATGCCTCGCGTTTTTTGTCTTCGAGTGCGGTATCGTCCACCACCAGCCATCGACCTCCTCCGCCACTTCCTCGCGCTGAATCGCCGTGATCTCCGAGCCGCGCGTGCACGTCCAAAGCTGCAACGTGACCAGGTCGCCCACCAGGCGCGAGAAGTTCGGCATCCATCGCACCAAGTCTCCCAGCTCGCGCTCGTCCAAGACTCGCTTCTTAGTGCCGGTTGAGACGCCCTGCGCGACTCGCCCCTTGCTCTTCAGTTGACCACGCATGATCAGGCGCCACCAATTGGGCGCGGTTTCAGGTAGCCGGCCAGCATCGAGCGAGTAATCCCAGGCCGCGCCCAGCTCCGCGCGCAGCTTCGCCGCCTGAACGGGGATGTCGAGGTACTGGCCAAGCAGATCGAACGCCTGCGACCTGGTCAGACTTGCCGCCTCGATGTCGCCGAAGCCGCCGAGCATAGTCGCGAACATCCGGCGCACTTCCGCCGCGCCCTTTTCCTTGCGGTTGCGCTCGACCCGTCCGACCAGGTATTCGTCGCATACCTTGGCCACCGTCAGCTTCGCCGCTCGGCGCTTGTCCTGCGCGGTCTGGATCGCTTCGCGCTCAGCCACGCGAGCCGACTTGACCTCGATCGACAGGTCGACCCCGCCGTCGCGCTTCTGCCTTGCTTTCTCCCACTCAACGTGCGCCACCGCCGGCGACATCGCTGGCCACTCGCCAATCTTGACCTGGCGCATGCGCCCATCGACGGGGCTCTTGTAGCGGTAGATCCAGCTTCGCCGCGTCGCAGTCGCTTCAAGTCGAAGCCCGGGGCAGTCGGTAATGGTAAAGTGTTGGCCTGCCGTGAGCTGCTTGGCAGTTCGCGCGTCAAATTGCATGGTTGCCCTCTGCCGGCGTATGTCCGGCGTAGCTTTTCCCCAGGGACGGGGAAATACGACGAATTCTAGCGTACCTTTTTTCCCGAGGCAAAAAAAGCTACGCCAAACCATGGAGTGTTGTGCTGTGTAGTGAAGTGTCCCGACCAAAACAAAAATACTCGGGCTTTAAAGTAATGCCTTAAAAATCAATAGCTTAACGATGAATATTGCGTCAAATCAAGAGGTTAGAATATCCTCTCAAACCAAGATAACGCCGATGATGCAGCAATACCTGCGCATCAAGGCCGACTACCCGACCATGCTGGTCTTTTACCGCATGGGCGACTTCTATGAACTGTTCCACGAAGACGCGGAAAAAGCGGCGCGCATCCTGTCCATCACGCTGACCGCGCGCGGCACCTCGGGCGGCAATCCGATCAAGATGTGCGGCATCCCCTTCCACTCGCTCGATCCCTACCTGGCCAAACTGGTCAAGATGGGCGAATCGTGCGCCATCTGCGAACAGATCGGCGACCCCGCCACCAGCAAGGGCCCGGTCGAACGCAAGGTAATGCGGGTCGTCACCCCCGGCACCCTGACCGACGCCGACCTGCTGCCCGAAAAAGCCGAACGCCCGCTGCTGGCCGTGTGCATGATCAGCCAGCGCAAGGTCGTCACCACCGGCCTGGCCTGGCTGTCGCTGGCCAGCGGCGCATTGCGCCTGATGGAGTTTTCCGGCGACAGCCGCACCGTGGGCGTGCGCCTGCAGCAGGAACTGGAACGCATCTCGCCGGCCGAGATCCTGCGCGCCGACGGCGCCGACCTGTTCGAAGACGACGGCGTCGCCCACACCCAGCGCGTGCCCGAGTGGCACTTCGACGTCGTCGGCGGCCACAAGGCCCTGCTCGACCAGCTGGGCGTGGCCACCCTCACCGGCTTTGGCGCCGACGGCCTGGGCGCCGCCTTCGGCGCGGCCGGCGCGCTGCTGCGCTACGCCCACTCGACCCAGGGCCGCGGCCTGCAGCATGTGCGCAGCCTGTCGACCGAAACCGAAAACGAATTCATCGGCCTGGACGCGGCCACCCGCCGCAACCTCGAACTGACCGAAACCATCCGCGGCCAGGAGTCGCCGACCCTGTTCTCCCTGCTCGATCACTGCCGCACGGCGATGGGTTCGCGCCTGCTGCGCCACTGGCTGCACCACGCGCGGCGCGACCAGGGCATCGCGCGCGCGCGCCACGGCGCCATCGGATCGCTGATCCAGACCGACGCCGCCGGCGCCCTGGCCGCCACGCTGGGCCAGGTGCCCGATATCGAACGCATCACCACCCGCATCGCCCTGCTGTCGGCGCGCCCGCGCGACCTGGCCAGCCTGCGCGACGGCCTGCAGCAGCTGCCTGCCCTGCGCCACAGCGTGCAGCGCACCTTCACGCCCGGTGAACCGAGCCTGATGGGATCGATCTACGACGCGCTGGCCACGCCCGGCGTGTGCCTGGACCTGCTCGAACGCGCGGTGGCGCAAGAGCCGGCCGCGATGGTGCGTGACGGCGGCGTGTTCGCCCCCGGTTTCGACGCCGAGCTCGACGAACTGCGCGGCCTGTCCGAGAACGCCGGCCAGTTCCTGCTCGACCTCGAAACGCGCGAGCGCGCCCGCACCGGCATCGGCAACCTGCGCGTCGAATACAACAAGGTGCACGGCTTTTACATCGAAGTCACGCACGGCCAGACCGACAAGGTGCCCGACGACTACCGCCGCCGCCAGACCCTCAAGAACGCCGAGCGCTACATCACGCCCGAACTGAAGGTCTTCGAAGACAAGGCCCTGTCGGCCCAGGACAAGGCGCTGGTGCGCGAGAAGATGCTGTACGAGCAGCTGCTGGCCGACCTGGCGCCGCACATCGCCACGCTGCAGACCATTTCGCAGGGCCTGGCGCAGCTCGACACGCTGACCGCGCTGGCCACCCACGCGCTGCAGCACGGCTGGAGCGCGCCGCAGCTGGTCGACGAGCCGGCGCTCGACATCCGCGAAGGCCGCCACCCGGTGGTCGAGAACCAGATCGAGCGCTTCATCGCCAACGATTGCTGCCTGTCCGACGAACGGCGCCTGCTGCTGATCACGGGCCCGAACATGGGCGGTAAATCGACCTTCATGCGCCAGGTGGCGCTGATCACGCTGCTGGCCTATGTGGGCAGCTACGTGCCGGCAACCAGCGCGACGATCGGCCCGATCGACCGCATCTTCACCCGCATCGGCGCGACCGACGACCTGGCCGGCGGGCGCTCGACCTTCATGGTCGAGATGACCGAATCGGCGGCCATCCTCAACGGCGCCACCGAGCATTCGCTGGTGCTGATGGATGAAGTGGGCCGCGGCACCTCGACCTTCGACGGCCTGGCGCTGGCCTGGGCCATCGCGCGCCACCTGATCGACACCAGCCGCAGCTTCACGCTGTTCGCGACCCACTACTTCGAACTGACCCAGCTGCCCGAAAGCCACCCGACGGCGGCCAATGTGCATCTGTCGGCGGTGGAGCACAAGGACAGCATCGTGTTCCTGCACGCGGTGCAGGCCGGCCCGGCCTCGCAAAGCTACGGCCTGCAGGTGGCCCAGCTGGCAGGCGTGCCGCAGCCGGTGATCAAGGCCGCGCGCAAGCACCTGGCGCGCCTGGAGTCGCAGGCGCTCGACACCACGCCGCAGCTGGACCTGTTCGCGCTGCCCTGCGAGGAAACCGAGGATGCGCTGCAAGCCGTCCCATCGAGCGTGCTGCACGACGCGCTGGCGGCCATCGATCCGGACGCGCTCACGCCGCGCGAAGCGCTCGACCAGCTGTATCAGCTCAAGCGCATGGCTGCCCAATGAAGATGGCGGCACGCCTGATCGTCCTGCTGTGCGCGGCGCTGGCCGCCGCGCCGGGACTGGCCGCGACCAAGCAAGCGAAGCGGCCCGGCCAGCAGTTCGCCGTCATCGGGCATACGTTTACTGGTGGCGGCAGCGAAGCCCAGCGCGAGCAAGCCGTCGCCAGGACGCGCAAGCCGGATCTCGATTTCGTGGTCGTCACCGGCATCAAGGGCAACAAGGAAGTGTGCAGCGACGAGCTGTATACGCGCCGGCGCGACATGCTCGACGATATGCAGCATCCGGTCATCATCCTGCCGGCCGCCAGCGACTGGAGCACCTGCCGCAACAGCAGCGGCAAGCCGGCCGCGATCGAACGCCTGAACCGCCTGCGCGAATTGCTGTACGAAGACCAGGCAGCGCCGGGCGCGCGCATGGCATCGCTGTCGCGCCTGTCGGCCAACACGCGCTACCGCAGCTACGCGGAAAACGCGGAGTGGACCGTGGGCAGCGTGCTGTATGCCACGATCAACCTGCCGTCGGACAACAATCACTACCGGCCCGAGGCCGGCCGCAACAGCGAATACGAAGACCGGGCCGTGGCCAACCGCTTCTGGCTGACCAAGCTGTTCGGCCAGGCCAAGCGCAGGAAGATGGCGGCGCTGGTGCTGTTTTCGGAAGGCGACGTGAATATCCTGACCGACGAGCCGGGCTTGCTGGCGCGGCTGGGACGCAGCACCAGCGGCATGGACGGCTATGCCGCCATCCGGCGCCAGGTGGGCGCGCTGGCCAAGAAGTTCAATGGAAAAGTGCTGCTGATCGATACGGCGCCGGTGCCAAACGGGACCGAGCCGGCAATTCTGTGGAAAGACAATATCGGCCACGTCAGCGTCGGCAACCGCACCATGCGCGTGCAGGTGTCGGCAGGCGCCGAGCAAATGTTCAGGCTGGACGAACTGTAGCGGTCAGGAGAACGCCTCGAAGCCGGCCTGCATTTTGGTCGGACAAAACTCCACCAGCTCGTACTCGGCCACGCCGCCGCGGCGGAACGGATCCTGTTCCAGGACAGCGAGCACGCGCGCACGGTCCTCGCCGGCAATGAGGATCACGCCGCCCGTGCGCGGCACCTTGCGCCCGGACGCCACGAACAGCCCCGTCGCGTAGTGCGCGTCCAGAAACGCGAGATGGGCGGGAATGAGCGCGTCCACTTCGTCGAGCGGACGCACGTAAGTCAGCAATGCAATAAACATGACACCCCGAAATGCAGCGCGCCTTCCGAAGAAGGCGCGCTGCAGGAACCGTTAGTGCACCGGGTGGGTGCGGAAATGATCGCCTTCGTCGCCTTCGTCCTCGTCGTCGCCATGGTGGTGGCCATGGGCGCCGTGCACGTGCTCGTGGGCGATTTCTTCGTCGGTGGCCGCGCGCACGCTGGCGACCGACAATTCGAAGCGCAGCGCCATGCCGGCCAGCGGATGGTTGCCGTCCAGGACGACCTTGTCGTCGGCGATGTCGGTGACAGTGAAGATCATCGCTTCTTCGTCGCTGTCGCCGTCCGGCATGCCTTCAAACTGCATGCCCACTTCCAGCGGCTCGGGCAGGCGGTTGCGCGGCTCGACCTTGACCAGGGCCGGATCGTAATCGCCGAACGCGTCGTCCGGCTCGATCTGGATCACGGACGAATAGCCTTCTTCCTTGCCATCGAGTTCTTCTTCGATTTTTGGCAGCGTGTTTTCGTAGCCGCCATGCAGGTAGACCATCGGCTGGCTGCCGTCTTCGATCAGGTTATTCTGTGCGTCCGACAACTTGTAGTTGACCGTGACGACCGTGTTCTTGGCAATCTTCATCTTGCATCCTTTCAGTGTGTACCGCGAGATTATACCTTCCCGGCCGCCTTGCCCAGAGTCGGACTTGGTTATAATGTCGTATGAAAAAAATACCGTTATTGGGCGACATCACGCCCGCCCAGTTCCTGCGCGACTACTGGCACAAGAAGCCCCTTCTGATCCGCCAGGCGATCCCCGGTTTCAAGCCCCTGCTGCCGCTGGCCGCGCTGGCCGACCTCGCCAAACTCAATCACGTCGAATCGCGCCTGATCACCCAGGTCGACGGCGAATGGGCCATGCAGCACGGCCCGATTGAAGCGTTGCCGCCATCTACCCAGAAAGCATGGACCATGCTGGTTCAGGGCGCCAACCTGTACGACAAAAAGGCCGACGCCCTGTTGCGCGAATTCCGTTTCGTGCCCGACGCCCGCCTCGACGACCTGATGATCAGCTACGCCACCGATGGCGGCGGCGTCGGCCCCCACTTCGATTCGTATGACGTGTTCCTGCTGCAGGCGCACGGCAAGCGCCGCTGGCGCATCGGCGCCCAGAAAGACCTGACCCTGGTCGAGGGCTTGCCGCTCAAGATACTGAAAAACTTCAAGCCGCAAGAAGAATTCGTGCTCGAACCTGGCGACATGCTGTACCTGCCGCCCCACTACGCCCACGACGGCGTGGCCGAAGGCGAGTGTATGACCTACTCGATCGGTTTCCGTTCGCCGTCGTACCAGGAATTGGGCGAAGCGTTCCTGCAATTCATGTGCGATTCGATCGACCTGCCGGGCCGTTATGCCGACCCGGACCTGGACGTGGCCAAGCACCCGGCCGAGATTCCCAAGCACATGCTCGCCACCATCACCGAAGAGATGAACAAGGTGCGCTTCACCGAAGAAGACGTGACGATTTTCGTCGGCGAACACCTGTCCGAACCGAAGCACAATGTGTTCTTCACCGGACCGGCCGAGCCGCTGACGATGGGCAAATTCGCCGAGACCATCGCCAAGCGCGGCGTGGCACTCTCGCTCAAGTCGCAGATGCTGTATCGTGGCAAGCATGTTTTCATCAACGGCGAATCGTTCGCCGTGGGCCGCGCCGACAAGGTGCTGCTCGATGCGCTGGCCAATGACCGTGCCCTGCCCGGCGCGCTGGCGGCCACGGCCTCGGACGATGTGATGGAAGCGCTCTACACCTGGTATCAGGACGGCTGGGTCGAACTGGCATAAGGAGAACCGCATGGCGGACGCAACGCATTTCAAATTCGATACCCGCGCCGAATTCGAGGCGCACTTTCTCGATTGCGTCGCCCGCGCCAAGGCGACGCTGGTGCTGTTCGATCCGGACTTCGCGGTGTTTCCGCTGGGCAGCAGTCAAACCGATGCTGCTCTGCGTCATTTTTTGAGCTTGGGCGGGCACATTCAGCTGGCCATGCACCAGACCGGACATATTGAACGGCATTACCCGCGCTTCCTGCGTCTGTTGCAGGACTACAGCCACCGGATCGAATGCCGGGTCACCAACCGCCCTCTAAGAACATTGACCGATTCGTTTTGCATTGGTGACCATATACACATCGTGCGGCGCTTTCACAGCGATCACATGCGTGGCGCCGCCGCCTTCGATTCGCCGTCTGAGACCGAAATCAGCAACGAAAGATTCGTCGGCATTTGGGCGGAGTCGCTGCCGGGCCTCCACGCGACCACCACGGGATTGTAGGCAGACTGCCATCGGAAGCCGAATTTAATTCGGAATCTGGCAAAATACCTTGCAAATCGCTTAATTCACGTGTTTTTGTAAAATAATATCCATTGCCTGTTCACAAATTGCTTCCAAAAAAGCATTATTGTGCTATTGCGAAGCACCAAATTTCGCTATAATATCGGGTTAGGAAGTTTCCGTTGTCTGTCAGGCACCATAACAGGTACGAAAGCCTACGAGAATTCCCTAACGAGCGATAATTACCGGTAATTATTCATCGCAATAGTGTTATACATTTTAGTGAATTAATTAAGGAAAAACCCATGAAAAAATCTTTGCTGATCGTCTCCCTGCTGGCTGTTGCTCTGGCTGCTTGCGCTAAAAAAGAAGAAGCTGCTGTTGTTCCACCAGCACCAGTAGTCGAAACCCCAGCAACCCCAGCAGCTCCAGTTGAAGCTCCAGCAACCCCAGCCGCTGACGCTGCTGCTGCTGCCGCTACCGCTGCTTCGGCTGCTTCCGTCGCTGCTGACGCTGCTGCTGCCGCTTCGGCTGCTGCATCGACCGCTGCTTCGGCTGCTGCATCGGCTGCTAAGTAATTTTCAGCACGGTTTGGAAAAGAGCCGGCCTTCGGGTCGGCTTTTTTTCGTCCCGAGATTGCCAAGTCTTCCCCTGCAAACAGGGACGACATAAAAAAAGCCGACCCCAGGGTCGGCTTTTTTGCTGCGCAAAGCGCTTTACTTCAAGTCTTCTGCCAGCAGTTTCAGGATCTTGGCGCCGGTTGGCGTCATTTCCGCTTTGCCGTCGTTGGTCTGGACAGTCACGCGGCTGACGCTGGCGCCCTGCTCCGCCTTGACCAGCACGCGGTAGCGCTGGGCTTCCTTGGCCTTGTCGTCGGCGCCGAAGGTGAACAGTTTCTTGAAGAAGCCGTCGGTCGACGCGACGTCCGGATCGACATAGCGCACGAAGTAGACGCCTTGCACGCGGTCGCGGTCTTCGACGGTGAAGCCGACCCGGTCGAGCGCCAAGCCGACCCGGCGCCAGGCGCGGTCGAAGCCTTCGTCGACTTCCACCGCATCGCCGACCAGCTTGGCATGCAGCGGCGCGACGGTCGCGTTGTTGATGACATCGGTTGCGGCCGCTTCCGCCTTCTTCGGCTCGGTGGCGCCCGACAGGCGCGCCATCAGCTTGGACAGGAAGATCGCTTCGAGTTCAGGATCGTTCGGACGCACGGTCCAGGTGGCCGTTTCCTTTTGCGGACCGGTCAGCACTTCTTCGGCGCCGCGGTGGCTGATGTAGATCTCGGTGCCGCCGGCGGCGTTGCGCTCGAGACGGGTGCGGAACTTATCGCGCTCGCCGGTGCCATACAGGGAATCGAACACTTTGCCGATCGAACGGCGGATCAAGTCTTGTGGAATCTTGGCGCGGTTTTCCGCCCATTCGGTTTCCATGGTGCCGGTCGTGGCCGATTCCGTTTCCAGCGTAAAGCCCGAATCAGCCCAGAACTGCTTGAGCTGCGGCCACAGCTGTTCCGGCGTCTGATTGACGACCAGCCAGCGGTGGTTGCCCGCGCGCTCGACGCGCATGGCCTCGGTATTGACCGGGCCCACGGCCTGGCCGGCAACCGCAACCGGGGCAGCGCCCTTGGCCGTTTGCTGATAGCTCGATGCGCTCGCAATCCCTTTGGCGTCCGGCACGGTGTAGCGGTTGTCCTTGTCGATCTGGGTCAGATCGGGCGGCACTTCCAGCTTCGGCGCCTTTTTCGCGCCACGGTAGTCGACGCGGTCTTGTTCGATCACGGAGCTGATCATGCCGCAACCGGTCAGGCTGACCAGCAGCGCGGAAGTGATGGCGGTGGCCAGGGCCGGTTTCATTGTCTTGCGAATAGTCATGTCGTAACGGGAGGTGAGCTAAAAGGCAGCTGGTGTCGGAGTGATCCTGATCCTTGCGGATCAGGGCTTTGAGAGAACGCCGGCGTCGCGCAGGGCGCCGCGCACGGTGTCATGGTAATTGGCCGAAAGCGGCGCCAGCGGCAAACGCAGGCCAGGCGGCATCATGCCCATTTCCGCCAGCGCCCATTTGACCGGGACCGGGTTGGGTTCGACGAACAGCTTGGCGTGCAGTGGCATGACCTTGTTGTTGATCTCGACCGCCTTGGCGATATTGCCTGCCATGGCAGCGGCGCACAGCTCGTGCATGGCGCGCGGCGCTACGTTGGCGGTGACCGAGATATTGCCCGCGCCGCCGCAGAACATCAGCGCCATCGCGGTCGGATCGTCGCCCGAATACACGGCGAACGATTTCGGCACGTCGCGCAGCAGCTCGAGGCCGCGCCCGATGTTGCCGGTCGCATCCTTGATGCCGACGATATTTTTAATGGCGGAAAGGCGCACGACAGTCTCGTTGGACATATCGGCCACGGTGCGGCCCGGCACGTTGTACAGAATGATCGGCAAGTCCACCGCTTCGGCGATGGCCTTGAAGTGCTGGTACATGCCTTCCTGCGAAGGGCGGTTGTAGTAAGGCACGACCACCAGGGCGGCGTCGGCGCCGACTTCCTTGGCGCATTCGGTCAGCTTGATCGCTTCGGCGGTCGAATTGCCACCGGTGCCGGCAATGATCGGGATGCGCTTGGCGGCGTGTTCCACCGTAAAGCGGATCAGTTCGCAGTGTTCGTCCACATTCACCGTGGCCGACTCACCCGTCGTGCCCACGATAACGATGCCGTCGGTACCTTCGGCGATATGCCAGTCGATCAGCTTTTTCAGGCCCGGGTAATCGAGACTGCCGTCCGCGTGCATCGGGGTGACGATTGCTACTATGCTGCCCTTGATCATATGTAAGACACTATGCTGGTAAATAAAAGCCTGATTGTAGCGGATCGCCCGGCTTTATGGTTCATTCTTGACTGGAATCGGGCTTCTTAAGCCCTGTTTAAGCGCTATTGCGCTCCCAGACGCGTTTGCAAGCGGGGCAGATCCATGCCGCGCGCGCACAGGCGCTGCACCATGGCCCGCCTGGGTTCGTCGATCACGCCATCCTCGTACGCGACCACGCCCAGGCCGCATTCGGCGGCCAAGGCCAGCAACTCCCCCTGCCCCAGCAGGAAATGCGGATTCGAAGGCTTGCCGAAGGAGGCATTTCCCTCAGAAAACGTTTCATAAATCAAAACACCATCCGGGGCCAGACTGGCCACCAGCGACGCCAGCAAGGGCCGATGCAAATAATTGGTCACCACGATACCGGCAAAGCGTCGGGGCGCGAACGGCCAGGGCGTGACGCCGTCTTCGAGGTCGCATTGCAGCGTGCGGATGCCGGGCCCGGCCGCCTCGGCCAGCGCGGCCGGATCGCGGTCGAGCGCGAGCACAGGATGGCCGAGCGCGGCGAAGTGGCGCGCATGGCGGCCGGCGCCGCAGGCCAGGTCGAGCACCTCGCCGGCCGGCACCAGCGGCGCGAAGCGGACCACCCAGGGCGACGCCAGACTCATCAGGAGTACGCCAGACCCATCGCCTCGCGCACGTCGCGCATGGTTTCCTGGGCCAGCTTGCGGGCCGTGTCGCAGCCGTCGGCCACGATGGCGCGCACCAGCGAGGGATCGTCGAGGTACTGCTGGGCGCGTTCGCGCATCGGATCCTGCTCGGCGATGATGGCGTCGATCACCGGCTGCTTGCACTCGATGCAGCCGATGCCGGCCGTGGTGCAGCCCTTGACCACCCAATCCTTGGTCGTCTCGTCGGAATAGACTTCGTGCAGCTGCCAGACCGGGCACTTGCGCGGATCGCCGACGTCGGTGCGGCGCACGCGCGCCGGGTCGGTCGGCATGGTGCGCACCTTCTTGATGACCGAATCCTTGTCTTCGCGCAGCGAAATCGCATTGCCGTAGCTCTTGGACATCTTGCGGCCATCGAGGCCGGGCAGGCGCGAGGCCACCGTCAGCTTCGCTTGCGGCTCGGTCAGGATCAGCTTGCGGCTGCCTTCCAGATAGCCGAACAAGCGCTCGCGGTCGATATTGGACAGGCTTTGCGCATCGTTCAACATGGCGCGCGCCTGTTCCAGCGCGGCATCCTTGCCTTCCTGCTGGTATTCGGTGCGCAGTTCGTGGTACAGCTTGGCGCGCTTGCTGCCGAGCTTTTTCACCGCCTCGTTGGCCTTTTCCTCGAAGCCGGCTTCCTTGCCGTACATGTGATTGAAGCGGCGCGCGATCTCGCGCATCATTTCAATGTGCGGCACCTGGTCGTCGCCGACCGGCACTTCGCTGGCGCGGTAGATCAGCACGTCGGCCGCCTGCAGCAGCGGGTAGCCGAGGAAGCCGTAGGTGGCCAGATCCTTGTTGGTGATGTTGTCGATCTGGTCCTTATAGGTCGGCACCCGTTCGAGCCAGCCGAGCGGCGTGCACATCGACAGCAACAGGTGCAGTTCGGCGTGCTCCGGCACCCGCGACTGGATGAAGATGGTCGCCTGCGACGGATCGACGCCGGCCGCCAGCCAGTCGATGACCATGTCCCAGGTGCTGCGCTCGATGATCGACGGATCGTCGTAATGCGTGGTGAGCGCATGCCAGTCGGCCACGAAGAACAGGCAAGGCTGTTCGGACTGCATCTTGATCCAGTTTTTCAGCGCGCCATGGTAGTGGCCAAGGTGCATGGTGCCCGTAGGGCGCATTCCGGAAACGACACGATCGGGATACATAGGTACTCAGTTCAAAAGGAAGGTCAGTGGAGAAAGAATCAGGAAGAACAATTTTTGCACGATGCCTATACCGGCGAGCAAAAAACCGTCGAGCAGGTGCAGTTGCATCAGCACGATGAGACCGATGAATACAAACAGACTGTAGCGTTCGATCTGGGCGAATTTGACGGCCAGCGGCATAGGCAGGACACCGGTCAAGACCCGGCCTCCGTCAAGCGGCGGAATCGGAATCAGATTAAAGACGCACATCGCGGCATTGACGCCCACGCCGGCCTTGGCAATGTCGATGAAGATGGACCCCGGCACGCCCGACTTGAGGAGCACGATCCCGAATAAGGCCCAGGCAAGTCCCATCAGAAAATTGGCCGCGGGCCCGGCCAGCGCCACATACGCCATTTGTTTTTTCGGGTTGCGCAAGCGGCTGTACTGCACCGGCACCGGCTTGGCGAAGCCGATGGCCGGCAAGCTCATCAGCGCCAGCCCGAGCGGCATCAGGACGGTGCCGAACAGATCGATGTGACGAAACGGATTGATGCTCACGCGCCCCAGGTCGGCCGCGGTCGAATCGCCGAAATAGCGCGCCACGTAACCGTGCGCCGCTTCATGCAGGGAGATTGCAAATAAGACGGGAATCGCGTAAACCGTGATGGTCTGAATGATCTCTTGAGTAGTCATATGGGGATTCTATCAGAGCCGCCGCGCGGGCTTCGGCTGCGCGGCCATCACAGCCCGAACACGGCCGGGTCGCCCCGTCCGTGGCGCACCAGCACCGGCTCGGCCGAGGTGAGGTCGATGACCGTGGTCGGCTCCATGGCGCAGGCGCCGCCGTCGATGATCAGGTCGATCTGCTTTTCCAGATGGTCGCGGATGCCGTCGGCGTCGTTGAGGATTTCGTCGCCGCCGGGCAGGATCAGGGTGGTGCCGAGCAGCGGCTGGCCCAGCTCTTCCAGCAAGGCCTGGGCAATCGCGTTTTCCGGCACCCGCAGCCCGATCGTCTTGCGCGAAGGGTGGGACAGGCGGCGCGGCACTTCGCGCGTGGCCTCCAGGATCACCGTGAACGGGCCCGGCGTGGCCGACTTGAGGAAACGGAACTGGCGGTTGTCGACCCGCGCGTAGTTGCCGATCTCCGACAGGTCGCGGCACAGCAAGGTCAGGTGATGTTTCTCGTCGATGCCGCGAATCCGGCGCAACTTTTCGACCGCCGCCTTGTCGTCGAGATGGCAGACGAGCGCGTAGCACGAGTCCGTCGGCAGCGCGACGATGCCGCCCGCGTGAATGATCTGGGCGGCCTGCTTGATCAGGCGCGACTGGGGGTTGTCCGGATGGATCTGGAAAAATTGGCTCATGGATCAGCGCGCATTCTCGAGCGCGGCGATGCGCTCTTCCATGGGCGGGTGGGTGGCAAACAGCGCGCCCCAGCCGCGTCCCCCGCCGGCGATGCCGAAGGCCGACATCGACGACGGCAGCGCGCCCTCTTCCACACCGGACAGGCGGCGCAGCGCCTGCTGCATCGGGCGCGGGCTGCCCAGCAGCTTGGCCGAGCCCGCATCGGCGCGGAATTCGCGCAGGCGCGAGAACCAGGCCACGATGATGGACGCCACCAGGCCGAAAATCAGTTCGCAGATGAACACGGTGACCATGTAGCCGATGCCGGGGCCGCGGTTATTGTTGTTCCTGCTGAGCATGCCGTCGACCACATAGCCGACCACGCGCGCCAGAAACACGACGAAGGTATTGACCACGCCCTGGATCAGGGTGAGCGTGACCATGTCGCCGTTGGCGACGTGGGCGATTTCGTGGCCGAGGACCGCTTCGACCTCGTCGCGGTTCATGCTCTGCAACAGCCCTGTGGAGACGGCGACCAGGGCCGAATTCTTGAACGCGCCGGTGGCAAAGGCGTTCGGCGCGCCCTCGTAGATGGCGACCTCGGGCATGCCGATGCCGGCCCGTTCGGCCAGGTGGCGGACCGTATTGACGAGCCAGACTTCCTCGGACGACGAAGGATTCTCGATCACGTGGGCGCCGACCGACATTTTGGCCATGAACTTGCTCATGAGCAGAGAAATAATCGAGCCGGTAAAGCCGATGATGGCCGAGTAGACGAGCAGCTGGCTGACATTGATGCCGGACGCACTGACGCCGCGGCCGACGCCGAACAGGTTGAGCACCAGCGACAGCACCAGCAGCACCGCGATATTGGTGATCAAAAACAGCACAATCCGTTTCATACAGCCTCCGAAAAGCGGGATTCATTGACAGGCTAATAAGATAAGGCGCAGCAGGCGAAAACACAAGGCCGCGCGATAGCAGCTAATTGCCCCATCGCTGTTTCCCTGCAACCGGGGTCAGACCACTTTTGGCCTTCGGCAAAAGTGGTCTGACCCCGGTTGTAGGGAAATATACAGCGGGAAATAGACGGTCAGAACCAGTCGTGCCAGACCGGCGTCAGGCCGGACGGCAGCGGCGGCAGCAGGGCAAATTCGACCCGCGATTCGCCCGGGGCGTGGAAGTCGGTCCCGCGCGAGGCGAGGAAGCCGTAGCGGCGCGCCTGCTCGGCATACACCGCGTATTGGTCCGGCGTGTGGCTGCCGGTCACCACTTCGATGGCCGCCCCGCCCAGCTGCTTGAACTCGTCGAACAGCGCGCCCTCGCCCACCACGCCGAATTTGTAGCGGCCCGGGTGCGCGATCACGGCAATGCCGCCGGCGCCGCGGATCCAGCTCACCGCGTCCTGCAAACTGGCCCAGCGGTGCGGCACGTAGCCCGGTTTGCCTTCGGTCAGGTATTTGCGGAATACTTCGGGGATGTTGGCGCAAGCGCCGCATTCGACCAGGTAGCGCGCGAAATGGGTGCGCGACATCAGGTCCGGATTGTCCACATACTTGAGCGCGCCCTCGTAGGCGCCGGGAATGCCGGCCTCGGCCAGCTGCGCGGCCATCTCGCGCCCGCGCGCGTCGCGCCCGCTGCGGGTGGCGGCCAGGCCGTTCACCAGGGCTGCGTTGTTTTCGTCGATTTGCAGGCCGACAATGTGCACGGTCTGGTTGGCCCAAGTGATCGAAATTTCCACGCCGGGCACGAAGCGCATGCCGACCGCCGTGGCCGCCGCGCGCGCCCGGGCGGTGCCGCCCACTTCATCGTGGTCGGTCAGGGCCCAGACATCGACACCCGCTTCACGGGCATAGGTGGCAACCGCAGCCGGCGACAAGACGCCGTCGGAAACATTCGAGTGGCAATGCAAATCTACTTTCATACGCTGAACAACCTGCCCTGCTAGCAAAATGAGGAAGACCTCATTGTACGCTGCCGGCGGGAATTGCTCCGTACGGGCTCAGCTTTCGGCCAGGAATTGCTCGAGCATGCGCGCCAGCTCCTCCGGCTGGTCGTGGTGCAGCATGTGGCCGGCGTCAGCCATCATGCGCGCGCTCACCTTGCTCAAGTGACCCAGGCGGCGGTCGATTTCGATCCGCGCCTCGGGCTTGGGGCCCATCCACTGCCACATATTGGTGTCGTCCGCCTCGACCCACAGCACGGGCGCGGTGATCATTTTCCAGCAGGCCAGTACTTCTTCGACGTGGTACAGCAGCGGCGAGGGCTTCTTGTGGGCCGGGTCGCCCAGGATTTCCCATTCGCCGGCCGCGTTTTCGGCCGCCCAGTGCTGCGACAGGAAGTCGGCGCGCGCGTCCGACAGGCGCGGGTTGGTCTTTTGCAATCGCGCGGCCACGGCCTGGCGGCTCGGATAGGTGCGCAGCGACGGCGGATCGCGCAATTCGGCTAGCCATTTGGCATAGCGGCGCGGGGCCTGGTCGGGCGTGGCCGATTGCAGGCCGAAGCCCTCGAGGTTGATCAGGCGCCGCACCCGGTCCGGGCGCACGCCGGCGTACAGGCTGACCACGTTGCCGCCCATGCTGTGACCGAGCAGGTTGACCGGGTCGCCCGGCGAGAAATGGTCGAGCAGATAATCGAGGTCGGCCACGTAATCGGGGAACCAATAGGTGTCGGATTGGGTCCGTTCGGACAGGCCGAAACCGCGCCAGTCGGGCGCGATCACGTGCCAGTCGCCCTGCAGGCAGTCGACCACGAATTGGAACGAGGCTGCCACGTCCATCCAGCCGTGCACCATGAAAATCTTGGGCGCGCCTTCGCGGCCCCAATGGCGCACGTGGGTGCGCAGGCCGCGGATGGTGAGGAATTCGGAACGGGAGGGTTTCATGCTATGCCTGATAAATAAAAGAACGACCGTTCTAATTATACCGGACTGTTGAATTCCCGCTTGCCGGCCCCATTTCCTGATGTCAGGCAGGCAAACCCCGCCGACGGCGTAAAATAGCGCATTCCACCGCATTCTCATCGAGCAAAGACACCATGGCACTCTACCAGTTGGGCGAACACGCGCCTGAAATCGACGCATCGGCCTATGTCGCCGATTCCGCCACCCTGATCGGCAAGGTGACGCTCGAAGAAAACACCTCGGTGTGGTCGGGCGCGACCCTGCGCGGCGACAATGAACGGATCACCATCGGCGCCGGCAGCAATGTCCAGGAAGGCACCGTGATGCACACCGACATGGGTTACCCTCTGAGCGTGGGCAAGAACGTGACCATCGGCCACCAGGCCATGCTGCATGGCTGCACCATCGGCGACGGCGCCCTCATCGGGATCCAGGCCGTGATTTTGAACGGCGCCAAGATCGGCAAGGGTTGCCTGGTCGGCGCCGGCGCCCTCGTCACCGAAGGCAAGGAATTTCCCGATCACTCGCTGATCATCGGCTCGCCGGCCAAGGCCGTGCGCACGCTGACGCCGGAAGATATTACCCGCCTTGAACTATCGGCCGCCAGCTATGTCGCGCGCGCCCGCCTGTTCAAGACGGAACTGAAGAAAATTGGATAAGACAATGACCACCCAAGATACCCTGCAAAAATTCATCTTCGACAATGCCGCCGTGCGCGGCGAGTTTGTGGAGATTTCCGATACCTGGCGCGAGATCCAGCAGCGCCACAACTATCCGCCCGCGGTCAAGACCGTGCTCGGCGAAATGGTGGCGGCGGCAGCCCTGTTGTCGGCCAACCTGAAATTCAACGGCGCCATCATCATGCAAATCCACGGCGACGGACCGGTGCGCCTGCTGGTGGTCGAGTGCGATTCCGACCTGCGTATCCGCGCCACGGCCAAGCTGACCGAAGGCGCCGCCGTGGCCGACGATGCCAGCCTGACCGACCTGCTCAACGCCACCGGCCACGGCCGCTTTGTGATCACGCTCGATCCGGCCGACAAGCTGCCGGGCCAGCAGCCCTACCAGGGCATCGTCCCGCTCGACGGCGACGACATGGCCACCGTCATCGAAAACTACATGCTGCGCTCCGAGCAGCTCGACACCCGCCTGTGGCTGGGCGCCGACGAGCACGTCTCGCGCGGCTTGCTGCTGCAAAAACTGCCGCGCCATAGCGGCAAGGACGACCAGATCGTGCAGGCGAGCGAAGCGGAAGACCTGGAAACCTGGAACCGCGCCGTCATGCTGGCCTCGACGCTCAAGCAGCCCGAACTGCTCTCGACCGACATCCAGACCCTGATGAACCGCCTGTTCTGGGAAGAGACGATCCGCGTCTTCGAGCCGGCCCATCCGCAATTCTATTGCAGCTGCACGCGTGAAAAGGTCGGCAACATGCTCAAGATGCTGGGCCGCGAAGAAGTCGACGGCGCCCTCGACGACCTGGGCCAGCTGGCGATCAATTGCGATTTCTGCGGCAAGCACTACGCCTTCGACAAGGTCGATTGCGCCCAGCTCTTCATCGGCAAGACGCCGGTCGAAGAATTGATGCCGGCCAGCGACATCAAGCATTGAGCACGCCAGCCATGCGTAACGCGAGCCGCGCCGAATTCCCCCAGTTCGTCAGCATTCCCACGCGCTGGATGGACAACGACGTCTACGGCCACGTCAACAACGTCGTCTATTACTCGTATTTCGACACGGCGGTCAACCAGTTCCTGATCGAACGCGGCGTGCTCGACATTCACAAGGGCGAGGTGGTCGGCTTCGTGGTCGATTCGGGCTGCTCCTACTTCAGTTCGATCAGCTTTCCGGACATGATCCACGCCGGGATCCGGGTGGCCAAACTGGGCAACTCGAGCGTGCGCTACGAGATCGCCCTGTTCCGCAACGACGATGCGCTGCCCTGCGCGGCCGGCCACTTCGTGCACGTGTACGTCGAGCGCGCATCCAATTGCCCGGTTACCATTCCTGCCGACGTACGCAGCGTATTGGAAACGATCGGCGCTGCGGCGCCAGGCAACTGAATCCCGGCGGCGCCCGCTCAGTCGGCCACCATCTGCACGACGACTTTTCCTTTGGCCCGTCCTTCGGCGAGATAGGCTAGTGCCTCCCTGGCTTGCGAAAATGGGAACACTTTGTCGATCACGGGACGAATCTGCGACGCTTCGATCAAGGCGCCGATCTGTGCCAGCTGACTGCCATCGGGCCGTATGAACAGGAAGGAATAACTGGCGCCGCGCCGTTTCGCCCGGGCCATGATCTTTCGGCTCAACAGGGCGAATACCCATTGCATGAGAACGTTCATTCGCCGCGCCCGCGCAAATGCGGCATCGGGCGGGCCCACCAGCGAGACGACCTGACTGCCAGGTCGAACGATCTGCGTGGCTTTCTCGAGCCCGTCTCCACGCACCGTCCCCAGGACGACGTCATAGCCATTGAGTACTGTTTCAAATTCCTGCTTCTTGTAATCGATGACCTCGTCTGCGCCCAAGCTGCGCACCAGATCGACGTTGGCGGTGCTGGTCGTCGTACCAACGGTGGCACCCAGGTGTTTCGCCAGCTGGATGGCGAAGGTCCCGATGCCACCGGACCCGGCGGGAATAAAGACTTTTTTGCCGGGCTTCACCTCGGTCCGCTGCGTGAGCGCTTGCCACGCGGTGAGGCCGACCATCGGAATCGATGCCGCTTGCACAAAATCGAGATTGACAGGCCGATGCGCCGCCGCATGGCCAGGGACGGCGACGAATTCAGCCAGCGTGCCGGTGCCGGCGCCGAGCTCGAAGGTGCTGGCGAAAACGGCGTCGCCCACCTTGAATCCCCGCACCAGGCTGCCGACTTCCTCGACAATGCCCGCGACATCGCTGCCGAGCGTGGCGGGCAGCTGCAACGCGATGATCGGCTTGAAGTCGCCCCTTGGAATCATGTAGTCGATCGGATTGAGGCCGACCGCATGGACCCGGACCAGGATCTCGTCCGGTTTGATCGTCGGCCGGGGAAGATCAAGGAATGCGATCTGGGGGGATTTGCCATAGCGTGTGAGGACCAGTGCTTGCATGTTTGTTGCCTTCTAGAGTGAATTTATGCGAGCCGCAACTGCTTGCGCAATCCGGCATCCAGGAGTGAGGTCGGTGCATAGGTGCGCAGCAAGCGCAGTCGCCGGGCGAGAGCGCCCGCGGTATAGCGCAAGCTGGGCGTTGGCGCCTCGGCCGCTTTCAGCACCGCCGCCGCCACCAGTTGCGGCCCCTCTGCCGCCGCCATCACTTCCCGCACGCGCTGGGCCACCGCGGTCCGCACCGCACGATAGGCATCGAGCTTGGCGTCCGGCTGCAGCATATTGGCGTCAAACGGCGTGTTGGTGTAGGCCGGCTCGATGACGATGGCGCGGATGCCCCAGTTGCGCAGCTCGTGGTCCAGGGACTCGGTATAGCCTTCGACCGCGTGCTTGGTCGCGGCATACAGCGCGCCATACGGCATCGGCACGAAGCCCAGCACCGAACCGATATTGATGATGCGGCCCCCGCCCTGCGCACGCATGTGCGGCAGTACGGCACGCGTCATCCTGACCAGACCAAAGAAATTCGTCTCGAAGATGGACTGCGCCTGTTCGATCGAACTTTCTTCGGCACCAGCCGGGGCGACGCCGACGCCAGCGTTATTGACGAGCAAGTCGATCCGCCCCTCCTGTTGCATGACGGCTGCGACGGCGGCCTGGACCGAGGCGTCGCTGGTCACATCCAAAGCGAGCATGTCGTACGCGCGCCGCCCCCCTCGCGCCCCCCGCCGACTGGTGCCGTACACCTTGAAGCCCGCTTGCGCCAGCCGCTCGGCGCTCGCTTCGCCGATGCCGGAGGAGGCGCCTGTAACGAGTGCAATTTTTGTGTTCATAACATTCCCTTTTCAAATGGTGCGTGACGCCCGACGGAGTCACGATATATGACGATCATCATATTTTTGCGCAAAAAAACAGCCCGCGAGCGGCCTCAGGCCGCAACCGGGGCGACATGTTTCAGTGTCGCCGCACACAAGGCCTGCGACAGCTTGGGGTCGTCGACCGCACGCGCCAGCATGGCGGTGCCAATCAGGGCGCTCACCACCGCCATCGCCTGTTCGTGTGCCTGCGGCTGGCCCCAGTCAGGGAGCTGGCGAGCGAACAGGTCGATCATTTCCTTGATGTGCACGGTCGCTGCATGCCGCACTTCAGGCGCCTGGCGCGGCATTTCCGAGCCCAGCGCGGAAACCGGACAGCCGGTTTCGATGGCGGCGATATGCTCTTGCGAGAGATATGCCTGCATCATCGCCTGCAAAGCCTGCCCGCGCGGCGCCGCAGCCGCCACCTGCGCAGCCAGCGCCACCGCTTCGGCGCCCGCGCGATCGCCAGCTTCCGCCAGCAAGGCGTTGCGCGATTCGAAATGGGCATAGAAGCCGCCATGGGTCAGCCCGGCTTCTTTCATGATGTCAGCCACGCCCGTGCCGTCGTAGCCACTGCGACGGATGACCCGCGACGCCACTTCCACGATGCGTTCGTGCGTGGCCTCTTTACGGTTCATTGTTCCAGTTTTGCCAAGTTTCGATTTCATGACGGTCATCATATACCATTTAGCCGAAAGGTGCACGGATCGGCATGTCGCCGGCCGAGCGGCCTGGCAATCCAGCCCGGATCGGCATTTCGTCGGCAATCCCGTCGATCCGTCGCATCAAGGGGGACTCAGCGTTCCACCCCGGGCTACAATCGCCTCCTATGCATACCAACTCCCCTTTCCAACTCGCCTGGCGCTCGTTCTGGGTGCTCAAAAAGCACAGGCCGGAACCAGTCTGGGCCCAGCTCGCCGTCGGCGCCGCGCTGGCCTTGCCGATCGGCTTTTGCATGATGCTCATCAATGGATTGCTGACAGGCCGCGTCGGCGACCTTGGCTGGTGGCGCGCCTCGCTGCTGTTCAACTTGTTCAGCTGTCTGTGCGTGGCGTACTGCATGCTGGCAATCACGCGCGCCATCGAAAAGCTGCTACCGTCGGCCACCATCGACGCCATTTCGGAGGCGGGCGACTGGCGCAGCGCGCTGGTTATCAATGTGATCGCCATCGCCGGTATCGTCTGCGGCTGCGCGATCAGCCTGAGCACGATTTCCTGGCTGATTCACTGGGATGCATGGGCTGCATTCCTGTCCAGCAGCGTGGCCAAGACGGAGTTCCTGGCCTTCGTTTTGGTCGTAGCGGGCGCCAACTGGTTCTGGTGGCGCATGCGCGTCAAACAGGACACCTTGCTGCATCAGGCCACCGAAGCCCAGCTGCGCCTGCTGCAGGCGCAGATCGAGCCACATTTCCTGTTCAATACCCTGGCCAATGTGCACAGCCTGATGGAACGCGACACGCCGCGCGCCAAGCAGATGCTGGAAACCTTCACCGACTACCTGCGCGCCAGCCTGGGCCAGCTGCGCCACACCGACAGCACCCTGGCGGCCGAGCTGGCGATGGTACGCAGCTATCTGACGCTGCTGCAAATCCGCATGGAAGACCGGCTGTGCTTCGACATCGATGCCAGCGACGAGGCGCTGGCGGCCGCCCTGCCGACTTTGCTGCTGCAACCTTTGGTCGAGAATGCGATCGAACATGGACTGGAACCGAAGATCGAAGGCGGCCGCATCAGCATCCGCGCGCGCATCGTCGACGGCCAGCTCGACATCTGTGTCGATGATGACGGCTTGGGCGCCGATGCGCCGCGCCGCGGGCGTCGGCACGGCAAGGGCATGGCCTTGCCGAATATACGGGAACGCCTGCAGACGCGCTATGGCGACAAGGCCGCGCTGACACTCACGCCGCAAGCGGTCGGCATGCAAGCCTTGCTCTCCCTTCCCTACCGGGCGCCCGCATGACGCGCGCCCTGATCGCCGACGACGAGCCGCACCTGGCCCTGTACCTCAGGGAGCAGCTGGCCTTGCTGTGGCCCGAGCTCGAGATCGTGCACATGGCCCGCAACGGCAATGAAGCGGCGGCCAGCATCGAGCAACTCGAACCCGACCTCGCCTTTCTCGATATCCAGATGCCGGGCCTGAGCGGCCTGGAAGTGGCGCAAGGAATCGAAGGCGACACCCGCGTCGTATTCGTGACCGCCTTCGACACGTATGCGGTCCAAGCCTTCGACCACGCCGCGCTCGACTATCTGCTCAAGCCGCTCAAGACCGAGCGCCTGGCGCGCATGATCGAACGCGTCAAGGCCGCGCTGGCCTTGCAGGCGGCAGGCCAGGCGATCGCACCCGATGCCCGTCTCGCCGATGTTCTCCTACAACTGACGCGCGGGCGGGCGACGCCCGCACGGCTGCGTTTCATCCGCGCCGGCCAGGGCGAGTACGTGCATCAGATTCCCGTTGCCGAGGTCCTGTTCTTCCATGCCGACGACAAGTACACGGTGGTGCAAACCGCCAGCGGCGAACACTTGATCCGCACCACCATCGCCGAACTGGCCGAACAGCTCGATCCCGATCAATTCTGGCAGGTCCACCGCGCCACGCTGATCAATCTCAACTACCTGGCCGGCACGCGGCGCGATGAAAGCAGCCGCCTGTTCCTGCGCATCAAGGGCCATGCCAGCGAATTGCGGGTCAGCCGCGCCTACGTGCATCTGTTCAAGGCGATGTAGGCTTGCCGTTCGTCGGCGCGGGCGTCGATTCGTCGCCTGCCGCTCGTGTCCGCCCTGCCCGCATGGGATCGTGCCTGTCCGTGATCGCCGATCACGTTTTCTCAGGACACATTCAATGAAAAAGATTTTCTTGTCGTTGCTCACCCTGGCCAGCGTGAGCGGCCCCTTGCTGGCCGCCAGCGTCGCGCCGATCGCGCCACCGATGGTCACGATCATGGGCGGCGAGTTTGCGATGGGTAGCACTGCCAATCCCAAAAATCAGGATTACCCGACTTCGGAACCGGTCCATGCCGTCCAGGTCAAAACCTTCAAGCTGGCCAAGTATGAAACCACGGTCGCGCAATTCCGCCAGTTTGTCGACGCCACCGGCTACCAGGCCAGCGGCGATTGCTGGAAGCTGGCGGCCAACGATTGGGGCATGGAAGTCGGCAAGGTCGGCTGGAACTCGCCCGCCAACGCACCGAGCGACTACCACCCGGTCATGTGCGTGAGCTGGGACGACGCGCACGCCTACCTGCAATGGCTGTCGAAGGAAACGGGCAAACACTTCCGCCTGCCCAGCGAGGCGGAATGGGAATACGCGGCGCGCGCGGGCAGCAACACGCGCTATCCTTTCGGCGACGAGCCGGCCGCCCTGTGCAAACACGCCAACGTGTTCGACCGCAGCGGCAAGGCGGCCGTTGCACTGTTGACGGGCAAGGCCGGCAAAGAGATCGCCTGCGACGACCAGGCGGGCTTGACCACCGTGGTCGGGATGTACCAGGCCAACGCCTGGGGCTTGCATGACATGCTCGGCAATGTCGGCGAATTGGTCGAAGATTGCCAGCACCTCAACTACGACGGCGCGCCGAAGGACGGAAGCGCGTGGACGGCTGGCTGCGCGGCCTTCCATGGATCGACCATGGTCATCCACCGTGGCGGCAGCTACAACAGTGGTCCGGCCGGCTCCAGCCCGACGTTCCGCAGTCATACGGGTACGGACAACCGCAGCAGCGTGGCCGAAGGGTTCCGCATTGCCGAAGATGTTGCTGAGGATGGCGCCAAAGCTGCCGCCCCGGTCAACAAGGGCTTCGCGGCGGGACTAGCGGCAGCGCAGGCGGCGCAGCGCGCGGCCTGGGCCAAGGCGTCAGCGTCGCGCTGAAGCGGAAGCGCGTTCGCGCAGGTGCGCCCACAAACGTTGCGCCACCGGACCGTGGGCCACGTCGCGGCGCCGGATCGCATAGTGCGGCAGTGTGGCGCCGCGCAAATGCTCGCCCGCCAGCGAAATCAAGCGCTGCGCCGCCAGGTCCGCCTCGATCAGATGGAGGGGCAAGTGTCCCCACGCCAGCCCTTGCACGATCACTTCGCGCTTCATGAGCTGGTCGGGCACGCTGCAGGTGCGCGCACCGTCAATCAAGTGGTAGTTGGCCTGCGACGGATGGCGGCTCGAGTCGCGGATCACGCACTGGACGTAAGGCCGCAGGTCTTCCGGCGTGAGCGCGCCGCTGGCCGGGCTGTCGATCAAGCCGGGGGCGGCCACGGGCACCAGGATCACGTCGAACAAGGCGAGCGACTCGGTTTGCGGGCTGGGCTTGTCGAGATGATGGAAGATCAGGTCGCAATCGCCGTCCTGCAAGCGCTCCCACGGGCCGCTGATCGCTTCCACCATCAGGTTCAGGCGCGTGGTACTGTCTGGCGCGGCAAAGAACCGGCGCAGCATGCCCAGCGTCTCGGGCAAGGGGCACAGGTCGCCGACCACCACGCGCAATTCCGGTTCCTCCCCGGCGGCCAGCTGCGCCGCTTCCCGTTTCAAGCCGTCGAACTGACGCAGAAACAGCAGCACGCGCGCGTGGAACGCCGCGCCTTGTGCGGTGAGCGCGAACCGGTAGCCGCTGCGGTCGAGCAGAACGATGCCCAATTGCTTTTCGAGCGAGGTAAGCGCGGCGTGAACAGTCGGGTGCGTACGGTGCAAGTGCTGCGCGGCGGCGGCGAAACTCCCATGTTCGACGAGCGCGGCGAAACACTGCAATTGCAAGAGCGTGGGCGCGGACATTGTCGTGAAAATCTTCATTGATTGTTGAAAGAATGTAATTTTATCCGACATTGATCTCGCAATAAGATTCAGCCTCACATCATTTGAGGAGGAATCACATGCGCGCACTCATACGTCATCAGTTCGGCGGGCCCGAGGTTTTACACATTGCCGCGCTGCCAGACCCGGTCCTGGCGCCGGACACGGTCATGATCGAGATCCGCGCCTTCGGGTTGAACCGCGCCGAACTGTATATGCGCAGCGGTCGGTGGGGCGAGGTGGCCGCGGTCAGCGGCATCGAATGCGTGGGCAGCGTGCTGGCCGACGCCAGCGGCCGCCTGCGTCCCGGACAAACCGTGATGGCCTTGATGGGCGGAATGGGCCGCAGCATCAACGGCAGCTACGCCGAGCGGACCGTGGTCCCTGCCAGCAATGTCGTTCCCGTGCAATCAGGCTTGTCGTGGGAAACGCTGGGCGCCTTGCCGGAATCGTATGCCACCGCCTGGACCTGTTTGCATCGCAACCTGCAATTACGCCAAGGACAGCGCCTGCTGGTGCGGGGCGGCACGTCGAGCCTGGGGCAGGCCGCGATCGATCTGGCCGCGCGACTGGGCGCGGAAGTGATCGCCACCACGCGCCGCGCCGATCACACACGCACGCTGACCGACGCCGGCGCCCACCATGCGCTCGTGCTCGACAGCGAGTTGGGCGCAGCATTGGCGCCGCTCGGCGGCAAGGTCGACGCCGTGCTCGATCTGGTGGGAAACAGTACGGTACTCGATTCCATGCGGGCCACGCGGCGCGACGGACGGACCTGCCTGGCCGGCTTTTTGGGCGGTCTCGACAAACTGGCAGCGTTCGACCCGCTCAGTCAGATGCCCAGCGGCGTGCAGCTGAGTTTTTTCGGCAGCTTCAATTTCGGCGCAGGCGAATTTCCGCTGTCGGATATTCCGATGCAGCAGATTGTCGACCTGGTCGCCGCGGGCGCACTGCGGGCCAGGCCGGCACGCGTGTTCGCCTTGTCGGCTGTTCCCCTCGCCCATCAACTGATGGAGCGAAACGAGGCGCGCGGGAAATTCGTTGCGCTAATCTGAAGCGCTAGGCGCCGTCCGGCGTGCCGTCGCCGGACGGCCCGAACAAGGCGTCCAGCCCGGCAGGCCGGCCGCGCGGCCCCACCTTGCCGCGCTTGCCGGCGAACTCTTCCTCGATGTTGTCGCGATAAAAGCTCCACGCCGCGCCCGAGGTCGACAAGCGGCGCCACACTTCGGTGCCCACGCCGGAATAATCGATGGCGGTGCCATCGTCAAGCTCGACCCGCAAGATACGCTCGCGCGCATCGTAGCCGATCGCGCGCAGCTTGCCTGCATTGACTTTCTTCATTTCCATCGCGTGCTCCCGCTTCGCAGCCGTGATTGATCAGGAAGCACTACTATACCGCCGCTGTCAGGCCGTGCGCCAGCGCGCGGCCGGCTCGCGCAGATAATGTTCGACCACATACCCCCACGGCATCACGATCGGAATCAGTACGGCCACCATGCATTCGATGGCCGTGCCCATGGTGGCCTCGTCGATCGTGCCGGCCGCCCATTGTGGATAGGCCACGATGCCGAGCCAGATCGCCTTCCAGGTGAACTCCCATATCAAGATCGGCAACATGCGCAGCGGATAGCGCAGTCCCAGCAGCGCCATCAGCGAAAAGGCGGCCAGCATGCAATTGACTACGCCCACGCTGAGGGTCCACGGCTGGGCGCGGTGCAGGATGCCTGGCCACACGACCAGGCTCAGACCCACCACGATCAGCAAGTACATGGCGCGCAGCAGATACAGGCGCAAGGTCGACACTCCGTGTTCTTTGATCATGGCTTACTCCACTTCCTTGAGGACTTTTTCCAGGCCCGCAACGCGGGTGCGCAGATCGGCCAGGGTCGCGTTGACCGCGCCCAGCGAGATGGCTGTTTCAGCCTGGGTCTGCACGGCCCGCGCCGCCAGCTCGCGGTAACTTTCGTCGTTTTCCAGCCGCGCCTTGGCTTGCTTGGTGAGCGCGATATAACGCAGGGCAAACACGGCGACGATCGTCCCGAAAAAAACGACCAGCGTAAAGATGTAGATGGGTTCAGACATGGCAGCCTCTATGGTTCAAGTTTGGTGGTCAGGGTTGCGGCGGCGGCAGCGATGGCGGCGGGCGTCAGTTCCAGGGCGAAACTACTCACCTCGAAATAATTGAGCGCCTTGCCATCATCGGACAATTCCAGCTGACTGGTGACCAGCCCCGCCCCTTCCAGCTTTTGCAGGTGCAAATGCAGCAAGGGGCGGCTGATGCCGATTTCCCGCGCCAGCTGGCTCACGTAGTTGCGTCCGCCGTTGGCGAGCGCCGCGACGATACGCAGCCGGTGCGGATTGGCCAGCGCAGACAGCGCCGCCAGCAGTGCATCCCCGTTTTCGATAATATTTTTTCTCATCACGTGTAAAGAATATCTGACAGGTGAAAGCAAGTCAAGCCATTGTTCGCAAATACAGCGAACGAGGGCTTGCCGTCTTTTTTAGCGGGAAATCAGTGCTGAACGGCGCGCTTGCGGACCGCGTCCAGGGTCTGGGGAATGCTGTCCTTGCTCAAACTGTCGACGATCCACCCCAGGCCGAAGGGAATCGGCCCCGGATCGGTGTAGACCTGGTAGCGCACCACGGTTTTGCCGCTCGACGTGCCCGGCGTCAGTTGCCACTGGCCAGTGGTGTCGACAATCGTTTCGTCCGGCTTCAGGCCGGGCCAGGGGACCAGCTTCCAGGCCAGCATACAGCTGTCGGCGCTGACCTGGGGATCCATGCGCAGGCGGTACTTCTTGATTTTGCCCATCGGCAGCTTGAGCGTGATGTCGACCAGCGCGTGGCCCGCCCCCGCCGGCGCCACCTTGGCCGATTCGGTATTGGGCATGAAGGACGGGTAGGCGCCGTAATTTTGCAGCAAGGCGCACACATCCTGCATCGGCGCATTGATGATGGTGCCCGCAGCAAATGTCTTGCCGGGACTGCCAGGCTTGCTCAATTCGACCATCGTCACTGCACTGTCGCTCAGCTTGCTGACATCGATGGGCTCGGCGGCCAGTGCGGCATTGCCGTACACGGCAGCGATCAGCAGGCAGCCTGCGCGGAAGATGGGAGCTTGCATGGACAGCCTTGTCGCAAAAGGAAGATGGCGCATTCTTACCGAGTTGACCAGACCGGTCAAGGCGGCTCAATCGCGGCAGTAGCCTTCGCCTGACTCGATGACGACGCAATTCTTTTTGTCTGCCAGCCACTTCATGCCGCTGGCCGCGCCATCGCCGGGGCGGATGGTCAATGCTTTGCCATCACGGTCGAAATGGATGGTGTCGCCCTCGCCCCGCCCCTGAAAAGTGCGCGGGCCGTCGAGATTGCGGATGGTCAGCGCGTATTTGCCGCCGCCGCCATCAATGCGCAGAGAAGTGCCTTCCGGACCGTTCCACTGACCTAGCAAGGGGCTGGCCGCCTGGACCGGTTGAGACGCGGCAATCGGCGCGGGGGCCGGCGCCGCCGTTGGCGCTTTTGGGGAACAGCCTGCCAGCGCCATGCCGGCGAGCAGAGGAAAGAGCCAACCGCGTTTTGTCTTGTGCATCGTCCGCCTCTGAAAAAGGCGCCGCCGGGCGGACCCGGCGGCGCTAGTACCGCTTTAATTATTCAACAGCACTTGCGCAATGATGCCGGTCGCGATGGCAACCAGGGCATAGTCGCTGCCGACCTGTACCCACTGGTAGCCCCGCTGCGGCGCATACAGGCGCTGGTGGCGCTGCCAGTCGTTGACCACATAATAGCTGCCATAGCCGGACGAGAGGCGCTCGCCACGACGCATCTCGGTGCGGTAACCGTTGCGGTAGCCATTGTTGTCGCCGTTGTTGTAGCCATATCCGCGGTTGTCGTAGCGATTGCCGTAGCGATGGTCATCGCGGTCATTGTCGCGGCGGCCGTCGCGGTAGCCGTCGTGACGCTCGTCGCGGCGCGCACGGCCTTCGAAATCGCCGTAGCGGAAGTCGCGGCCATCGCGGGCTGCGTGTTCGGTGCGATCACCGCGCCAGGCGTTGTCGGTACGCTCGACCCGGGCGTTGCGCTCGTACCGGTCGTTCCTGTAATCGGACGACTGAGCGAACGCGGCGCCGGATACCAGGCATGCTGCAGACACTGCGAATACGAGGGCTTGCTTGATCATGATGTACTCCTGTTTAAAAAGTGGACCCCGGGGAAATACAAGCTCTTCAGAGTCATGGGGCCGGGATCAATTCCTCTGCCCACGAAGACATTAAACCGCACTAATGTCTTCACAAACAGGCGATTCCCGTAAGAAGTGTTACCGGAGGTATCTCCGTCAAGCTGCCTATCCACGTCTGTAGCCTCCCGGCATTTTTTCAGTCGCGCAGCGCGACCTGCGCGATGATGCCGGTGTTGACCGAGACGAGCACGAAGTCGTCGCCGGTGCGCACCCAGTTGTGGCCGTACATCGGCGGCGGCAGGCCGGCGCGACGCCAGTTACGCACCAGCATTTGGCGGCCCCAGTAGGCTTCGGGCAGGCGTTCCCCACGGTAAATGTCGTGATACGGGCCGGCGCCTTCCTGGCGATGATGGCGGTAGGCACGCCGCGCCTGATAGCGGTCATCGCGATACACGCGGTCTTCACGGTCGTAGCGGTCGTAGCGGCTGTAGCCGTCCCCGCGGTAACCGTCGTCATAGGATTGAGCAAAGGCAGCGCCGGAAGAAAGGCTGGCGGCAGCGACGGCGGCAAAGATAAGGGCCTTGATTTTCATAGCGGACTCCTGTCATGAAGTGGAACTCTGTCGCAGGCATCGTTGATGTGCCCGCAAGGTCATTACACTCCAGAAGTCCTGTCACAACTACTGGCGTTCGGTAAGAACTGTTACCAGACGTTTGCGCCTTTTTTCCTGTCGACAATGAACAGATAGATCAGCGGCGGCAGCAGCGCCACGACCGCGACGCTGTCGATCCACACGTTGGCCCAGCACCTGGCTTGCATCGAAATGAAGATATCCTGCGGCGCCCACAGGACGATGCCGGCGATCAGCGCGCCCCACGCAAATGCGTTGCGCTGGCGCTCGCCCATCCAGGCCAGGGCCGCCATCCACACCGCAGCGGCCTGCACGGTGGGGCCGAACAGCGAAATCCACCACACCTGCTGGGCGCGTGCCTGGGCCGGGATCTGCGGCCCCCAGAAGGCCGTTTCGATGGCGTGATGGTAGCCGTCGAACAGCGGCAGGCCGGCCGCCAGCGGCAGCAGCATGCCGACCGCCAGATGGGCGGCGATACTGGCGTAGATGTACCACACGGTCCACTTGCGGACGGTTTCACGGGTCATGGGAAGCTCAGGGCGTGGCGGCGGGTTTGGCCGGCGGCGGCGGCGGCAATGGCGTCGCCGATTCCTTCTTCTGGTCGTTGCTGCCCAGGATCTGGACGAACACTTCGTTCTGCTTGATCATGCCCAGTTCCAGGCGCGCCCGCTCTTCGACCGCGCCGGTGCCGTCCTTGAGGTCGCGCACTTCGGACTCCAGCTTGGCGTTGCGGGCCTTGAGTTCTTCGGTATGAATATGGGCCGCGGCGACCTTGTCTTCGAGCTCGGAAACGCGCAGCCAGCCGCCCTTCCCGACCCACAGGGGGATCTGGATCAGCAGCAGCAGCGTCGCGAGAGCGAGGGTGATCAGGCGCATGGCGGTATCGGTGTTAAACCGGCCAGCAGGGCTGGCCGGAGTCGCTTCAATTACTTCAGATTGTAGAACGCGCTACGGCCAGGGTAGCTGGCGATATCGCCCAGATCTTCTTCGATACGCAGCAGCTGGTTGTACTTGGCCATGCGGTCCGAACGCGACATCGAGCCGGTCTTGATCTGCAGGGCGTTGGTGCCAACGGCGATGTCCGCGATGGTCGAGTCTTCGGTTTCGCCCGAACGGTGCGAGATCACGGCGGTGTAGCCGGCGCGCTTGGCCATTTCGATGGCGGCGAAGGTCTCGGTCAGGGTGCCGATCTGGTTGATCTTGATCAGGATCGAGTTGGCGATGCCTTTCGAGATGCCCTCTTTCAGGATCTTGGTGTTGGTGACGTACAGATCGTCGCCCACCAGCTGGACTTTTTTGCCCAGGCGGTCGGTCAGGATCTTCCAGCCGTCCCAGTCGCCTTCGTGCATCGCGTCTTCGATCGAGATGATCGGGTACTTGTCGCACCAGGTTTCGAGCATGTTGGTGAACTCGGTCGCGGTCAGCTGCAGGCCTTCGCCTTCCAGGTGGTACTTGCCGTCCTTGTAGAACTCGGAAGCGGCGCAGTCCAGGCCCAGGGCCACTTGCACGCCCGGCTCGTAGCCGGCCTGCTCGATCGCTTGCATGATCAGCTTGATGGCTTCTTCATGGTTGGCCACGTTCGGCGCGAAACCGCCTTCGTCGCCGACCGAGGTCGCCAGTTTTTTCTCGTGCAGGATCTTCTTGAGAGTGTGGAAGATCTCGGCGCCGTAGCGGATCGCTTCCTTGAAGCTTGGCGCGCCGACCGGGATGATCATGAATTCCTGGATGTCCAGGTTGTTGTCGGCGTGCGCGCCGCCGTTGATGACGTTCATCATCGGCACCGGCATTTGCATCGCGCCCGAACCGCCGAAGTAGCGGTACAGCGGCAGGCCGGCTTCTTCGGCGGCGGCCTTGGCGACAGCCATCGACACGGCCAGCATGGCGTTGGCGCCCAGGCGGCTCTTGTTTTCGGTGCCATCGAGGTCGATCAAGGTGCGGTCCAGGAAGGCCTGTTCGTTGGCGTCCAGGCCCATGATCGCTTCGGAGATCTCGGTGTTGATGTTTTCGCAGGCTTGCAGCACGCCCTTGCCGAAGTAGCGGCTCTTGTCGCCGTCACGCAGTTCGATCGCTTCGCGCGAACCGGTCGACGCGCCCGACGGCACGGCCGCACGGCCCATCACGCCGGACTCCAGCAGCACGTCGCATTCGACGGTTGGATTGCCGCGCGAATCGATAATTTCGCGTCCGATAATATCAACGATAGCACTCATTTTTATTCTCCAAAAGGTAAGCAAAACGGTGGGCGGATCCGGGCGGATCCGCCTTCATCTGTCAGGGCAATCGGCGTGCGGCCGGCACAGAGCCTGCCGTTATCGCGTGAAGCTCGATTCGAGGAAACCGGCTTTTTTGACGATGCGGTCGATGTCGACCAGCGTGGTGAGGAGCTCTTTCATGCGTCCCAACGGGACTGCATTCGGACCGTCCGACAGCGCCTGCGCGGGGTTGGGGTGCGTTTCCATGAACAGGCCGGCGATACCGGCTGCCACGGCTGCGCGCGAAAGCACGGGGATGTGTTCGCGCTGGCCACCGGATGAGGTGCCCTGTCCGCCCGGCAGTTGTACCGAATGGGTCGCGTCGAACACGACCGGGCAGTTCGATTCGCGCATGATCGCCAGCGAGCGCATGTCCGAAACGAGGTTGTTGTAGCCGAAGGAGACGCCGCGCTCGCAAGCCATGAAGTTGTCTTCGTTCAGGCCCGCTTCTTTCGCCGCCAGGCGCGCCTTATCGATCACGTTTTTCATGTCGCCGGGCGCGAGGAACTGGCCCTTCTTGATGTTGACCGGTTTGCCGGACTGGGCGCAGGCGACGATGAAGTCGGTCTGGCGGCACAGGAAGGCGGGCGTCTGCAGCACGTCGACGACCGACGACACGGCAGCGATTTCTTCGATCGTGTGGATGTCGGTCAGGACCGGCACGCCGATCTCGCGGCGCACATCGGCCAGGATCTCGAGGCCCTTGTCCATGCCGGGGCCGCGGAACGAGGTGCCCGAGGAGCGGTTGGCCTTGTCGAACGACGATTTATAGATGAAGGGGATGCCCAGGCCCGAAGTGATTTCCTTGAGCGTGCCGGCGGTGTCCATCGCCATCTGGCGCGACTCGATCACACAGGTGCCGGCGATCAGGAAGATCGGATGGTCCAGGCCTACGTCAAAACCGCAAAGCTTCATGCTGCGTCTCCTTGCAATGCCGGCGCGCCGTTGTTGGCTGCTGCCGAGTGGGCGTTGGCCGCCTTGTGCGCGAGCGCGGCCTTGATGAACGACGTGAACAGCGGATGGCCGGTGCGCGGGGTCGACTTGAACTCCGGGTGGTACTGCACGCCCATGTACCAAGGGTGCGCATTCTCGCCCTGGCGCGGCAGTTCCATGATTTCGCACAGGTCTTCGGTCGGGGTGCGGGCCGAGACGATCAGGCCGGCCGCTTCGACGCGCGCCAGGTAGTGGTTGTTCGCTTCGTAGCGGTGACGGTGACGCTCGGTGACGACCGAACCGTAGATTTCGGCGGCCAGCGTGCCCGGATTGACCGCGCAGGTTTGGGCGCCCAGGCGCATGGTGCCGCCCAGGTCGGACGACTCGTCGCGTTTTTCGACCTTGCCGTCGTGGTTCTGCCACTCGTTGATGAGGGCGACGACCGGCTGGTCGGTCTCGGTATCGAATTCGGTCGAATTGGCGTTGACCATGCCCGCCTTGTGGCGTGCGTATTCGATCAGCGCGACCTGCATGCCCAGGCAGATGCCCAGGTAAGGGATCTTGTTTTCACGGGCATAGCGGGCGGCCATGATCTTGCCTTCCACGCCGCGCTTGCCGAAGCCGCCAGGGACCAGGATCGCATCGTACTTGGCCAGGTGATCGCAGCCCTTGGTCTCGATGTCTTCCGAGTCCAGGTATTCGATGTTGACGCGGCTTTCGGTGTGGATGCCGGCGTGGCGCAGCGCTTCGGTGAGCGACTTGTAGGATTCGGTCAGGTCGACGTATTTGCCGACCATGCCGATGGTGACCGATTCCTTCGGGTGCTCGAGCGCGTAAATCAGCTTGGTCCACATCGACAGGTCGGCCGGCGGCGCTTCCATGCCGAGGGCGTCGAGGATGATCGCGTCCAGGCCCTGGTCGTGCAGCATCTGCGGCACTTTATAGATGGTGTCGGCGTCCCACACGGAGATCACGGCCTGCTCTTCGACGTTGGAGAACAGCGAGATCTTGGCGCGTTCGTCGTCGGGAATCGGGCGGTCGGCGCGGCACAGCAGCGCGTTCGGCGAAATGCCGATCTCGCGCAGTTTTTGCACGCTGTGCTGGGTCGGTTTGGTTTTCAGTTCGCCCGCCGAGGCGATGTACGGCACCAGGGTCAGGTGGACAAAAGCGGCCGACTTGCGGCCGGCGCGCAGCGACAGCTGGCGCGCCGCTTCGAGGAAGGGCAGCGATTCGATGTCGCCCACGGTGCCGCCGATTTCGACCAGCGCCACGTCCACGCCTTCGGCGCCGCGGTAGATGTAATCCTGGATTTCGTTGGTGATGTGCGGGATCACCTGCACGGTCTTGCCGAGGTACTCGCCGCGGCGTTCCTTGCGGATCACCGATTCGTAGATCTGGCCGGTGGTGAAGTTGTTCACCTTTTTCATGCGGGTGCTGATGAAGCGCTC
>Ga0209023_10000697_pt1 | contig 49249 bp, 46 predicted proteins | sample LakOneMetagenome_FD_187468 | JGI IMG/M metagenome (GOLD analysis project Ga0209023, IMG submission 187468) | Freshwater and sediment microbial communities from Lake Erie, Canada (SPAdes) (version 2) | ecosystem: Environmental > Aquatic > Freshwater > Lentic | place: Lake Erie, Canada... | reverse complement strand
GGCACAGAGAGACCGAGCCATAACAAACCAGGCAACATTATAATCCCACCCGCTCCTACCTGACTGCCAATAAATCCACCCACGAAGCCTAGAAGTGTGAGAACAACTACTTCAAGTATTGTATGCATCTGAGACCTATCATATCAAATAAGCTAGTGCATCACCCCCCCCCAGGCATCTAATCTCTCTGATAACGATTCCATTCCCAATATAACAAACCTCCATCTCCTCTGTTCCTGAAGAATCTGGTGCCAATTTTTCCGCACAAACTCCACCAAGCATAAGCACTTTGAACAGTGCTTTTTGTTTTGCTCATGCTTGCAAAGTTATCAAACTGTGAGAAAATTCTCTCAATATGCCTGAACCACTTAAAGCAGTCGTCCCGCAATGGGAATTACTTGATGTAAACACTTTAGTGTCCAACACGCTTGTCTCTGGATTTGAAGCTGTCGATGAACTCGAAATAATGTCGAAGCTACTTGGTGCACAGATGTTGGCAATGGCTCGTGGAGGATTACCTGCTGAATATCTAAGTGACAGCCGTAATGCCGCAAGTCCTCGTCGTTGGTACGGGGCTGCAACGATCTCCAGAAGACTTCATGAATGGTCTGTTGTAGCTAACCCCGATACATGTTTTGCTGATTCTCAGGCAGTTGCGACGTATGTAGAGCGTATGCCTGGGCCACACCGCTATGAAATACGACCTAGACCTGTTGATCCATCTGTCCCTCAAAAAGTTGCAAGAGTACAGATCGCTACAGCAACTCGATTAACGGATCAAGATGGAGTCACCACTGGTTTCGCAGGACTCAACTTCTTACTCGATCTGGGCTACAAGAATAGGAAAGTGGAAAGAAGATTTCTACCTGGAGTAAGGGTGGCAGCTACACCTGACAGATTGTATCCAAATACGACTACATTTGTATGTGAGTAGTGCATCACCCGTCAGGCACATAACTACTCCGATACCGATTCTACTCAACGCCCAACAAACCCCCCACCTCCTCTGTTCCTCCACCAGCAGGTGCCAATCTGCCCGCACAAGCGTTCCTAGGAGTGTTTTTTGTTTGTCTACAAAATACTATTGACAAAACATTAGCAGTATGCTAGTATTAGCGTACCTAAACGAGTAATTCTCTCGTTAACTCCTAAATAACAAACAAGAAGGGAACTATTAATGTGGTATCTTTTTGCGCTACTTAGCGCATGCTCGTCTACCCTAAGGAGGGCTGGCGACAAACGGCTTTCATATAAGCTTAACTATTTAACTTTCGGATGGGCTCAGCAGCTTTGCTCTTTACCTGTCATTACATTGGCTCTAATATTATTCGGAAAATTATTCAATCCGCTCACTCTTGGTGGGACGTTTTGGCTACCGACTATATTGTACGGGGCGATACTGTATCCGTTATTTCTATACTTTTATATAAATTCGATTAAAAATGGCGAGTTAAGTAAGGTACTACCCATACAGAGTCTTACGCCTATCTTCGTCATGATTACCGCTAGAATATTTATTGGACAAACTTCTAGCCACCTGGCAGTGTTGGGTATTCTTATTGTGGTTCTAGGAATCTATGTTCTTAACCTGAAGGGTAAGTATCTCCACAATCCCTTAAGGGTCTTCAGTGGCGATAAGGCAAACGCATTCATGTTAGCAAGTCTTGTTATTACGGCATTCGCGGGTGTGTGCGACAAAGTTGCCATACAGGCATCCGATCCCGTGTATTATACTCTCGTCAACACGTGCATAAGCCTCGTTACATTATTCTTTATATCTTGTGTGATGAAGGTAAATGTAGTGCCAAAACTGAAAAAGTTAACTAGGCCACTATTGGCGTCTGGAACTCTTGCTGGTAGCTCTTTTCTACTTTATGTATTTGCCTTGCAAACTGGGCCTCTGGCTTACGTTAGCACAATCAAAAGCACGAGTATCCTCATGGGCTCAATAGTAGGTTTCATCTACTTTAAGGAGCGTGTAACTAAAGTGAAAATAGTCGCTCTGTTAATGATAATGATCGGCTCAGTGATACTAGGCTTGGGAGCATAGTGATTGTGTTTGATTATGATCCCTCCGCAGATCCTCCTAGTCGAGCAGATACTCTCGAAGTCGCGGGTGCATTAGGCGCCAGGTTGAGTGAGCTAAGACTTAATCGTTTGGTTGTTATGGGTTTGGGTAATCGTATAGATACATGGAAGTTCGAAAATATTCCTGACCGATACACCAGCGGTAAAGGATGGGAAGGCAGATACTTTCAATCTGGCGGATTCAAGGTAGCACTGTCTCTCGCAAATATTCCCAGTACTTCAAATGTTGATGTGCACTTCGTCCCAACAGACAAAAACGGTAATGTAGTTGATATGCCAGATCGAACACAATGCACAGAATTCTTATTATCCGGACTCAGAGGTTTACAAGACTATATATTAACAGTAGAGAGTGGTTATATTCGCAGACCGGAGTTTCTTTATGGTGATACAAACGAAAGTGTAGCGTTGCTTGCGAAGAGAGTTGGTTTTAGGCAGATAACTGATGCCTTTTTTGCTGGAGAAGTAGCACTTGTCCAAGCCACGACAGATGAAATCAAAAACGGTGTTTTCAGTGAAGAGATGCACGATTGTGAACGTTTACTAGAGAGCCGCTTGGCTAGGGCCGGAGTTCTTAGCGAGGATATAGACTTTTATAGTTAAAGTTTATCACCCCTCAGGCACACCCCCCCTCCGCTCCTGCCTCCAGTAGCCATAGCCACATTATAAGTAATGGACAGGACTTCTGTATTCGTTTATTCTTAACATAACTAATTAAACATAAGGAATTAATTGATGGAATCTAATAATCGACAGCCGGTTCCAGTAGACTCTCCTGTCGCCGAACCCAAACCCCCAACCAAGGCAAGTAAAAGCAAGACCAAAAGAGTATTGCTTGTGTTATTCATCGTTGTAATGCTTCTAGGCTCTGCGTGTGGTGTGTATAGATGGCAACATAAAAAAGTCAGCGAGCTTAATATAAAAGTTGGTATGCTCCAAGGTCAAATTATGCAACTAAGCAAAGAAGTTTCTAAACAGACGACAGCCACAACTTCGGCAACTGATGCTAGTAGCGCTACATCACAAAAATATTTGGTTATTAGTCCTTTGGGAATCAAGTTACCACTCAGTAGCACTATTGAAGATCTGACATACACCTACGACGGTGATGCCAAAGAGAACTTCGATCCTAGTGTTAACGGTGGCGGGGGTGCATCATTACATTTCTCGGCAAAATCGATCTCATCATTCTGCCCAGGATATCAGAACATACTTGGTACCTACAGAGTTTATTCAACCAAACAGACTAATCCTGGACCTTCCGACATCCAGGTGGGCACACTCGAAGCACAAGTAAACGGATATTACATCTACTATCATCACGTACAGGATGGTTGTGCACCTGAGAGTGAGCAGTCGCAAATAGGTATGTTAATTGATCCGCTTCTAAAGTCAGTTCAGGCCGCTAAGGTAGCGAGTTAGACAGGAGCGTCTAGTTTCACCTAGCTACTCACATCATCTAAATCAGTGTTTTTTATACGTTATGCTATTAACTCGTAGTGAGGGAATACAGAGCAATTGCAGTTGCGACTGAAACGTTGAGTGACTCTTTTGTGCCATGCATGGGAATTTCCACGATCAAATCCATCTGTTGCAGGATTTCATCTGCCACACCGTGAATTTCATTACCAACGACAAGAGCCACCGGCCTATTTTTAAAACTCGATTTAATTGCTTTAGTACAATCCTCAGGACTCGCACTACCGGGGAATTGTTCGAGCGCCACGAGTACATAATTGTCTTTTTTAAGTTCAGCCAAAACTTCTTTGAGGGTTTCAAATCGCTCGAATGCAACGGTCGATTCTGCACCAAGAGCTGTTTTATGTATTTGTCGGGTAATCTTATCTGAAAAATGGGGCAGTCGAGTGTCAGCCTCAAGTGTCGGATAGGGCGTGTAGCCGCTAAAGATAATCTTTTCTATACCAAGTCCGTCGCAGGTGCGAAAAAATGCCCCAACGTTATGGGTACTTCTGATGTCGTGTGCCACAAGTGCTATTTGCATAAAACCTAGTATAACAGTGTCGGGGGAACGCAATTTAAGGTATAATTATGCTTATGGCTTTTAATTCCGATACCGACCAATTAAGATTTCGCGAGAATGAAGAAGTAAATACCAAAAAACGTGCAGATCTTTTAAAGATAGCCTATGTTGATAGCCGTACACTTCTGGATACAGAACTTGTCACCGGAGTACTGAAGATCGAAGAGATGTATGAAAATAAGCTGATACCGCTCTACGACAAAGGCAGTGGCTATACCTTCGCAATTACCATTGGTACACCTCAGCAAACACTGACAAAACTCCGTGAACGGTTCAATGACAAAATTATTACGTATGTCATGATCAGTAACGACGGATTCAAAGAATATATGCTTCGCTTTGATCCACCCAAAGAGGTTCACTACGACGATATTACAGTGAGTCACGAGGGCGCCAGTGATAACGTGCAACAGGTATCTCAAACCCTTGAAGGCGTGCTCTCGGACGATATCCTCTCCTATGTTATTACACAGGCAGATAAGCTGGAGGCTTCAGATATCCACTTTGAGACCGCACGACTCGGTGTGCGGGTACGATTCCGTCTCGATGGTGCCCTGCATCTCATTGCTATTATTTCGCATCAAAAGTACCGCCAGTTGCAACAATCTATCGCTGTAAAGGCGAATATATCCACTTCAGCACCAGACGCACAAACGGGTCATTTAGCGCAGCAAATCGTGAAGGAAGATGGCTCCGAAAAGATCCTGAACATGCGTATTGAAACAGTACCGACGCTCTATGGGCAAGACGCAGTAGTACGTCTCTTCAATATGGATGCAGCACTTCTCAAACTCGATAACTTAGGACTGAGCGAGCGTGAGCGAAAGCCAATAGACGAAGTTATTTCGCACCCACACGGCATGGTCCTGATGGTAGGACCGACTGGTTCCGGTAAGACGACGACACTGTACTCGATCTTACTACAACTCAATGACCCAAAGAGCAAGATAATTACTCTGGAAGATCCTGTTGAGTATAGCCTTGACGGCATGAGCCAGATTCCCGTCTATAGCCGAAACGGGGATAGCTTTGCTAATAAGCTCCGTGCAGTTATGCGTCTTGATCCTGACGTTATTATGGTCGGTGAAATTAGAGATGTAGATACAGCCCGCACTGCTCTGCAGGCTGCGGTGACGGGTCACCTAGTACTTTCTACATTCCATGCCGGTAACTCAGCGGAGGCCTTTACTCGCATGATTGATATGATTGGTCAAAACCCAATTTTAATCTCCTCAGTGAAACTTATCATTAGTCAGCGCTTGGTACGAAAACTTGATGATAAAACCAAGCAAGCATATGAACCACCGGAAGAAGTACAGGTACACATACGGGAAAGCCTTAAGGGTCTTCCTGCCGATATTACAATTCCAGATCTGAAGAAGATAACGCTATATAAACCGGGTAAGTCACAGGAGAACCCTTTCGGCTACAAGGGTCGGGTAAGTATTGTTGAGGATTTCGTGGTCACACCGGAAATTCAGGGTATGCTCCGTGACCCAACAAATATCCCCACCTCTGACTCTATTGAAGCAAAGGCCAAAGAGCAGGGTATGATTACGATGTACCAGGCTGGTCTCATTAAAGCGCTTGCTGGTGAGACAACTATAGAAGAAGTTAACCGCGTTATCTAGCTTGTGACCACAGCTGATCAAACAGGAATGCCTGCATAGAAGCGATGGCTGGGTCGTCGATAACTATACCGTGAGGTACGTTCAACTCGGTGATGCTGATGATGGCTAACTTCGTGCCATAGATTATGGTATATGCCATCTTCTCCTGTTGTTTGTCGTCTTGTGCACTCAGCCATCTTCGCTCTGAGAATTCAGTCGTCTCACCTCCACCACCTATTGCAAGCACTTTGACAAAGAGTTTCTTTGCCAAACGTTGCTTAGTGAAGTTGGGAAAGCGTTTATACATGTATTGGCGCATCTGCTGAGAGGAAATGGCTCGGTACTGCTTTACGTCTAAAGATTCAACTGTAGCAAGCACATCACGCAGGATTGCCGCTATGCCCTCATTGTCTTCATAAATTCGACTCGGAAGACTGAAGCCATCAGGTTCTATATGAGATAATGCTCTCAGATGGGGGATAATATCAGTTTGTAGTCCTTTGAGCTCTAGTTCCTTTTCAGCAATAAGACCGTCGAATCTCTCGGGAGGTTCTGCTACATACTTCTTCGTTTTTGCGGTTTGTTGCTGATAGCCGATAAGACCGATGGCCGAGAGTTTTTTAAGTGACTCGTATACCGAACCTCTGTTTATGCCGGACGCTTGAGCAATTGCCCTGATTGAGGAAGGCCCCGATTGCAAAAGCGTCTTGTATATACGAAAGTCTCGGCCATCGATTCCGAGCAGACTGATGTCTAGTTGCTTCATATTGTCATAATAGCACGACCACACTTCTACTCATAAAAGAATGAAGTGTCAAAAAAATGTTGCCACCTTCACTTACATTCGCTGGAACAACCTTGCATACTACGGCTTATCCCCCAAACAACGAAGGAGTTACATGGCAACACGATATATGAGATTTTTTGAAAGCAGAACACCGAGCGATCCTGAGACACCCCACGAACCGGGTACCGTTATTGCGATGGGTATACCGGCAATAGACCTGAGTAAAGTTGCCAATGTCAGTAAATTTTTACTGGATAACGGCCTAACCATGACTGAACAAGACAAAGATAACTACCTGAGTCTTGACGCCAGTGGGAACAGAACCTCAGCAATGGAGTTTCTTGTTAGGCCGCCACTAACTGATGGACAAAGAGCCGCACTTGGCGAAATCGCTACACAGTCTGTTCATGGAGGCCAACGAATGGTCACTGTTGTTGATTGCATTACTAATCCAGTGCCACTTACCGAAAATGTGCTTGTTGCATCTTAGCTTGCTGTAATCTGGTTTGCGATCTTCTCCGTTAATCCTGGAGTAAAGATAGAAGGAATAATTTCTTCCGCTGTAGGTTTTGTTACGAAAGAGGCGATGGTTTCTGCTGCCCTAATTTTATGTTCATCAGTAATCGTGCGAACTCTATTGTCGAGCGCACCTCTGAAAATGCCAGGAAAAGCCAGTGCATTATTTACTTGATTTGGAAAATCACTCCTGCCTGTTGCTACGACAGCCGCTCCTGCAGATCTCGCATCCTCGGGGTAAATTTCCGGTACAGGATTGGCGAGCGCAAAAATTACTGCGTTCTCGTTCATTGACTCAACCATCTTCGGAGTCAGTAAGCCTGGTTGTGAGACACCAATAAATACGTCAGCTCCTTGTATTATTTCCTCGAGTGTACCATCGGTGTCCGAAAAGTTGGTGTACTCGAGAAGTTTATTCTTCTCCACGTTAAGGTCGGTACGATTTTTGCTAATAAGACCTTTGCTATCTACCGCAAACAGGTCAGGCTTCGCGTATTTATGGAGTAGTTTGATAATTGCAGTGCCGGCGGCTCCTGCACCAACGACTACAATTTTGGAATCTTCTAGTTTTCGATTGGTTACTTTCATGGCATTGATAAGACCGGCAAGTACCACAACTGCGGTGCCGTGCTGATCATCATGCATGATAGGTATCGACAGTTCTGCCTTAAGTCGTTCTTCTACTTCAAAGCAGATTGGTGCGGCAATATCTTCGAGGTTAATTGCACCAAAACTTGGAGCGATTGCTTTGACGGCAGATACGATCTCGTCGGCACTGTGTACATCGAGAACGATGGGAACCGCATCTATGTCGGCAAATTGCTTAAAGAGCATACTCTTACCCTCCATAACTGGCAGTGCGCCTAGTGGCCCAATGTTACCAAGTCCTAGTACCGCAGAACCGTCAGAGACTACTGCCACAGCATTATTGAGCCAGGTGTAATCTCGGGCTTCCTCGGGATGTGAGGCTACATAGCTACTGACAGCCCCGACCCCAGGCGTGTAATAGAGTTTTAGTTTATCTGGGTCATCAAGTTGATCTTTCAGTGTGACTTCAATTTTTCCACGTAACTTTTTATGTATATCTAGTGCTTGTTGTGTAACATCATTCATCCACCTATACTAGTAATATACGGTGTATAAGTAAATAAGGAGTAATGGTGATGGCTATATATTTTGAAGGTACACCAGGTACCGATGCAATATTTGCTGCGAGTAGTGGACCACAGTTAGCTCGACCTAGTTCTGACAGGCCTCCGCTAAGGGCGGTTGACCATGAGCAACCCGAAGCAGTGTACAAGACGCTGAGCCTCGACTGTCTTCTTCATGAACTTCCTACAGATTTACAAGGTGTGTACTCCGAGGCTCGGGACCCAGAAGCTTAGAAGCAAGTTGTCAAAGATATGTCTCAAGGACACTTTTTTATTTTTACACTTGGAAATATTTAACAGATGTGATACAGTTAATAGCAATTGCAAAAAACGTAAGAATAAGGTAGAGTGGTCTAGTTATGCACGCACTAATTAAGCAAGTTGAATCTCAGTTTCTCAAAAAGCAAGTTGTGGATGTCCGCAGCGGTGACACTGTTCGTGTGCACCAAAGGATTAAAGAAGGCAACAAAGAACGTGTTCAGGTTTTTGAAGGTCTTGTCATTCGTACAGATCGCAAAGAAAGTATGACAAGTACTATCACAGTACGACGTATTGCCAGTGGTGTCGGTGTAGAGAAGAGCTTCTTGCTACACAGTCCTCTCGTAGAAAAAGTAGAGATTACTAAGCGAAGTAAAGTTCGACGCAAGTACCTAACATATATGCGAGCGAGAAGTGGTAAAAGTGCTCGTCTTGCTGCAGTTGATTTTGACAAAGCTGCCGTAAACGATGTGACTGATCCTGAAGCAGAAGCAGAACTTGCACGAATTCATGAAGAACAGAAGAAAGAACATGAAATGCAAGCTGCTGAGAAGGCAGAAGAAGTTGCAAAACTTGACGCTAAGGCTGCGGAAGTCGAAGCTCGTCACCAAGAAAACACTCCAACAGAGTAATTTAAAATTGATAGATTCAAAGGCCACATCACTGTGGTCTTTTTTTGTTACACTTAATATATATGATTATCGGCATAGATGAAGTGGGTCGAGGGTGCTGGGCTGGGCCATTGGTTGCCTGTGCCGTCGAATTTGACGATGACGTATTAATTGACGGTCTCACAGATTCAAAGTTACTCTCTCACAAGAAAAGGGTTTTACTGTGTAAAGAGATTCAAATTCGAGCAAGCCAGATCGGGATTGGTTGGGTGTGGCCGAAGGAAATTAATCAGATAGGGCTGACAGAGTCGGTGCGTCTTGCGATGAGGCGTGCTATGGAGGAGATAGTGAAGCCTGGCGGTAATATCATTATTGATGGAAATTTTAACTACCTTGAAAGTTTACCCGGGACAACTGCTGTCATCAAAGCAGATGGCACGGTTCCAGCAGTATCTGCCGCATCCGTAGTCGCAAAGGTTGCTCGGGATGCGTATATGACTAACATTGCGAAAAAGTATCCGGAGTACGGTTTCGAAAAACATGTTGGCTACGGTACAAAGCTTCACATTGAAGCATTAACGGCGCACGGGGTACTTTCGATTCATCGTATAAACTACAAGCCGATTAAAAAGCTACTTGCTCAGTAGTAGGTATTTTGAAAACTAGCGAGAAGCGTCGGGATTACTGTATGCGCCGAGCCAATCAGCTACCACAGACTCATCACGCTTTTTCCACTGGCTTCGAGCCTTTATCTCTTCAATACCAATAGTTATGGCCCGCTTTAGGGTCGGGTCGGCTATTTTAGGAGTAAAGAAATCTTGATATTTTTGTAGATACTCCGAAGTGTTGAAGAAACTCGCGGAGTATCTGGCAAAATCGTCATAACTTTTAGACCCGCCAAAGTTCTCTACTATCCATTCCCATTGGGATGTTAACCACACCCACGCTAAATCACGGACATAGTGATTGCGTAGTAGATAAATATACCACCTGGTAACATCCTGTGTTCGCACGATATCTTTATCAAGCATGTTTGTCAGAAGTAACTCGGCATTATCTGGGTCTCTGGTTGCACACAAAGCGGCGCAAATGTCACTTCTATAATCAGCATTAGCTGTCGTCTTATAGATTTCAAGAAGTGCAAGGAACTCTGCTTTTTCTCCGAAGCGTACAGCAGTGCCCATAAGTAAACCTCTAAGTTCTGCCGGTAAGTCTTCGGGATTCTCTAAGGATCGGTAATGTCTTAGCGCTGTTTGAATGATATCGTCGTTTTCTGTTGAGAGCGCGAGCGAGAGAATGGATGTTCTAAGGTGAGTTGTATTACTCGGCTCAGAATGAGGATACTCCCAGCCAATGTTTTCGTACTGATCCTTAACCAGATCAAGGGTAAATGTCTTTAGTTTTGTTTCAAGCGCTTCGTCACCCTCAATAATCATTCGAGTACTTCCAAGAATGCTGCCAATTTGTGACCAGACAGCTGCGCGGGGCTCGGTGCTACACTGCTTGATGGTATCGAGTGCCTCTGCCAAGCTGGTGTCCCCGTGCTTTGCAAGCATAGTGAGTTCATTCAGACGCATAATTTTCCAGGTACTAGGAGTGTTTGTATCAGAGATTTGTTCGGCAATCCACTGTTTGTGGGCTGCTTCTTTGTAGTTAACAACGTAATGTCCAATACCTGTACTGTTAAGTTTGACCCAGGTGTCATTCCCTAAAGTTATCGTTTCACTTCGTTTTGTCAGAAGGTTAGGCGCCTGTTCAGCTAGGAGCGGAATGTTCCAGCAGGTATCATCCTTGGTTTGATCAAGCACGAGTCGCTTCTGAGAAACCTCTACTTTATTCCCTTCCTGGGTCACTTCCAAGATAGGTTGCCCGCTATGCTCAAGCCAGGTGTTCATGAGGGATGCGATATCATAATCAGAATGCTTGCTGAGTGATGCCCAGAGATCGTCGCGGTCAGTATTTTGGTAGGCGTGCTGAATGAAATAGTCTTTAAGTCCACTTCGCCAGGTGTCCTCTCCGAGTAGGTCGTAGAGAGTCTTTAGCAATTTAGCGCCTTTGGCATAGACGATTGCCGGATCAAACAGGGTATGAATTTCTTCTGGATTCTCTACTGCAACTCGTACGGACTGTACATCCCCGTAGACATCTCGGTTTGTCGCCGACACGCAGTCATGACCGTAGAAATCTTCCCAGAGCATCCATTCTGGGTGGACTGAATCAACTGCGAGGTACTCTGTCATGCTGGCAAAGCTTTCATTGAGCCAGAGGTCGTCCCACCAATTCATAGTCACAAGGTTACCGAACCACTGGTGGGAAAGTTCATGAGCCACGACTATAGCCACGAGTTGTTGTGTGCTAAGCGATATATTATTCGGGTCTGAGAGGAGTGCGGTTTCTCGGTAGGTGATTAGACCCCAGTTTTCCATTGCACCGGATTCAAAGTCAGGCAGTGCAACCTGGTCACACTTTTGAAGCGGATAGGGTACCCCGAAATAGTCATTGTAGTACTCGATGTAACTAACTGCTTCTGACACGGAAAAGTCGAGCAGGTCTGGGTCCTGGGCGGCACTCGCCCAACTGCGGACGATGACTCCGTCTTTCGTCTGTGCTTCTTTTGAAACCATTTCTCCTACTACGAAGGCCAGTAGGTAGCTACTCATTCGCGGGGTGGTATCAAATATTGAAGTCAGCCTGCCGTCTGTTTCAGTACTTGTTTGAAGCGGAGTATTAGCAAGCACTGTTTCGCCAGGGTTGGTAATGAGAGTTAGGTCAAAAGTAGCTTTTGCGGCTGGCTCGTCGACACAGGGGAAGACTTCTCTTGCGTGGTGACTTTCAAATTGCGTCGCAATGAGTTTCTTTTTCTTGCCCTCATGCTCAAAGTAACACGGATACATGCCGTGCATGGCATCAGTAATTTTACCCTCAAATGCTATAAAAATCTTAGCAGTTCCAGCATCCAGCTGCGTATCACTAATGAGTCCTAGCATATCGTGTGCACCTTCCTTGAACGATGTCACCTCTACTTCATTGATCTGAGCTTTAGTAATCGTCAAATCCTTGGAGTGAAGCCGAAGGACTGATGTCGGCTTGGTAATATTCGCTTCAATCGTCACGGTTCCAGAAAATTCTGAACTCTCCGTATTAATATCAAGCTGAAGCTTGTACTGTGTTGGCTGTAAAGTCTCATAAAGTTTTTCAATCATAAAAACTAGTATACGGTATTGACACAGGATCAAAAAAATACATAGTACATATTCATGACTATGCCGCCTCAGCACGAACAAGTGGGCACTACTACCAGTAGCGGATTCAGTTTCTTGGATATGGATGCAGCGGTTATTTATGAACAAGCGCTGCGTATGGAAGCAGAGAATAAAGCTCGAGAGAATATATTCATAGACGTTGTAGACCTTCCTCATCTACGTTGGCTAGTAGTGGCTCACGCATCGATCGGTCACTATGCGCAAAAAGCCAGACCACTTGACGCTCCTCAAATAGCAGATACTGTGACAGTGATTGTGGAAGGTCTGAATGTCTGCGCACAGCATGCCTTTCAGACATACGTTTTACGATTCGATAGTGCCGGCATATTACTTCCGAGCTCCAGCTTCAGCAATCGAAGTACGGCCGATGAAACTGCCTGTGTAAGTTCAGATGCTAGCTGGCCTGATGTCGATGGTAGTCTCGTACTTGAGGACAGGGGTATTGTTTTTGGTCAGGTTCCCATAGAGGAATCAGACGTCATAACAGCACGTGCTGTCCTGGAGCAAATTCACGACTACTCAGTCTGATGCTTGTACTCTTGGCCTCGCTGGTGTATCATAAGAGTAATCCGGCCACTGTGGTCGGAATTTTTTATCGAAATTTGGTCTATTTGAAAACGAAAGGAACATAAAATGGAATTACAAATCAAACAACTAGTGTCAGCTATCAAACAGCTGGCTGAAGAGAAAAACCTACCGGAAGATATCGTGCATGAAGCTGTTGAGCAAGCACTCGCTGCGGCATATCGCAAAGACTTTGGTGAGCGTGAGCAGAACGTTACCGTCCAGTTGAACCAAAATACTGGTGAAGTAACGGCGATCACGAGCTACGATGTGGTTGAAGACGATGCTGTCGAAAATGACGCACAGCAGTTAACGGTCGAGCAGGCGCAGAAATTCAAGAAAGGTGCTGTTATTGGTGACGTTGTTACTGAAGAGGCACACCCGACAACTTTTGGTCGCGTTGCAGCCCAGACCGCTAAGCAAGTTATCTTGCAACGTCTGCGTGAATCTGAACGTGAGATCGTACTAAATGAGTACGAGGATAAAATCGGAACTGTAATCGTAGGTACAGTTCAGCGTGTTGAGCCACGCGTCGTACGAGTTGATCTTGGTAAAGCAAGCGGTATTATTCCTGCAAGCGAGCAGATCCAAGGCGAATATTATGGTGTCGGTTCTCGAATCAAAGTCTTTTTGAAGGATGTTGAGCGGGGCAACCGTGGGCCACAGCTCGTGTTGTCACGCGCAAACGAACAGTTCATTGAATACCTATTCCGCCAAGAAGTTCCAGAGATGGAGAATGGAGCGGTGGAGATTAAGGGTATTGCACGTCAAGCAGGTATGCGTACGAAACTCGCCGTTGCCTCCACAGTTCCTGGGGTAGACCCAGTCGGAACTTTTGTTGGTGGTCACGGTACCCGCGTACAGGCCGTGATGAATGAAATTGGTGATCAGGAAAAGATTGATATTATAACTTTCGCTGAAGATACCGAGACATATATTAAGAATGCACTATCTCCAACTGAAGTTATTCGAGTTGAGTTAAATGAAAACGCTAAGCATGCCAAGGTTATTGTTGATCAATCACAGCTTTCAATTGCTATAGGTAAGGGTGGTCAAAACGTCCGTCTTGCCAGCAAATTGACTGGCTACGAACTCGATATCGAGTCTGGTACTCCCGCACCAAAACCTGAGGTGGTAGCCCCGGTTGTTACCGAAGCTCCTACCGCACCAATCGCAGAAAAAGCTGCTCCAAAGAAATCCGTAAAACCAAAGCGCCGTGATGATATCGAGGCAGGTCTACTCGGTGCGATTGAGGAACACGGAGAATAAGAAGAAGCAGTCAGATTTGGGACTACTGTTGCAGGTCTGAATAGTAACTTAAACTCTCAGCTGATTTAGCACTCTTGACCTGCGAGTGCTAAATGTCTATACTGAACGAGTGATATATAGATTGATGCAACTTTCAAAAACAAGCCAATATACCGGTAGCATCGTTTCTTTCAATCAGGAGGAGTATAGTTAAGGTATGAATTCAGCAAAAGATTTTCAGGAATTCCTCAACCGTCTGACAGAGAATGCTCGGCTTAGTTTACAAAATGCCGAAGGTATTGCGCGTGGGTTTGGTAGTGCATATATAGGCACCGAGCATCTACTCCTTGGTGTTTTGAGTCAAGATGGCTCAATCGGTGCCAAATTGCTTGAAACATCCGGTGTGACACTTGATCGTGCAAAGACTGCGTTGAAACTTACCCCTAAAGCAATCGTTATTGATATTGGCGGTGGTAAGGGACTGAGCGAGGCGGCAAAACTAACTCTCCGTACGAGTTGGGAAATCGCCAAAGAGTTCAACCAGGACTATTGTGGAACAGAGCACATTCTCTATAGTATTTTGATACAGAAAAATGCTCGAGCGAATGTGCTTCTACGCGATATGAGTATAGATGTCGATGATCTGACGACCGAACTCGAACACTACTTGAACCAACAGAGATTTGAATACGAAGAACGCGAAACTGCAACAAAACCTCGTAACAAAAAAGCGAAAAGCGCACTTGAATATTTCGGCACGGATTTAACAGCTGAGGCGAAAGCTGGACGACTCGACCCTGTTATCGGTCGAGCAAAAGAGCTAAAGCGTGTCATCACGATTCTCGCGAGACGCACGAAGAATAACCCTATTCTTATCGGTGAGCCTGGTGTGGGAAAGACAGCCATTGTTGAGGGATTAGCTCAGCATATAGCCGACGAAAAGGTTCCCGAAGATTTGCTTAACAAGCGAGTCGTTATGCTCGACCTAGCCGGCATGATCGCTGGTACTAAGTATCGAGGTGAATTCGAAGAACGACTCAAAGCTATCATGCAAGAAATCGCTGCTGATACGAGTGTGATTGTCTTCATTGACGAGATCCATCTTCTGGTAGGAGCTGGTGCGGCCGAGGGTGCACTGGATGCAGCAAATATTCTAAAGCCAGTTTTAGCCCGCGGAACGATGCGAGTTATAGGAGCGACAACAATTGATGAATATCAAAAAAGCATTGAAAAGGATGCCGCCCTTGAGCGACGATTTCAGAGTGTGCAGGTACTTCCTCCTAGCTTGACCGAGACAATAGATATTTTAAAAGGGCTCAAGCCAAAATATGAGGCGCACCACGGAGTTACAATTGATGATGCTATTATCGAGCAGACAGTAAAGTTAAGTGATCGCTACATGAGCGAACGCTTTATGCCAGATAAAGCTCTCGATCTTCTCGACGAAACCGCAGCACACATTAGAGTAGAACGCTCTCATCTTCCCGAAGCACAGAAGACTTTGCTTAAAGAAATCAAGCTGGCCCGTCATCGTATGGAAGAAGCTGTGCACCATGAGAACTTTGAGGTGGCGGCTAAACATAAGACAAAGCTAGCTGAGCTCGAGCACACGCTTGAAGTGCAACAGAGTAAGACTCGTGGTCGCCTGGTAATGAGTGAACAAGATCTTGCCAGTGCGGTGGCACTCATGACCGGTATACCTGCTAAAAAGATACTTAAACGCGAAGCTAGTTATTTATTGAAACTCGAAAAGGTGCTCGCCAAGAATGTCATTGGTCAAACCGAGGCTCTGGAGGCAGTTTCTCGAGCTATCAGACGTAACCGATCCGGCGTGAGCGATCGCCGGCGTCCGATTGGTTCATTCGTATTCTTGGGCCCGTCCGGTGTGGGCAAGACCGAGCTCGCTCGGGTGCTTGCTAAGGAACTGTACGACCGGGAAGACGCTCTCATTAAGATAGACATGAGTGAATTTTCAGAGCGACATACAGCATCAAGACTCGTCGGTGCTCCTGCTGGCTACGTCGGCTACGAAGAAGGTGGCCAACTGACTGACAAGGTACGAAGAAACCCATATAGCTTGCTTCTTCTCGACGAGATTGAAAAGGCACATCCTGACATCTTCAATATGCTCCTACAAATTTTTGAGGATGGTGTTCTAACTGATGCAAAGGGCCGGACTGTAGATTTCACTAATACCGTGGTTATCATGACGGGTAACGTTGGTGCTGAGCAGTTACAACGTGAATCGACGCTCGGATTTAGAGCTGAGACAAAATCTGAAATCGATAACCTTGAAGAAATACATGAAGATAACAAAGAACGAGTTATGGATGAGCTTAAAAATGTTATGCGCCCAGAGCTTATTAATAGAATTGATAAGGTCATTGTTTTTCGTGCCCTGACAAACAAGGAAGCTCTACGCGTACTTGAACTACAGATTGCAGAATTAAATGAGCGACTTAAGAAAGAGCACCTGCTTAAGTTTGAATTGACTACGAGCGCCAAAAAACTACTCCTTGAAAAGGGTTACAAGCCTCAGTCTGGTGTCAGAACACTCAGAAGAGTTATACAAGATGAGATTGAAGATGTGATTGCAGAGAATCTTCTGAGAGCGAATTATAAACCAAATCAACAACTTGTCATTACGGCCGAAAAAGATGCTTTAGTTTTTACTGATAAAACAGTAGAAAAGGCATCAAAACCAGCACGACGTAAAGTTGCTGTTTAAAAAGGACTTGCTTACACTAGGGCTATGAAACGAAAACTATTAACACTGGTCGGTATCCTAATTGTCGTTGGAGTCGTTGCTGGAACATACAATAACCGACAATTGATCCGAGACACGTATATTGTCAAGCGTACAGATACGCAGCCTGCTGCACTTGCGGTTGCTGGCAATCTAGAGCTTACTTCGCAGGCTGAGTTTACCTATGAAGCGAGCCAACCGGAAGTGCAGACATCTCAAGCGTTTAACCAATCATGTGGAAGTGTGACTAGGGAGCATAGTATCGTACTGGGCTGCTATACTCGTCAGCGCATCTTCATCTATGACGTAAACGACTCTCGCTTAGCTGGGGTGAAAGAAGTGACTGCCGCTCATGAACTACTCCATGCTATTTATGAGCGTATGGACCCTAAAGAGAAAGAAGAGGTCAATACTCTACTGAGAAATACCGCCGCCTCAATCCAGGATCAACGTTTCAAAGACACTATGGCTGAATACAAACGTACTGAGCCTGATCAGGTAGACAACGAGCTCCACTCGATTATAGGTACAGAAGTAGCGGTTATTCCGAGCGCACTGGAAACGCATTACGCGCAGTATTTTAAGGACAGAGCAAAGATAGTGGCTTACTCAAAACAATATGAAGGAACGTTTACAAAACTTGGTGACCAAATAAAGGATTATGATGCGCAGCTTGCGAGCCTTGCGACTGAGAAGAAGATACTGGAGACAACACTTGCTGGTCTACAAACCTCTCTTGATGCCAATCGATCGCAACTGCAGAGTTTGCGAGGAAGTGGCAATACCGCTGAGTATAATGCCGGAGTACCCGGTTATAATCAGCAAATCGCAACCTATAATCAATCAGTCAATGAATTGAAAGAGATCGTGAGTTCATACAACGACATCGTTCAAAAACGCAATGCGCTCGCAACCACACAAAATGAACTAGTTAAACAATTAGATAGTAATTACAGCCTCGCTCAGTAGCGAGTGATATACTAAAGGCAGTAATGGCAAAATCAACACTACAATTTGTGTGTCAAGAATGTGGAGCGCGACACAGTAAGTGGGCTGGTCGTTGCGCTACGTGCGGGGCCTGGAACAGCCTCGTTGAAGAGATTCCACTCAGTCGAGATGTAGCGCTTTCTGCTGTGAAGGGAAAGGCGCTGAAGCCTACTCCGGTCGGTACGCTTTCGAAGTCACAAAGGAACGCCCGACAGATGACTGGTGTGCCTGATGTTGATACAGTTCTTGGCGGAGGATTCGTCAGTGGAAGTGTTAACTTAATAGCAGGTCAACCAGGAATTGGTAAAAGTACTCTTTTAATGCAACTTGCGGCAGAGCTCTCCAAGCAGTACTCAGTACTCTATATCAGTGGAGAAGAATCACTTGAACAGGTGAGTTTGAGGGCAGTCAGAATTACACCTAAACAGCAGAAGGTATTACTGGCAAGCTCAACCAGTAGTGACGATATCGCACAGACTATCATGAGTGGTGACTATCAAGTAGTGATCGTGGATTCTATTCAGACTATCTCTTGTCAATCAGTTTCATCTGCACCGGGATCGATTAGCCAGATTACTAACAGTACGTACTTACTTACACAGGCAGCAAAACAGTCAAATACAACACTGATTCTGGTAGGTCATGTCACAAAAGAGGGTAGCATTGCTGGTCCGAAGCTACTCGAACACCTCGTAGACGTGGTGCTTAATCTTGAGGGCGATAGATATGGTGGGTTTAAGGTCCTCAGGGCTGTTAAGAATCGCTATGGGTCTACTTCTGAGGTCGGTATATTCGATATGAAGAACGAAGGCTTAATTGCGGTCACTAACCCCTCTGCGGTGCTCCTGGCTGAGCGACAAATTGCGGACGGCTCTATCGTTCTTGCTGCAATGGAGGGTACGCGACCGATTTTAGTTGAGGTGCAGGCGTTAGTAAATCGTACCTCGTTTGGATATCCAAAACGGGCTGCATCGGGTTTTGACCTCAACCGATTGAACCTGCTGTGCGCCGTGCTAACTAGGCGCACGAAGCTTGATCTCAGCGAATTCGATGTTTATGTAAACATTGTTGGTGGCATTCGTATCAGCGAACCAGCTGCGGATCTCGCAGTCTGTATGGCAATTGCTTCGGCCGCGAAGGGTATGCAACTCAAGGATGACGCCGTTGTTTTTGGTGAAGTGGGACTTTCGGGCGAGGTTCGTCATGTGCCAAATATTGAAAAGCGTATTAAAGAAGTTAAACAACTTGGCTTCAAGACAGCTATTGGACCTAAGAGTGATGTCAAATCGAGTATCCTCAAACCAATTAGTAGTCTCAAAGATGCACTAAATAGTTACTTAAAATCTTAAAAGGAATATATGTTAGAACTTATCTTATTAATCTCAACAATCAGCTTAGTCGTTAGTACGTATGTGCTATGGAAATTAATGCCTAAGGGTACGAAGCGTGCTGGAACAACTGTACTACTGGACACGAGCGCTCTTATGGATGGACGAATCATAGAAGTAGTCAAGTCTGGCTTTGTACCAGCAGAACTTTTGATTCCTCGTTTTGTAATCGCAGAGCTACAGCTTTTGGCGGACAAGGCAGATCATCTTAAGCGGGAGCGCGCTCGTTTTGGTCTACAGATCATTCAAGATCTACAGGATAGTCGCTACGGTAATGTGTCTATTATTAGCGATGACATCAAGTCAGAGACTGGTGTTGATGAAAAACTAGTCAAGTTAGCCTTAAAGCGAAAAGCACTTCTATTTACAACTGACTTTAATCTTCTCAAAGTAGCAGAGATTGAGGGGCTCCGAGTTTTGAACATTAACGAACTAGCTCAAAACCTTCGACCAACGAAAATTCCTGGAGAACAAGCAGATATAAAAATTGTTGGTAAAGGTCAAGAACGAAGTCAGGGTGTCGGCTATCTCGATGACGGTACGCTCGTTGTAGTAGAAAACGCTGGGCACTCTCACAACAAGGTAGTTAAGGTAGAATTCACTCGTAACCTGCAAACAGCCGCAGGCCGCATGATGTTTGCTAAAGTAATTGATCGTCAAAAATCACCTGAGCGTAAAGAACAAAAAGAAGCACCTGTCCGTGAGCAGAGACGCTTCAGCAATCCGAGAAGACGCATGAGTCAAAAAGAACAAGCAGAAGACCGGCTTCTGGCGGCAATTGACTCAAAGTAAGCGAGCATTAACTAATAGATGTGGTAACACAGGCACCTCTGTTGGATATATTGACTTAAGGTTGTATATATGCTATTATTAAATAATGAGCAATCTGCATTCTCATGCTGGTTCTGAGCAGACTTCTGATAGGTTACCGGATTCTTTTGTGGTAAGCGAGGGGCACTACTCAGCTGCATCAGCGCATGAACGGGCTGGGCTGGTCACGTTTGGGCTATGGATCTGTACCGCAGTTACGATTCATAATCCAGCGACACAGTATGGTCTCATGGCGCACGTAACTGCAACCTCAGACCCAGAAGCTTCTTTCGCGTCAATACTCGGAGGCTACGAGGATGACTTAGCTGCTTCGGACATAAAGATAACAGGAAACCCTGGAATAGTCCCAGAGCACAGACGACATGCCAGTACTATCGATTTTGATAAATGGCCAAGCCCTGATTTTGTACATAAATACTTCAGTGGTAGAGGGTCACGGACAATTTCTCAAGTAGTGCCTACGGGTATAGATCGCAGCCGCACTGTAGTACTCGATTTAGCAACAGGCTCAGTTACTCGTCCGAGAGTAGAGAAGATAGGATACCGAGAGAGCGACCTTTCTCGAAACCAACGAATCACCGGAACTATTGATAAACGAGCCGACCTGCTGAAGTAGGCTGTAATCAATGTGCCAATGCAACTAGCTCGTTATCTGAATAGTTTGTGACGATGAGGTAGATTGGTATAACTGTGTATCAGTAACACGTATTTGTATAGTATAGGTACCGACGTCTGGGAACGTATACGATGTCGTGTAAGAGGTGCCCGTACCTGGTTGCGAGCTTACGACCTGACCGTTGACGAGGAACTCTACTGTCTGTGGAGCATTCGGTCCTTGGGAGAAACTCGTATCTATGGTTCTTGTTCTGGATGGTGCCCCAGAAACAGGAATACTAAAGTTTGTTGCAGCTTCAACACCACATTGGTGAACATCATCATCCTTTGTGACGTCAAAACCATCGGGGGCTGCACCTACTACTTGACTGTTTGGTTTGCTAGGATCGCTAACAACAACAATTTGAATTGTCTGCTTGGCAGGTTCAGGCGTACATTGAGTGGCTAATTTCTTTGAGATCTTATCGACGACGTAATCTTTCAGTTCTTCCTTAGGCTTCTTGTACCATGAAGGGAATAAGTCGCTTCTGCCACTAACAGACAGCTTCTGGACGCCTTTTGGTTGTGTGTACCACGCATTGGCCTTATAGCCATATTGAGGCTTTGTGAGGACCTGAGAATGGGCATCTCGCATAAACTGTCCGAAGATCGGGCCTGTTCGGCTATCCGTGTAGCCTCCCATGGCTTGCCCGTCACTTCTACCTGCCCAGACACCGACGGCAAGCTTGGGTGAGTAACCCATCATCCAGCCATCTTTAGAGTTATCGGTGGTACCAGTTTTGATGGCTGCTTTTACTCCCTTAGGATTAAAGTAACTAACGCCACGGCCGAATGTGACTGAACGAGCCGCATCGTCCGAGAGAATATCACTGAGGATGTAGGAAATCTCCTGGCTATGAGCTGCATCTCCCCAAAGTGGCGTGCCTGGTGTATCCTTCCATTCTTGCACTATTTCACCGTCTGACTTCTCAATCTTTAGAACATAGCTTTCTGGTTTTGCGATACCGTTATTAGCAAGTGCGGCGTATGCTTCGGTATGCTGATCAAGTTGCACCGTTCCTGAACCGATAGCTAAGAACGGATCGGTACATTCATTGGCTGCGCCACAGCCGATATTCTTTTCACCGGCTGTTTTTGCAACATTAATGACGTTATCCATACCAACAATGTTGGCAGCCTTCATAGCAGGGAGGTTTCGAGATTCAGCCAGCGACATACGGACGCTGATGTTTCCTCTGAACTTCTTATCAAAGTCGTTCGGATAGATACCATAGAAAGCTTCACGCGTATCGGGGATAACACTGGCAGCTCCGTAGCTACCTTGCTGGAATAGTGTGCCGTAAACAAAAGGCTTGAGACTTGAGCCTGGCTGTAGGTTCGCGGTCGCTGCATTAAAGCTTCCGAAGCCGGGGTAATTATAGTCACGACTTCCTGTCATTGCCATAACTTGACCAGTGGAAGGATCTACGGCAACTAAAGCAGCATTATCTCCACCAAGGCCACCTGCTCGAGATTCAACAGCTTTCATGTTTTCGGCTACAGCTTTCTCTGCAAGTTGTTGCATGTCCCAGTCAACGGTCGTTGTGACGCGCCAACCACCTTTACGAACATTATCGGCACCGTATTTACCCTCCAGGTCCTTGACGAGTTGATCTATGAAGTGAGGTGCTTTCTTGGCGGTCGGCTCATTTGTCAGAGGTTTAATGCTTGCCAGGATGTCAACGCTCTTGGCCTCTTTGGCTTCATCTGCTTTGATATAACCTTGTTCGCGCATATAGTCGATAACTGTATGCTGGCGGGCAGTTGTTGCTTCTGCATCGAAGTTTGGACTATTACTGTCATATAGACTCGGGTACTGAGGAATAGATGCTATATATGCAGCTTGTGCAATGCTGAGATTTTTGGCTGGCACACCGAAGTATCGCTGCGAAGCAGACTCAACTCCATAGGCAGTCCCACCGTAGCCAATTGAATTGAGATAGAAATTTAAAATCTCGTCTTTAGAGTAGGTTCGTTCAAGCTCGATGGACAGGATGATTTCTTTAAGCTTACGCGTATAGCCGGCTATACCAGACCTCGTATTATCTTCTAGTATAACGTTTCGGGCCAGCTGCTGAGTAATGGTTGAGGCACCTTGTTTCCCACCTCCGCTCGCATTATTAACAACCGAACGAGCAATACCTTTAATATCGAATCCGCCGTGCTTATAGAAGTCTTTATCTTCAATTGCTACTGTTGCCCATTTCATATTGTTATTAATCTGATCAGGCTTCACAAAGGTGAGCTGCTGGTCTTTGTAGAGCTCGTAGAGAAGTACCTGCCCGGTCCTGTCGTAGAATTTAGTAGTTCTGCTTTGTACTCGTTTCGTGAGCTCATCAGGGCCAATCGCGAGGTCTTTTCTGAAGATAGCGAAAATGGCCAGAACTAAAATGATTCCCACAGCAAGGCCGAGTCCGGCAATCTTTAGCATCATAATGCCACCCTGTTTGCTGAACCAATACTTGAAGAAGCGTCGTGGGTTCAAGCGGTACGCGACGCGCTTGAGATGGGACTTTGGAAGAGTCGAGAGAAACTCTGCCTTCTTGCGCGATTTTGTATCAGATTTGGTTCGTTTTTTCGTTGCGAGATTACTATATACAGAATGCGCGCCTTTTCGACGTGCCGGTTTCTTTACAGACCCCACAGGAGTCTTCTTACTTTGTTTTGCCATGCCTTTAATTGTACCTCATGCTTATGTTATCTAGTATACCATTTTGAAGCCACGAATTCTGGGTGATATACTAGTGCAAGATCTAAACAAATAAGGAATCACACATGACACTTTCTGAGGAGCTTACCTGGCGCGGACTTATCAATCAAACAACGCTTGACGATGTAAAGAAGTTAGACGATAAGACGTGGACTTTCTACCACGGTTTCGATGCGTCTGCCGACTCTCAGGCTATTGGAAACCTGGCTGCTATGATGGTTGACCGGGTGTTTCTCAAGCACGGCTCGAAGGGTATATTACTCGCAGGTGGCGGAACAAGTCTGATTGGTGATCCGGGTGGCAAAGATGTCGAGCGACCACTACAGAGCAAAGAAACGATTGCTCACAACACTGAGGCAGCTCGAAAGCAGCTCGAGATCATCTTGGCTGGTTACGAATTTACTACTCTCAATAATATAGACTGGCTTGAAAAGCTGACAGTGGTTGATTTCCTACGGGATATTGGTAAACACTTTGGTATGAGTACTTTAGTACAAAGAGACTATATCCAAAAACGAATCGGTAAGGGTGGAGATGGTATGAGCTATACCGAATTCAGCTACACACTTTTGCAAGGTTATGACTTCCTGCACCTTAATCAGGAATACAATTGTGATCTACAGCTCTCGGGAGCTGATCAATGGGGTAACTGTCTCTCGGGTGTGGACCTCATTAGAAAAGTGAACGGTAGCAGTGTCCACGCTCTTACGATGCCACTTATTATTAACAAGGCGACGGGCAAAAAGTTTGGTAAATCTGAAGAGGGTGCAGTCTGGCTTGATGAATCTAAGACAAGCGTCTATCAGTTCTACCAATTTTGGCTTAATACTGATGACGATGCGGTTGAAGACTACCTGAAGATCTACACATTAATTGAGCCAGCTGAGCTTGAGGCACTTCTTGTGGAATTTCGAGCCAATCCTAGTGACCGCCAGGCGCAGAAATACCTCGCCTTTGAAGTAACCAAACTAGTACATGGTGAAAAGCGAGCACTGAGTGTACAAAACGTCAGCGAAGTCCTGTTTGGGAGCAGGCAGTTTAGTGAGCTCTCGCAGGACGACATTGTCGAGCTCAGTAAAGAGATACCGGTGGTTGAATCTACTGGCTTAGTTGAATTGCTTGTGACGGCTGGTCTTGCTAGTTCAAATTCCGAGGCAAACCGATTTATACAATCTGGGGCTATTTCGGTAAACCAAAAAAAGATTGAAAGTGTCGAACAATTTGAGACGCTGGATGATGTAGGTTCACATCTGCTTCTGAAGCGGGGCAAAAATGGCTTTGCCCTGATAAAGCGCTAGTCTCAACTATTGATTAATTCTGAAATTTCCTGTGCAAGTGTGTAGTCCTTGTCGGTCAATCTGCCTACAGAATGCGTGGTGGTTGTAATAATAAGTTCACTATAATTTTCAAGGGCAATGTCAGGGTGGTGTTGCTGAGTCTCGGCTATCGCCGCAATGGAGTTAACGAGGGAAACTGCGTGCATGAAATTATCGCAGTGAAATTTCAGTGTCAGCTTGTCGTCGTGCTTCGACCAACCTTTTGGGATCTTACTCATGATACATTTATAGTATATGAATCTCGATAGTTCTGTACAGCTTATCAAGGGAGTCGGTCCGGAAACAGCTAAAAAGCTCGATAAACTCGGCGTGGCGACGGTATACGATCTACTGACTTTTTGGCCACGTCGCTACGAAGATTACTCCGAAGTTTTACCGATTAAAGAGATTAAGCCCGGTGCTGTTACGGTAAAGGCTCAGATAGAGTCGATTAAAACCAAACGCGTTCGTCGCGGTATGCACATAACCGAAGCAGTCATTCGAGATAGTAGCTCGGCCATACGAGCGGTTTGGTTTAATCAGCCGTACCGAGAGAAGTATTTTAAATCTGGTACTGAATACTATTTTTCGGGCCTCTACGACTTTAGTTTTAACAGGTATGTATTACAAAGTCCTGCCGTTGAGGAGGCAAAAGACTTTACGACTAATACTGCACGAATTGTTCCAGTCTATGCTCAGACGAAGGGCCTCGATTCTCGAGAAATTAGAAAGGCGCTCGCGGAAGTGACCAGTATGTTCCAAGAATTACCTGAAACGTTACCTATTAAAATCATCAAGGAGAATAGCCTCTCGACCTTTGCTGAAGCAGCCCTACAGCTACACTGTCCAGAAGACCAGCAGGCACTTGCAAGAGCTCGAGAACGGATTGGCTTTGAGGAAATCTTTGCTTATGTTCTAGCTGGTCTGATGAATAAAAAACAAATTGAGAGCGAAATTGCTCTCAGGATTCAGTTTGATGCCGAGATTGCGAAACAGTATACAAAGGCGCTTCCGTTTGAATTGACACCATCCCAGAAGCAAGTCTCCTGGGAGATTCTGCAAGACATCGATAGAGAGACACCCATGAATAGATTACTTGAAGGTGATGTTGGAGCAGGTAAGACGGTGGTAGCGGCATTCGGTGCGTACATGGCAGCTAAGCAGGCTATACAAACAGCTGTGATGGCGCCGACTGAACTGCTTGCTCGTCAGCATGCACAAACGCTTGCTGATCTTCTGGAGCCACTCAATATACGGATTGGCCTGTTGACGGCTGCGGTGAAGGCTACCGCAAAGACAACACTCAAAAAACAATTACAAGCAGGCGAGGTAGATATCGTTGTCGGTACTCACGCGTTGCTTCAGGAGAGCGTAAACTTTAAGCGACTGGGGCTGATAGTGGTCGACGAGCAACATAGATTTGGAGTAAAGCAACGACAGAAGCTCGTCGATAAAGCGGAGAAGATCCCTCATATTCTGAGCATGACTGCGACTCCAATTCCACGCTCCTTGGCTCTAACTGTGTACGGAGAACTCGACATCTCACTAATCACACAGAAACCGAAAAACCGGTTGGCAATCGAGACTACTATCTGGTCACCGAACTCCAGGGCTCAGCTCTACCAGATCATCGATGATGAGATTAAATTAGGCAGGCAGGTGTTTGTTGTCTGTCCACTTATAGACGATAGTGATGGTTCTGATGCAAAAAGTGTAAATGAAGAAGTGAAACGCCTCAAGCAAGGAGATTTTAAACATCGAAGGATCGGTACTCTCCACGGAAAAATGAAAGACGATGACAAGATACAGATTATGCAGGACTTTGCGGAACATAGGCTGGATATTCTGGTTAGCACCACGGTTATCGAAGTCGGCATCGATATTCCCAATGCCAGTGTCATGCTGATTGAGGGGGCGGATCAGTTTGGCCTCGCACAGCTACACCAGTTAAGGGGGCGCGTTGGTCGCGGCACAGACCAAGGCTACTGCTACTTAATTCCGAGTACTTCACAGAAGCCTTCTAAACGCCTCCGTGCTATGGAAACAACGAGCGATGGCTTCAAGCTTGCAGAGATGGATTTAGAACTGCGTGGACCGGGGGCTATCTATGGTATTAAACAACATGGTTCGCTTGATCTTAAGATTGCAAATATTACGGACACGACACTTATTAAAAAGGCTAAGCTATCTGCCACTGCGTTTATAGAAAAGAAGGAAAATCTATGCAACTATCCAGAACTGAGCAAGCGAGTCCAAGAAAGTCTGAGTCTGACGTATCTCAATTAGCTACGATACATGCTGGTTCTTGATTAATTACTTCTAAATTGCTTATACTTTAAGTATTAAAGAAGGCAACTATTATGTTTAAACAAAAAATATTGATCAGCGCACTCGCAACTTTCGTGGTCATCTTCGGCACACTGCTGCTTACGCAGAAAGTTTCAGCTGCAACAGTCGATTTGCAAACGTATTATCCAAATACGCAACTTTTCAATAACTACTATCTAGAGGGCACTAATAATGCCGATGTTAACAATCCGGTTCGAAGTGTTCTGTGGTTTAGTAAAGAAAATGATAATGGCCCAGTTTTTAAGCAGTATAATTCAGCTCCCGAAGACAGTGCAAAGGATTGTCACTGGGATTTGCTGAGCTGGGCAAACGACATCCTGACGTATAACCAGACCCACGATGGTTGTAGTGGACATAACAAGAGCGTTACCTTTAGTAGCCCGATCCAATACCTTCCACGGTACTGGGACGATTCTGCATCATGGACGACTTCTGGAACGACTAATATAACTACGACGAAGCTTGACGGCTCAACAGGGTGTACGGGTACAACAGCCTGGACAGCGACTATTCTTGGGTACGAAACAATTAACAACACCAATACGATTCACTGGAAGACACAGCAGACTACGAACTGGGCAACGGGAAGTGATTCACCGTACTGTGTCGCCGCGAGTACACTTCACTGGCAGGAAGACTACTACCTCTCAAATTCTGTTGCAGTAACCAGTTACGGTGGTTTGGCAAGTGCCCCAGGCCTATACAGATCAGTTGGCGGTAATCTCGATGGCTTTCAGCAGTCTGGTCTCCATGATTGGGATATAACTATGTCACACTGGCAGTTACTTCCTTGGGCAAGTCCGCTTTCCATACCCGGCGTGCCAGCCACTGGCGAGAAGAGCCAGCGCTCAATAGTATATGTAGCGGTGGCGCTTATCTTACCCGCCTTTTTGCTGGCATACTTTATCCAAAAAAGACTCCAAAAGAACCGTTCTTGAACTGATAAGTCGTTTGCGATAGATAGCTACAAAGGCTATACTATCTGCAATGTATTCAGGCACAACGCTTCACAATAAATCGGGTAATTTAATGGGTGCTCATCAGAAGTTCGATCGATCTGCTCGTAAGTTTATCGAAACACTTCGTCCAGAGTCATCGTTTCCTGAAACTAAGCAAATACTTCATTTTGAGGGTAATAATGGGCCTGACGGCGTAAAGCGTAAAAGCCCTGGAAAAGATGAGCCTTGGCACTTTTGGGATCCAACAAACCCAGATGACACCTTTCTGCTCACCACTATTACGCAGCACTACGACGGACTTGTCAGAGAGCTAAAAGAGCAAGAACACGAGAAAGCTGCGTTTGAAGCAGCGTGGCTTGCTCACGCGATTGTAGACGGGCTTACGCCGCCACATCACTACCCATATGAGGAGAAGCTGAGTCAAATACGTGGAGAGGGTATGGAAACGCGAGATAGTGTTCGCGCCAAAAGCATCATCAAGGGAGACAGTAGGCGAGATACACTCCAGAAGAACTGGAAAACATGGGGGGCAAAAGGTCTTATCATTAGTCACGCCTACTTTGAATTTGGTGTTTCCTCAACAGCTAAGCCGATGAAGTTTAAAAAGCACGTTCCGACGGAGGCTGAAATTAAGCATGTTAAAAATATAGGACTGCCAGCATACCTGAAAGAGCAAGCGCTTGAAATCTACGAACTAAATATGTACGAGCGGTTTTTACGCCGGGGCTGGACAACAAAGCTAGGCCGAGAGATACGAACAAAGCTTGCTCCTGCAATGGTGCGATGTATTGCACTTGCTTGGGTGCTAGCCATAGACGAGAGTCACGTGTAATGAGAATCATTGCCGGACGCTATGGCAGCAGAATCATCAGGGCGCCGCGCGGTTTCAATAGCAGCCCCATGGGCGATAGGATTAAAAGTGCCCTCTTTAACTCTTTGGGCGATCTCCAGGGAAAAGAAGTATGGGATGCCTTTGCGGGAAGTGGTGCTCTAGCGATCGAGGCCGTGAGTAGAGGGGCATGGTACGCCCTTGCGACTGAGCGTGATCCGAAAACCTACCAGGCAATAAAGGCGAACGTCGAAAAACTTGGTGCTCATAACATCGATGTCGTAAAGGCAGCCTGCAAGAGCTGGTCTTCAACTAACCCAAAAAAACAGTTTGATATTATATTTTGTGATCCGCCATGGACCGATTTACAGTTATCCACAGTTTTTATGCTGATTCGTCATTTAAAACCGAATGGGCTTATGGTATTATCATATCCAGGTAGAGAAGAAGTGCCTGTTGCCAATGGAGTTGTTGTGGTGGACAATCGAAATTATGGCGATGCAGCACTCGCTTACTACCGTTTGAAGTAGGTGTCTCTTGGCACCTACTTCTTTGTTTTGATATATATGCAGACTACTATATAATTACATCTGTTCTTTTCCATATACGCGGATGTGGTGGAATTGGTAGACACGCTAGCCTTAGGAGCTAGTGCCGCAAGGCGTGGAGGTTCAAGTCCTCTCATCCGTACCAATAAAAGATCAAGCCTTAGCATCTTGATCTTTTTTTATTTGCCTAAATAGCTAATTTGTTTATAATCACTACTAATAGTGACTAATGGGAGGGGCAGGAGATATTGTTATGGCAGAACGCGACCGACTAATTTTACCTAAGGTGTCACAGGAATACTTGGCGACACATTTGTACAAAGAAGGCCTCTTCGCCATCAAGGAGAATCCCGATGACTACACCACCATGCGAAGCGGTAGAAGATCTCCTCATTATTTTGATCTAGGACCCGGTCTATCCAATCCTAAAACGAGGAAGCTCGTTGGTGGAGCATTACTAAGCCTTGCTGTGGTCAAAGACCATAGGAGCCTAGATGAACGATATGACCATTTTGTAAATGTTACTGAGGGTATGAGCGCCTATGCCACTACAACAGCTGACGAAGCCTCGATGAGTCTCTTGCAACCTAATGCCAACTTCTACCGTGCATGGGGTAGCGAAGCCAGGATATTTGGAAGATATACTCATGGCGATCGAGTTGCTGCACTCGGTGACGTAATCACTGATGGAGTTACGAATACTGCAAAGATAGCTGCTCTTGAGTCTCGTGGTCTGAGGGTAGCGGACTACTACGTGGTCTTGGATCGAGAGGAAGGCGGAGCTACCGAGGTTGAAACTACGACTGGAATCAGCATTACTCCTGCGCTTGGCCTGTCGACCGCGGTCAGCATACTGCGCGCAAACAGCCTCATAGGAGAAACACAGTATGACAATGTTGCTGAGTACATTGCTGAGTATGGCGACCCGCATGCAGTAGCCGAATTATCGGCTGCTTAGCGAACCTTGTTTCTCACTTCGTGGACAGCGGTTTTTATATCACTCAGCTTAGAGTCTAGGTGATTATTAGTGCTTTCAACTGCGCTTTTAGCAGAACCAACATCGCCTCGTACGACATCAACTTGTCCCTTGAGTGTTTCAACGAGCCTGAGAATATCGCTATCTTTTTGATCCAGTCTACTTGAAATAGTCTTAATCTCATTCATAAGCTGCTTATTCTCGGTACGCATGTCGATCAACTGCGTCCGTGTGTCATTTACTAGGCTTAAAAGTTCCTGTAGCCACTGAGAAATTGATGCTGCATCTTGGGGATTCATGGTTGCTCCTTATCTTAGATGATCGATTTTACTATGGATATCTTTCATTTGACTACGTAGTTCATTAAGCATAGATTCAATCTGACTCAGGCGGTTCTCAAGATGGTTGCGTGTTTCTTCAATTTTCTTTTCTGAATCGCTCGAGTCGCGACTGGCTATATCTGTAAAATGGCGAATATCGGGTATCATATCCACATTCTTTCGGAGCTCAGTCGCCACGCCTCGTGTGACCTGGGTTTCTTTATATATGGCTTCGAGCCATCCCGTCAAGTTCTTCAAGTCTTCTTGGTTCATGCTTTCTATTATAGCAACCTTGCGCGATAAAATAAGTAGCTACGCAGATCTAAACATAGGAAGATGGGTGATATAGCCTATCCAAGCGTTTTCTTTTTTACGGCAAGTCTATAGAATGGGAGGTAAGATGGCAAAACTGAGTACACAAGCATATAAGGGCGCAAGAGATTTCTATCCAGAAGATAAGCGCCTCCAGAATTATATTTTTTCCGTTTGGAAAAAGGTGTGTGAGCGATATGGCTACGAGGAATACACAGCACCCGTTCTAGAGCCAATCGAACTCTATACAAGTAAAACGAGTGATGAAATTGTGAATGAGCAAACCTATAGCTTCACTGACCGTGGTGGTAGAACAGTGGTAATGCGACCAGAAATGACCCCAAGCGTATCCAGAATGGTGGCAGCACGACGCCAGGAACTGGCCTACCCAGTACGGTGGTATTCTATACCTGATTGCTGGCGCTACGAGCGACCGCAAAGAGGTCGTAACCGACAGTTCTGGCAGTTGAATGTTGATATCTTTGGAGTTGGCACAGTTGACGCCGACCTAGAGATCATTAGTCTGGCAGACGCGATCTTAAAAGATTTTGGTGCTGACGACTCAATGTACCAAATTAAGGTAAATAGTCGGAAGCTCATCAACTTGATTATGACCCAGTATTTGGAACTTGATGCAGTTCAGAGTAAACAAATGGTGCAACTCTTTGATAAAAAAGACAAGCTAAAGCCCGTTGATTTTGTAGAACAAGCGAGACAAATCTTTAAAAATGATCAACAAAAAGTAGGTCTAGAGCGACTACACCTACTTTTAAAGGCGAGGTCCTTAGCGGATCTCCCCGAGTCACTCAGAGGCAGCCAGGCAGTGAAAGAGGTGCAGGTACTCTTTACGCTATTGGGTGAACATGAAATTACCTCAGCAACCTTTGACATCACCCTTATGCGAGGCTTTGATTACTATACGGATATAGTTTTTGAGGTATTTGATCTTGATCCTGAGAATAACCGAGCAATGTTTGGCGGCGGACGCTATGACGGATTAGTTGGTGCGTACGGAGTAGAGCCATTTGCAACTGTTGGTTTCGGTATGGGCGATGCACCAGTCGAGAATTTCCTTCAAAGCCATAACTTGCTACCAAAGCTGGAATCGACTACGCAGGTCTACGCGGTAACGATTGGCGATGTGCTCAAAGAGTCAAAAGATATTGTGCGACAACTACGTTTGAAGGGCGTGAACGTTGCAATTGACCTGACTGATAGAAAACCGGACAAACAAATTAAGGCAGCGCTCAAAATGGGTGTGCCGAATCTGCTGTTTATCGGTGAGGATGAACTGAAGAACAAGAGATTCATTCTGCGAAACGTCGAAACTCAAAAAGAAGATGTCCTGAGTGTTGCTGAAATCGTAAAAACTTTGTCACATGTGTGATTCACATTTTTCATCAGATATGGCATAATGGGCGCTTATGCAAGTAACACGTAAAGACACATCCGAGACTAAAGTAAAACTAACAATTAAGCTTGGGATTGAAGAGTTGGTACACGCCAAGCAACACGAACTTCAGGAACAGGCTAAAACAGTAAAGGTGACAGGTTTCCGTCCAGGAAAAGCACCACTGAGTGTTGTCGAGAAGCAACTGGACCAGAATCAACTGCAGGCTAGCGTGATTAACCACGCTATCAATGATTTTTATGGCCAGGCACTCACTGACGAAAAGCTGCACACACTAAACCAACCAGAAATAGAGATCGGTACCTTCGTGCCATACACAGAACTAGAATTTACCGCCGAGGTAGAGGTTATGCCGAAGGTTGTACTTGGAGATTACAAGAAGATTAAGAAGACCCCAGCTAAGATAGTTGTTACAGCAAAAGACGTTGATGAAGTAATTGAAAATCTTCGATCCAGAAGTGCGGTCAAGGAAGATAGCGACAAAGCGGCCAAAGAAGGTGACGATGTCATCATCGACTTTATTGGTACAGATAAAGATGGTAAGACTGTAGCAGGAGCAAGTGGCGAAGATTACGAACTTGGACTTGGTAGCAAGAGTTTTATCCCTGGTTTTGAAGAAGGACTTGTTGGCGTGAAGAAAAACGACAAAAAGGAATTAAAACTTTCATTTCCTAAAGACTATCATGCTAAAAATCTCGCAGGTACAGGCATTACTTTTAATGTCACCGTAAAAAGCGTTCGTCATGCGACGCTACCGACGCTCGATGACAAATTTGCAGCCTCACTTGGTCCATTCTCAACACTCGCAGACCTTAAGAAGGATGTGAAGTCCCAGCTGCTGGAGCAAAAAGAAGTCGAAGAGCACAATAAGGTCAAAGACCAGATCGTCGAGGAGTTGGTTAAGAAGTCAAAGTTTGTACTACCCGATGTCTTAGTAAACGATCAGATAGCTATGTTAGAGCATGATTTTAAACAGAACCTTGTGTATCGTGGTATTACGCTCGCTGAATATCTTAAGCAAGAAGGATTTAAGGATGAAAAGGAGTGGCATAACAAAGAACTCCGAGAACAAGCGGAGCGACGTGTCTCTGTTGGTATGGTTCTGTCAGAGGTTTCAGAGCAAGAAGCACTTTCTGTCTCAGAGGAAGAGATTGCGGCAAGAACCGCGGTATATAAACAGCAGTACGAACAGTCTGCGACTCAGTTCGACACACCAGATATGCAGCGTGAAGTTGCCTCAAGGCTTCTGACCGAAAAGACGGTTGATAGACTTTTTGCACTTGCAACCAAGTAATAGGCTCTACAGCCTACTTTCTACAACCAGCGACTGCTAATAGGATAATTAAGGTAGCTTCGGTGGTCTTCTTCAAGCCTAGCCCAGTAAGATCATTGCCGTGAGCGAGTAGTAGCAAATCTATTTCATCAAGAATATCCTCCGAGATAGTCAGCTTCCAGTGAGTGAAATATACGGCATCCATGACGGTGAGTTTGTTTGTTTGCGCTATGAGATCACGGATCAAATCGATATGTTCAAGATCATGAACGTCTTCGAGTTCCTCAAGAGCGAGAAGACCACGTTGTACAGCTAGTTCAAGATCATGCGTGAGCGAAAGGTGTCGCGTTGGATAGGCGAGTAAGATCGCTTCAAAGTCTCGTGAGAAGGTAAGTTCAACGAGTTTACGACGTACATCGATGCTGGCTTTCATAATCACAGTAATATCATAATACGGACGATTACACAAGTTTAGCCATAAGCCATTTAGCACTCTTGACCTTCGAGTGCTAAATGGCTACAATTGTAGCTATGTTAGTACCAACAGTTATCGAACCATCTGGCCAAGGCGAACGAGCCTTCGATATTTATAGTCGATTACTACGCGATAGAATTATTTTTCTTCATGACGAGGTCAATGAACATACTGCTGGATTGATCGTTGCGCAGTTACTTTTTTTGCAAAGTGAAGATGCCAAGAAAGATATATACTTTTATATCAACAGTCCAGGTGGTCATGTCTATGACGGCTTGGCGATCTACGACACGATGAACTTTCTTACCTGTGATGTTCAGACAGTAGGAATCGGTCTCCAGGCTAGTATGGGTGCGTTTCTGCTTAGCTCCGGAACCAAGGGCAAGCGATCAATGCTACCGAACGCTAAGGCTATGATTCACCAACCAAGTAGTGGGACACGTGGCAAAGTAACTGATATGGAAATCGATCTTAAAGAAGGTATTGCACTGAAGCAACGCCTGAACATTATCTTGGCTAAAAATACTGGGCAACCACTTAAGAAAATTGAGAAGGACTCTGATCGTGATTACTGGATGACCGCTGAAGAATCAGTGAAATATGGTCTCGTCGATAGAATAATCACTAAACCCGTTAAGTAAACGCTCATGGTTCGACGTAATAACGGTATATGTTAATATATTGTATAGTATGTATAAAGTTGATTTCCCACCCTTTAGAATACCGAAAGAGTCCACAGTTAAGCCTGATTTCATCCAATTTGAGCTACTCAGAGCAAACCCAGCTACAACGGACGGAAGAAGCCTGCAGACCCTTGTTAAAGATTTAACGCCGACTGACTTTGAAGAACAGGGCTTGGATCCCACAATCCCAGAAGATTACGCTGACACAACAAAGGGAATCGAAAGATTAATGTCTATAGAGTCAGCTGCTCGTTCCGATGTTCCGGTAGGTGCATATCTGTTGTCCCAGCGGGACGGGCCGATAGGGACAGCTGTGTTTGCCCGGGAACAAGACGAAAGCGTACTGTCGCAAACAAAGCGGAGCGCTGCACTTGCAAGGCTGCACATAAAAACTCGCGATTCCGGCATCCGTTTTTTTACAGGCTGGACAAGAGCTGAGAACTCAGATCTTGCACCTGCTATCTTTAGGGCCGCATTGAGCGTTGCTCATGATGCGCAACTGAAACAAGTGAAGATTATTAAAGTATTGACACCGCCAGGAGGCAAAATAAGTGTCATTGAACACGACATTGATCCGACTGATCCTAGCTTTGGATTTAGCGAGGGCAATGTGGGCACCGCGGTAATTGGCGGACGTGCCTATAAAGGATTTATCTTTACCCGAGATATATGAATAGTCCGCGGTTGACTTTTTGGATCATAGTACTCACAATGGGTATCAAGAGGTAGTATAAGTTCGATTTGCTTCTTGTGCACGAAAGCAAATCTGAAAACCGGGCTTAGTGGTGACTTCTAGGAAAATCTATTAATTAACGCTTCCACGGAAGTTTTGACTTCATGTTTTTGATTAAACTAGTGAAGTCATGACCTGTGGTTACAAGGAGCAACGTCTGCCTATGGCTAAGACAGATCTTAAAAAGCGTGATAAGCGAGTCTATTTTACAAAAACAGACGACGCCCTCACGATTCCAAATCTAGTAGAACATCAAACTAAATCGTTCCAGAACTTTGTTCAGGAAGGTCTCGGCGAGATTTTTGCGGAAATCAACCCAATCGAAGACTACACGGGACAAAAGATCGAACTCCGTTTCAAAGAATATCGTTTCGGTGATCCAAAGAGCACAGAGCTTGAGGCGCACGAAAACAACGTTAGCTTTGAAGCACCACTATATGCAAACCTAGAACTGACTAATAAAGTAACTGGTGAAGTCAAAGAGCAGGAAATTTACCTCGGCGATTACCCATGGATGACAAGTCGCGGTACCTTTATTATCAACGGCGCTGAACGTGTTGTTGTGAGTCAGCTAATTCGTAGCCCAGGTATCTTCTTTACGGCAGACCAATCTGGTGGTAGAAACCACTACGGAGCGAAACTGATTCCTGGCCGTGGTGCTTGGTTAGAGTTTGAAACAGCTGCCAACGGTGCAATTTATGTAAAGATAGATCGTCGTAGAAAGCTTCCTGTCACCACTCTTCTTCGCGCACTTGGTTACGCACAGAGCGGCCAACTAAAAGAGATTTTCCAAGATGTCGACAATGGCGACGTCAGTTATATCGACGCAACAATCGCGAAAGATCCAAGTAAAGGCAACAGCGATGCATTGATTGAAGTGTATCGTCGTATCCGTCCTGGTGATCTTGCAACGGTTGATAACGCTCGTAGCTTGATTGAAAACGTATTCTTTAACTTCAAACGCTTTGATCTTTCACGCGTTGGTCGTTACAAGATGAACAAACGACTTGATATTGATGTAGCAAACGTGGCAGAAAACCGCGTCATGCGCCTTGATGACCTTGTTGCTATCGTTAAAGAGATCATCCGACTTAATAATTCACAGGAAGCTGCTGATGATATCGACAGCTTAGCCAACCGTCGAGTTAAATTAGTAGGTGAGCTCGTTCAACGTCAATTCCGTATCGGACTACTGAGAATGGAACGAAACGCTAAAGATCGAATGAGTATGTCAGAAATTGAGACGGTTACGCCGGCTCAGCTGATTAATGCACGACCTATCGTTGCAGCTGTCCGTGAATTCTTCGCAAGCTCACAGCTTTCACAGTTTATGGATCAAACTAACCCACTCTCAGAACTCGCTCACAAGCGACGCCTCAGCTCAATGGGTCCTGGTGGTTTGTCTCGAGAACGTGCGGGCTTCGAGGTTCGTGATGCACACGCCACTCACTATGGTCGTCTCTGTATGGTAGAAACACCTGAAGGTGCCAACATTGGACTTGTACTTAACCTCGGCTCTCATGCTCGTGTGAATGAATATGGTTTTATTGAGTCACCGTATCGAGTTGTTGAAAAGGGAAAGCTGACAAAAGAAGTTGTCTACCTTGATGCTGATGAAGAGAAGCGCGCAATTATCGCTTCCGCTGGTATCGAACTTGATAAAGACGGTGCGTTTGTACCGGAGCGTGTGTCTGCACGTGTCAAGTTACAACCTGAGGAAGTAGACAAAGAACTCGTAACACACATGGATGCTGCTCGAAACCAGATCCTTGGTTCAACAGCTTCACTTATTCCATTTGCTGAAAAAGATGCCGTTGGTCGTGCGTTGATTGCTTCAAACCAACAGAAGCAGGCAGTACCACTTATTAAGACCAAAACTCCTGTTGTGGGTACTGGTATGGAAGAAGTTGTTGCAAAAAACAGCGGACAAGTTGTCTACGCTGAAGAAGATGGAACCATTACAAAGGCAGATGCCGACCAAGTGGTCGTTAAATACGCCAAAGTTTCGAAGACATATAAGTTACAACACTTTGTTCGAACCAACGAAGGTTCTTCAATGAATCAAAAAGTAGTAGTAAGTACCGGTGATACTGTTACTGCCGGCGACGTTCTCGTTGACGGTATGAGCATGGAGCACGGAGAACTTGCGCTTGGAAAAGATCTTACTGTTGCATTCATGCCATGGGGTGGCTACAACTTTGAAGATTCAATTGTTATTTCTCGCCGATTAGTTGAGGATGATGAACTTACGAGTATCCACATCTCTGACTACATGGTTGAGGTGCGTGAAACGAAACTGGGGCCTGAAATTGTCACCAGAGATATCCCAAATGTCTCCGAAGAATCACTTCGTCACCTTGATGAGAGTGGAATCGTTCGTATCGGTGCAGAAGTAAAAGCAGGAGACATTCTTGTCGGTAAGATTACACCAAAAGGTGAGCAAGAGCTTAGCTCTGAAGAGCGTCTTCTTCGCGCGATCTTTGGTGAAAAGGCCAAAGACGTTCGTGATACCTCTCAGCGTATGAGTAATGGTAAGCACGGTAAGGTAGTTGGCGTAAAAATATTCTCACGAGCAAATGGACACGACCTCAAAGCTGGTGTCTTGATGCAAGTACAAGTGTTCGTAGCTCAAATGCGTAAAATATCTGTTGGAGATAAGCTTGCAGGACGTCACGGTAACAAAGGTGTTATCGCTCGAATTATGCCTGAAGAAGACATGCCATTCATGGAAGACGGTACTCCCGTTGACATCGTACTGAACCCACTTGGTGTGCCTTCTCGTATGAACATTGGTCAGTTGTTTGAAATCCACCTTGGTATGGCCGCACAGACACTTGGTTACACTGTCGCAACACCTGCCTTCAATGGTGTCCCGGTTGAGAAGATCAAGGAAGAGCTCAAAAAAGCTGGCCTACCAGAGGATGGTAAGCAATTACTTATTGATGGTAGAACTGGTGAGTACTTTAAAGAACGAGTCTCAGTTGGTATCATGCACATCATTAAGCTGCACCACATGGTTGCAGATAAGATTCACGCACGATCAATCGGGCCATACACAATGGTTACTCAGCAGCCGCTTGGTGGTAAAGCTCAAAATGGTGGTCAGCGGTTCGGAGAGATGGAAGTATGGGCCCTCGAAGCCTATGGTGCCGCTAATACGCTACAGGAAATGCTCACGATCAAGTCTGATGATGTCTATGGACGTTCAAAGGCTTACGAGAGCATCATTAAGCAAGAACCAATTGTTGGACCAAAGATTCCAGAAAGTTTCAATGTGTTAGTAAAAGAGCTACAGGGACTCAGCCTGAGAGTTGACCTAGTGACTGATCAAGGAACTCAGATTGATGCAGAAGCAGTACTCGAAGCGACTGTCGCAGAAGAGGCAGAGAACCTACCTGAGGTAATCGCAGAAGCGACGACCCCAATGGACGTCACTGAAGAGATGGTTGCCAGTGAATTTGAGGTACTTGATGATAACGATAGCTCTGATGTGACAGATGACTCAGTTACAGCAGACGATACTACGGATGATGACACAAATGATGTAACAGAAACGGAGGAGGCGTAATGAAACCGACCCCATTTAGCACCAATATCACTGATTTTGATGCAGTACGACTCGTCGTAGCCAGTCCAAACGATATTATGGACTGGAGTTACGGCGAAGTCACAAAGCCAGAAACTATTAATTACCGAACTCAGAAGCCTGAACGTGATGGTTTGTTCTGTGAGCGGATCTTCGGACCTGTCAAAGATATCAATCCACACGATGCCAAGTATAAGGGCGTTCGCTCACGCGAAGCTGCTGTTGATAAGAACGGTGAACTGGTAACCAAGTCAATCGTACGACGTGAACGTATGGGTCACATTACGCTTGCCGCACCTGTTGCGCACATCTGGTTCCTTCGTGGTACACCAAGCCCAATTGGCTTACTCCTTAACATCACCGTTAAGAACCTCGAGAGAATCGTTTACTTTGCATCATATGTAATTGTAAAACTTGATGAAGAAAAGAAATCTCAGCTACTGGCTGACGCAGAGGCCGAGCTTGAAGCTGCAAAAGCTGCTATCAAGAGTAGGTTTGAGAAGGAAGCTGAAGCAGAAGCTGCAGATATCAAGGCGCTTGCAGAAGGACAGAGTAAAGAAATTGATGAAGCAACCGAGGCTTACCTTGCTAAGAAGCAACAGCTCGATGCACTTTCAAAATCTGCTTTGATCTCCGAAACTGACTACCGTAACATGTCAGATGAGTACCAGGACATTGCTGAGGTTGGCATGGGTGGTATCGCGATTCAGAGATTGCTTGACGAAATTAAACTCGACAAGCTTATCGAAGAACTCACTGAAGAAGTTGCTGGTACAAAAGGTCAACGTAAGAAAAAGCTTATGAAACGTCTTAAGATGCTTGAAAGCATGCTGAACGCTGGAATTAACCCAGGTAGCATGTGTGTCAGTATTCTTCCTGTTATTCCTCCGGACCTTCGACCGATGGTACAACTTACCGGTGGTCGTTTTGCGACTTCAGATATGAATGACCTGTATCGCCGTGTTATTAACCGTAACAACCGTTTGAAGAAATTAATGGACCTCAATGCTCCTGAAGTTATCCGCCGTAATGAACAGCGAATGCTTCAAGAAGCTGTCGATGCTCTGATTGATAACTCAGCCGCTCGTTCGGGTCGAGCAGTGAGCGCAACTGGTGGCCGACGCCGTCTTAAGTCTTTGAGCGATCAGCTTAAGGGTAAGCAGGGTCGTTTCCGTCAGAACTTGCTCGGTAAGCGTGTCGATTACTCAGGACGAAGCGTTATCGTTTCTGGACCTGAGCTGAAAATTGATCAATGTGGTCTACCAAAGCTAATGGCTCTTGAGCTTTTCAAGCCATTCGTCATTGGTTGGTTAATGGAACATGAATATGCGCATAACATTAAGAGCGCAACTCGTTTGATCGAGGGTAGCGAAAACGTTATCTGGGACGCGCTCGATGAGGTTATTCAAGGTAAATACGTACTACTAAACCGTGCACCAACACTTCACCGTCTTTCAATTCTTGCTTTCCAGCCAAAATTGATTGAAGGTAAAGCAATCCAGCTACACCCACTCGTATGTAAGGGTTTCAATGCCGACTTTGATGGTGACCAAATGGCTGTTCACTTGCCACTATCCGCTGCTGCTCAAAAAGAAGCACGCGAACTAATGACAGCAAGTAAGAACTTACTAAAGCCTGCAGATGGTTCACCTATCCTGCACATCGAACAAGATATTGTACTTGGTTGCTACTACCTAACATACGAGAAGCCTGGCATTACTACTGATGTTGTTTCACCAGTTACAACGATTGACGAGGCTATCATGGCGCTCGAAGCTGGCAAACTGCAGCTCCAGAGCCGTGTACACACCAACTTTAGGGGTATGCCCGTAGACACAACTGTTGGACGGCTACTCTTCAACGCTATCTTCCCTGATGACTTTGCATTCCAAAATGAAGCAATGACTAAGAAGAAATTGATGGCTGTGATGGGTCGTGTGTTTGCACAGTACGGTGCAGATACTACCGCTGAAATCGCTGATGAATTGAAGCGTCTCGGCTTTAGTTACGCAACATTCGCTGGTATTTCAACTGGTATGGATGACTACATTGATCTTGAAGGGCTTGATACCCTCATTAATGTTGGTGAAGAAAAAGCATCTGCAATTTCTGACCAATATGAACAAGGTTTGATTACCGAAGAAGAACGATACCGTCTGACTGTAAGCACATGGCGTGACGTTGATGAAAAAGCCCAGGCTAAATTGGTTGAAGCCTATAACGGTGTTGACACCGGTATCAGTATCGCCATGATCTCTGGTGCTCGTGGTAGCGTTAGCCAGATCAAACAGGTGTCTGGTATGAAGGGTCTGGTGGTGGATGCAGTTGGTAGAGAAGTTGAACTTCCTATTCGAAACAACTACAAAAAGGGCCTTACTCCGATTGAATACTTCGTTGATACCCGTGGTTCACGAAAAGGTTTGATTGATACTGCACTTCGAACGGCTGACTCAGGTTACCTGACGCGACGTATGGTAGATGTAGCACAAGATGTCTTTACGGTTGACGAAGACTGTGAAGATACAGGTCTCGTTATGAACCGAGTTGAAACCGAGAATCTCGGTATGAACTTCGGTGTTCGTATCAATGGTCGATTTGCTGCAGAAGCTATAAAGATTGATGGCAAAACCATTCTGAAAGCCAACGAGCTTATCACTGAGGTTGTTTCAAACGCGGTTGATGCCAGTGATCTATCCGAGGTACGAATCAGAAGCGTACTTTCAGCTGCAAACCTCCGAGGCATTAGCCCAAAGAGTTACGGAGTTGATATGGCAACCGGCGAAGTAGTGAAGTCATTCCAACCAGTTGGAGTTATTGCTGCTCAGTCAGTTGGTGAGCCAGGAACACAGCTTACGATGCGTACCAAGCACACCGCTGGTGCTGCCCTCTCAGAAGATGTGACACAGGGTTTGCCTCGTGTAGAAGAGCTTCTTGAAGCACGTGTACCGAAGAGCCAGGCATTCCTGAGCGATATTGATGGTAATGTTGCAGTCTGGGAAGATGGCAATAACTACGTGGTCCAGGTAACGCCTATCGATGCACGCGTAGAAGAACTCAAGCTTGCAAAGCGAAAGCCCCAGGTCAAAAAAGGTACAGACGTACTGGCCGGAGATGTGATTGCATCCGATAAGGGTGGCGATCGTCCGCTTATAGCTCCATTTGCTGGTGTTGTTGAATTCCACGACGACACAGCGATTCTTACGGCACATCACTCGACTCCATTTAAATATGAGATTCCCGGCTTCAAGACACTAACTGTCGTTGACGGTGCGGTTGTTAAGGCTGGTGATCGCCTAACGAATGGTTCATTGAATCTTCAGGAAGTTATGCGACTGCGTGGTGTCGAAGAAACACAGCGCTACATCATCAACGAAATCCTCAGTATGTTTGCCCAGCAGGGTGTTGCCCTCGCTGATCAACACTTGGAGATTATCGTTCGACAAATGTTTAGCCGTGTACAGATTGAGGACAGTGGCGACAGCCTGTTTGTTACTGGGGATATTGTGAGCAAAGCCTCAGTTGTTGAAGAAAATGCCAAGCTTGTTGCCGACGGCAAAGAGCCGGTGGACTTCACGCAGTTGCTCCTTGGTATTGCTAAGGTTTCAACCTGGTCAGATAGCTTCCTGTCGGCTGCTTCATTCCAAGACACAACACGCGTGCTTATCAATGCAGCCACAAGCGGTCGAGTAGATAACCTTTACGGACTGAAAGAAAACGTAATTATTGGTCGCAAGATTCCTGTTGGAACCGGTGTGATTGAAAATTACGAAGATTCAGAACTGTAAGCACAAGAGTCTGTAATTGCACTTTCGAGTCCAATCTGTTACAATCAGTTTTAAGAGTTTCAGTACATTAACGTAGTTTCTCAAGTAGTAGTTCGTACCAATCCGTGCTGGGTGACGTATCGATACACTACTTGAGCACTACAAAACCCCGAAGGAAATGTTTTATACATGCCAACAATTAATCAATTAGTGAGAAAACCACGTACCAGCAAGTCGAACAAAGTGAAGACTGCTGCACTACGTAAGGTAACAAACTCTCTGAAAACGAAGAGTTATGAGAAACCAGCACCGTTTAAGCGTGGTGTTTGTATTAAAGTAACCACTAAGACGCCTCGTAAGCCAAACTCAGCACTCCGTAAGGTTGCTCGTGTTCGTCTAACGAACGGGCAAGAAGTGTGGGCGTACATCGGCGGCGAAGGGCATAACCTCCAGGAGCACGCAGTAGTGCTAATTCGTGGTGGACGAGTTCCCGATCTTCCAGGTGTTCGTTACCACGTTGTTCGTGGAAACCTTGACCTTCAAGGTGTTGCAGACCGTAAACAAGGCCGTTCTAAGTACGGCGCAAAGAAACCGAGTAAATAATGCCACGAAAAAAGACCAAATCACTTATTAGACCTATTCGACCAGATCGTAAATACGATTCTGTGTTGGTACAACGACTTATTAACCGAAGCATGCGTGACGGTAAAAAAGCTTCAGCTGAAGCCGCAGTGTATTCTGCAATGGAAGAGGCTGCTAAGAAATTAAAGATTGAAGATCCACTCCAGGTGCTTGAAGAAGCATTAGGTAATGTATTCCCAGGCGTAGAAGTTAAATCTCGTCGTGTTGGTGGCGCAAACTACCAAGTGCCGTTCCCTGTTGAAGGCCACAGAAAAACTCACCTAGGAATGATGTGGTTCATTGCAGCCGCACGTGCGCGTAAAGGTATGCCATTTCACAAACGTTTAGCATCAGAGATTGTAGATGCACACAACCAAGCTGGTGCAGCCGTAAAGAAGAAGGAAGACACGCACAAGATGGCAGAAGCCAACCGTGCCTTTGCTCATTTCGCAAGGTTCTAATCAATGGGCTCTGTCATAACTTTAACCGCGGAAAGTATCGACTCCCTACCTCCTCGAGGAGAACTTGGATTCAATGAGCTAGCATATCTAGCAGGTTGTGCTGGATGTATAAATGCATGCGGATCTCGATTTACAGCTGATCGGTCTACCAGAAGCAAAATTGCCGCTGATGTCCGTACCGCTAGTGATGTTACCGGTATACCTGTGACGATATTTATTGATGGTACAGTCCACAACATAGGAGAACCAAGCCGAGAGTGCGCTAGTGGTGACTGCAGTGGTGAAGAAGATGGGGCAATGGAAATTTTTCACGAAATAGACGGTGTAACAGCAATTTAGAATTAAAGGGTATATATGGCAACAAAGAAAATTGATCTAGTAAAATTACGTAACGTCGGTATTATTGCTCACATTGATGCGGGTAAGACTACTACTACTGAAGGTATCCTGTACCGAACTGGTATTAACCACAAAATTGGTGTGGTTCGTGGTGAGGGTGACGGTGCAACTACTGACTGGATGGAACAAGAAAAAGAGCGTGGTATTACCATTACTTCAGCTGCTGTGACTTGCTTCTGGAAGGGTCACCAGATCAATATCATTGATACTCCGGGCCATATTGACTTCACTGTTGAAGTTGAACGTTCTCTCCGTGTACTTGACGGCGCAGTAACGGTATTCGACGGTAAGATGGGTGTTGAATCACAGTCTGAGACTGTATGGCGTCAGGCTGATAAGTACAATGTTCCTCGTGTCTGCTTTATTAACAAGATCAACCAAACAGGTGGTGATTTCTGGAAGTCTCTTGAAACTATTCACGCTCGACTCACAAAGCGAGCACTTGCGGTACATATTCCAATTGGTTTTGAGCAAAGTATCAACGGAGTCGTTGATCTACTCGAGATGAAAGCATATACCTACACTGAATATCACGACAAGGAACTTGTTGAGGGTGAGATTCCTGAAGATATGCTCGAAAAGGCTAAGAATGCCCGCTCACTACTCATTGAAGCTGCAGTTGAACATGATGACGAGCTTATGATGAAATACCTCGAAGAGGGTGAAGAAGCAATTTCTAACGAAGAATTCCGTGGTGCCCTCCGAAAAGGTGTACTATCTGGCGAATTATTCCTCGTAACAGGCGGAGATGGTCGTGGTGTGATTGTAGAGAAGGTTCTCGACCTTATGGCTGAATTCTTGCCAAGTCCTATTGATCGTGGCTCAGTTTGGGGTACGCACACTAAGACTGGTGATGAAATCGAACGAAAACCTTCAAACGACCAACCCTTTGCGGCACTTGCTTTTAAGATTGCTACTGATCCATTTATGGGAAAACTCTGTTTCTTCCGTGTCTACTCAGGAAAGATTGAGGCAGGCTCATATATACTTAATAGCTCAACAGGTGAAAAAGAACGTGTTGGCCGCTTGGTTCGTATGCACGCCGATAAGCGTGAAGATGTGACTGAAGTAGAGGCTGGTGATATTGCAGCAATCGTAGGACTTAAAAAAGTGACTACTGGTAACACACTGTGTGACCTTGCTAACCCAATCATTCTCGAAAGTATCGACTTCCCAGAACCACCTGTTTCAATTGCTATTGAGCCCAAGACCAAGGCCGACCAAGAGAAGATGGGCCTTGCCCTGCAGCGTCTTGCTGAAGAGGATCCAACGTTCCGCGTCCATACTGACGAAGAAACAGGTCAAACAATCATCTCAGGTATGGGTGAACTTCACCTTGAAATTCTTGTTGATCGAATGAAACGTGAATTCTCAGTTGAAGCAAACATTGGACAACCACAAGTTGCGTACCGTGAAACGATTAAAAAAGAGGTTGAAATTCAAGGTAAGTTTATCAAGCAATCTGGTGGCCGTGGTCAGTACGGTGATGTATGGCTACGCCTTCGCCCACAAGAGCCTGGTAAGGGCTTTGAGTTCATTAACTCGATCAAGGGTGGTGTTGTTCCAAGCGAATACATTAAGCCTGTCCAGCAAGGTATTGAAGAAGCGATGGGTAATGGAGTTATTGCCGGCTATCCTGTCGTAGACATAGCTGCTGAACTCTACGATGGTAGCTACCATGATGTAGACTCCAATGAAATGGCCTTTAAAATCGCCGGCTCAATGGCGTTACAACAAGGTGTGAAGAACGCTTCACCGGCCCTCCTAGAACCTGTTATGAAAGTAGAAGTAGTTGTCCCTGAGGAATTCATGGGTGACGTAATTGGTGACTTGAATGGTCGTCGTGGTCGCGTTGAGAGCATGGAAGACCGTTCAAACGCTAAGGTAATACTTGCCTTTGTACCACTTGCTGAAATGTTTGGCTATACTACCGACATTCGTTCGATGACACAGGGTCGTGCTTCAAGCACAATGGAACTTGCTCACTACGCAGAAGTTCCATCACACGTTGCTGAGGCAGTAATTGCGAATAGAAGTAAGTAGATTTGTTGAGGAGATTATTATGACCGGACAAGAACGAATTGGAATGACAACGGAACCTTTTACACCGTATGGCTTAGCCGTTTTTAGCGAGGGACAGGCGCTTGCAGCCTTTAGGGAACATAACCTCAAACTAGCTGGCGCAGTGGTGGGCAATGCTACAAGTGCCGAAGTAACTGAACTTCAGAGCGAAGGACATGGCTTAGGCCAGAACTTGGTAAGTGCTAGAAAGTTAGTTGATCAATTTAAGCCTAGTAAAATATCCTAGCAGTAGATATATTTAGCTTGATACCAGATTAGAATTACTATATACTGTTCAGGTATCTCGCGTGAGGGGTTTGCTTTGATGCAATAAGGATCGCGTGTAACAACAACAATAACAAACCCTTCGAATTAATCAGGGTAAAGGAGAACATTCATGGCAGATTTTGATCGAACAAAACCGCACGTAAATGTCGGTACCATGGGTCACGTTGACCACGGTAAAACTACACTAACTGCTGCAATTACTGCAGTACTTGCGAAGAAACTTCCAAGTGATGTAAACAAACCGATTGCGTATGATCAGATCGATAACGCACCAGAAGAGCGTCAGCGCGGTATTACCATCGCTACCTCTCACCAAGAGTATGAAAGCGAAAAGCGTCACTACGCTCACGTTGACATGCCAGGACACGCTGACTATGTAAAGAACATGATCACCGGTGCTGCACAAATCGACGGTGCAATCCTCGTAGTTGGTGCAAACGATGGTCCTTTGCCACAAACTCGTGAGCACGTACTGCTTGCAAAGCAAGTTGGTGTACCAAAGATTCTTGTCTTCATGAACAAGATGGATCTTGCAGACGAAGAGCTCGTTGAGCTCGTTGAAGAAGATATCCGTGATCTTCTTGAGAAGAATGGTTTCGACAGAGACTGTCCTATTATCAAGGGTTCCGCAACAAAGGCTCTCGAAGGCGATGCTGCTAACGAAGATGCTGTTATGGAACTGGTTAAAGCTATGGACGACTACATCGAAGAGCCAAAGCGCGATCTCGACAAGCCATTCCTGATGCCTATTGAGGATGTATTCTCAATCAAGGGTCGTGGTACTGTCGCAACTGGTCGTATTGAGACTGGTATTATCAAGATCAACGAAGAAGTTGAAATTGTTGGTATCCGAGACACAAGAAAGACAGTTGTAACAGGTATTGAGGCCTTCAAGAAAAATCTTGACCAGGGTCAAGCTGGTGATAACGCAGGGCTATTGCTTCGTGGTATTGAGCGTGACGACATCGAACGTGGTCAGGTGCTTTGTAAGCCTGGTTCAATCACACCTCATACTGAATTTGATGCTGAGGTGTACATTCTCAACAAAGAAGAAGGTGGACGTCACACTCCATTCTTCAAGGGCTACAAACCACAGTTCTACTTCCGTACTACTGATGTAACTGGTGAAGTTGAGCTTCCAGCAGACAAAGAGATGGTTATGCCTGGTGATACAGTAACTTTCAAAGTAAAGTTACTGGCTCCAATCGCTATGGATGACGGTCTTCGCTTCGCAATTCGCGAAGGTGGACGAACTGTTGGTGCTGGTGTGGTTACAAAGATCACTAAGTAATCAGCACTCGGTCAAAGTTCTGAGATTCACTCAGACACAAAAAAAGGGGATGCTCGAGAGTGCATCCCCTTTACGTATTATGTGAATAGTGTTAATATATTGAATATGTCTGATGCCTCTCATAATCAGATTGCCTTAACTGGCAATGAAGCTCGTGCGAATATTATAAATCCATTGGATCCTGCACTATATCCAAAAACAGTAGAAGAGCTTGCTGACCAACGGCTGCGTCTTATGACTAGTAATAATGAACAAGATGTAGCACTTGGCAGAAGAGTGAGAGAACTCGATACCATACTAGAGGTAAGCACCAGCTTACTTCTAATAGTTCTTGATCGTACTGCCACGAACGATCAGATGCTTAATTTTTACAAAAACGGAGTCGAAAAAGTAGTACAAGATAGATTAAATGAGCTAGCAGCCAACCCTGACGAAGTAGTGCGTGCCTGCAAGAGTGTTGAACAGGGTTTTGAAGCACTTAATATTATCGGTAATGGGCTCCGATCTTCCGGTGTTATACCGACTCATCCTGCCTAGGCCTATTAATTGATCGTCTATTGTTGTACAATAGCCTCAGTATTACAACCGTAATGACTAAAAGTCTTTGTGTGGACTCTCAATAGACACATTAAGATGTTACATTACCCAAAGTGAAAGGAAGTTAGTATGGCAGACGCTGCACCAAAGCAGAAAATTCGTATTCGCCTTAAGGCATACGACCACAAAATCATTGATCAATCTGCAAAGCAGATTATTGATACGGCACTTCGAACAGGCGCCACAATTAACGGACCGATCCCCCTACCTACTCGTAAGAGTAAATTTACGGTAGTAAAGAGTCCCCATGTCTACAAAAAAGGTATGGAGCAGTTTGAAATGCGCGTTCACAAGCGTCTTATTGACATCTTAGAGCCAACACCTAAGACAATTGATAGCTTGATGAATCTTTCGCTTCCAGCTGGCTGTGACGCTGAAATTCGAATGAACTAAGCATAGCCTAGAACTATAAGAGTAATCGTGACTGACCGCTCTAAAACCACCTCACTCGGGGTGGTTTTAATTTGCCTAGTGGGAGTATAATATAAACGTAAAAACTAAGGAGGTTCTATGGGCATACTATCATGGATAATTTTGGAGCTAT
>Ga0209023_10000696_pt1 | contig 49310 bp, 41 predicted proteins | sample LakOneMetagenome_FD_187468 | JGI IMG/M metagenome (GOLD analysis project Ga0209023, IMG submission 187468) | Freshwater and sediment microbial communities from Lake Erie, Canada (SPAdes) (version 2) | ecosystem: Environmental > Aquatic > Freshwater > Lentic | place: Lake Erie, Canada... | reverse complement strand
AAATCCATCTTGAAGAACTTGCGGCCCAGCGCTTCCCAGAACGGCGACTGGCCGTTCTTGTCGGTGATGCCGGCCAGCGGCACGAAGAAGCGGTCGCCGAAGCGGTGCGGCGCCAGCACCGCGAACAGCAGGCGGGCGCGCGAGAGCAGGCCCGCTTCCAGCCCGGCCGAGGTCTTGTTGGTGACGTAAAAGCCGGACAGCTGCGAATAGGCCGTCAGCTCCGAGCACAGCGTGAGCGCATGCACGCTGTGGCTGATATTGAGGTCGCGCGAGACCTGCTGAATGACGTCATTGCGGAACGAAAAATAGGTACCGTTGGAACCGGCCGACGCGAAGATGGCGGCGGTGCCGACGATGGCGCCGGTGGCCTGCTGCTCGAGCACGAACAGATACGATTCCTCGCTCGGGATGTCGACATGGGCGGCGAATGAAGCGATCGAACGCTCGACCGAGGCGGCGATCTTGTCGCGCGTCCTGGGCAGGGTATGCACGCCGGGCATGGTGGCCGCGGCCAGCTTCTCGAGCGCGTCGATATCGGTCAGTTCAACCGGACGAACTACAAACATGTGAACTCCCTCGTGGACTTGCGCCTGATGACGGGCGCCTGGCAGGGCCGGCCGCGCAGGGGTGCGCGGCCGGCCGGGACGTGCTTACTTGGCGGGCGCCGTTTCCAGCATGCCCTGCACGGCGGCGCGCAGGATGCGGTCCGCTTCGGCGATCTGCGCGTCGGTCACGATCAGGGCCGGGGCGAAACGGATCACGTCCGGGCCGGCGATGAGCAGCATCAGGCCGAGCGCTTCGGCAGCCTTGGTGACGTCCTTGGCGCGGCCCTTGAAGGCCGGCGCCAGCGGCAGGCCGATCAGCAGGCCGCTGCCGCGCACTTCGCCGAACACCTGCGGGAAGTCGGCGGCCAGCTTGCGCAGATTGGCGAAAATCTGTTCCGACGCCACCTTCACGCGCGCCAGGAAGGCGGGCTGGTTGATCATCTCGATCACGTTCAGCGCCACCGTGGCGGCCAGCGGATTGCCGCCGTACGTGGTGCCGTGCGAGCCGACGCCGAAGTGGGCGGCAATCTCGTTGGTGGTGAGCATGGCGCCGATCGGGTAACCGTTGCCGAGCGCCTTGGCGGTGGTCAGGATGTCCGGGGTCACGCCCTTGTCCATGTAGGCGTACAGCGCGCCGGTGCGGCCCACGCCCGACTGCACTTCATCGAAGATCAGCAGGGCGCCGGTCTGGTCGCACAGTTCGCGCAGGGCTTGCAGGTAGGCCGCATCGCCCGGAATCACACCGCCCTCGCCCTGGATCGGCTCGACGATGACGGCGGCGACATCGTCGCCGATGGCAGCGCGCGCCGCCGCGATATCGTTATACGGGATGTGGTTGATTTCCTGCGGCAGCGGCTCGAACCCTTCGGTGTACTTCGGCTGGCCGCCGACCGAGACGGTAAACAGGGTACGGCCGTGGAACGACGACAGGCAGGAAATGATGCGCGACTTGTGCGGGCCGAACTTGGTGTGGGCGTACTTGCGCGCCAGCTTGAGCGCGCCTTCATTGGCTTCGGCGCCGGAATTGCAGAAGAAGGCGCGGTCGGCAAAGGTGGCCTCGGTCAGGGCCAGGGCCAGGCGCAGGACCGGCTCGTTGGTGTAGCCGTTGCCCAGGTGCCAGATATTGTTGAGCTGGGTGGTCAGGGCCGCCACCAGGGTGGGGTTGCAATGGCCGAGGCTCGAGACCGCGATGCCGGACGTGAAATCGAGGTAATGCTTGCCATGTTGATCCCACAGATCGAGGCCGGCGGCACGCACGGGCACCATCGCGGCAGGCGCGTAGGTGGGCACGAGGACCTCGTCGAAAGTCTGCCGGGTGACAGGGCGCGTGGTCATAGCGGAATCAAGCTTAGCGTTCATGGCAATCCTCATCCAATGTTAGGGGGTGCAAACAGCTCGGGCCGCTGATTGCGTCGGATCATTATAAGAACGACAGTCCCAAACATCTTTCGTCTACGCGACAGCCATTTTCATTTTTCCCACTGGGGTCAGACCCCGTTTGGGGGTGGGGATGGTGGCATCAGGGGCGGCTGGCTTGGCATTTTCATCACGGTCGCGACAAATCCGCCAACATTGCCCCCGCCTCCCCACCACGCTTTCCCCCACCCCAGATCGGGGTCAGACCTCAAATCTGGAATATTCCAGATTTGAGGTCTGACCCCGGTTTGAGGGGGATCAGGAGGCGGCGAGTTTGCGCTGGCGTTCTTCGCGGGGGGTGTTGCCGAACAGGGCGCCGAAGGCGGTGGAGAAGTGCGAGCCGCTCGAGAAGCCGCACATCAGGCCCACCTGCACGATCGAGTAGTTCGTTTCCAGCAGCAGCTGGCGGGCGCGCTGCAGCCGCAGCTCGAGGTAGTAGCGCGACGGCAGGCTGCCCAGGTATTGCTTGAACAGGCGCTCGAGCTGGCGCCGCGATATGCCGACCAGGCTGGCAATGTCGTCGGTCGAGAGCGGCTCTTCGATGTTCGATTCCATCAGCGTCACCGCTTCCGTCAGCTTCGGTTGCAGGGCGCCGAAACGCGCTTGCAGGGCCACGCGCTGCTTTTCTTCCTTGCCGCGCACGCGGTCGATGCACAGCGTTTCCTTGATCTGGGATTGGATCCCCGCCCCGAAGATGATGTCGACCAGGGTCAGCGCGAAGTCGGCGCTGGCCGCCCCGCCGCAGCAGGTCAGGCGCCCCTGGTCGATTTCATACAGGTGGGGCGTGAACTGGGCGTGGTCGGCCACGCTGTCGACGTCGGCGTACAGGGCCCACGGCAGGGCCGTGCGCACGCCGTTGAGCACGCCCGCGTCGGCCAGCCACAGCACCCCCGCCCCGACCCCGCCCCAAAACGGCGCGGCGCGGCAGCGCTCGATCAGGGCGCGGCAATTGGCGGGCTTGAGCGAGGCTTGCGCTTCGTCCGCCACCAGCAGCACCAGGTGCCAGTGACGCGGGGCGTCGGCGGTGAATTTGTCGGGACTGCGCACGTCCACGTGCAGGCGCGCCGGGCCCAGCAGCTTGGCGGCCAGCCGCAGCGGCTGGTACAGGCCGGCCCAGGTCAGGCTGTCCGGTTCGCCGGCATTGACGAGCAGCACCCGCAGGGGAGTCTCTTGGGCAAGGCGGGCAAGTTGGGCAAGTGGCATGCGGTGCGGTGTCGACTCTGGCTGGCTTACTCGGGCACGAGCGCGCCTTCCGGCCGCGGTTCGGCGTTCCATTGGCTCACTATCATACCGGAGATCAACAGCGCGGCGCCGATCCAGCCGCGCCCCGTCATCGTCTCGCCCAGCCAGAAATAGCCGAAGAAGGCGGCCGCGGCCGGCTCGAACGCGTACATGACGGCCGCCTCGTTGGCCGTGCTGTGACGCTGGCCCCAGGTCTGCAGCGAGATGATGGCGGCCGTGGCCACCACCCCCAGATACACGACGCCGCCCGCGCCCTTGCCCAGCGCAGCAGCGATAGAGGCAAAGTAAGCGCTAACTTCAGGCAGTCCGGCGCGCGGCAATTCCGTCACCAGCACCCACACCACGGCGCAGGCGGCGACGGTGGCGATCTGCATGGCGGTCAGGGTCATGAGGCGGGTGGCGCCGCGCGTGTGCACTTCCATCATCTTGATGTACAGGCCGAAAGTGAGGGCCGCACCCAGCGCCAGCGTGTCGCCCACGCCCCAGGCGCCGCCATCCCAGCACAGGGCGGCCAGGCCGGAGACGGCCAGCGCCAGCGCGATCCAGATGCGGCGCTCGGGCGGGCGCCCCGACAGCACCCCCAGCAGGGGCACGATCAGCACGTTCAAGCCGCAGATGAAGGCGTTGCGGTTGGAACTGGTCAGTGCCAGTCCTTCCACCTGGAACACGTAGCAAAAAAATAGCAGCAGCCCGAGCAGGGCGCCGGAGCGCAGGTCGCGCCGCTCGGCCCGCCACAGGAAGGGCGCCAGGATCAGCGCGGCCAGGGCAAAGCGCGACAGCACGATCCAGGCCGGGGTCAGACCCGCCGTGAGCGCCTTCATCGCGGGAAAGGTCGTGCCCCACACGAGGGTGACGATGAGCAGGGCAAGAATGCCGCGCAGCGAACGGGACATGCGGGAACTTTCGAAAAGTGTGGCAAAACAGCATCAGTGCGCTATGGTACCCGCCCCCGCGGCAAAACGCGAACCGGGCCGCAGGCAGCTATAATCACGGCCATGGGGGAACGTTATCTACAAAGTGTGCGATTGCTTGCCGAATGTCTGCAGGGATTCGAACGTTTTTCCGGCGAGGCAGTCCGCAGCAGCGGCCTGACCCACCCGCAATTCGATATCATCGCCACCCTGGGAAATACCCCGGGCATGACGTACAAGGAATTGGGCGACAAGACCCTCATCACCAAGGGCACCCTGACCGGCGTGATCGAACGCCTCGAGGCCAAGGGCCTGGTGGTGCGCGAGCGCTGCGCGCTGGACAAGCGTTCGTTCTACGTGCGCCTGACCGGCGCCGGCGTGGCCATGTTCGAGACCGTGTTTCCGCGCGTCGTGGCCGAGGGGCGCGCCCTGTTTGCGCCGTGGTGCGAGGCCGATTTCGACGCCATGGACCAGACGCTGGGCAAGCTCAAGCAGCTCATCAATGACCGTTCCACCTGTCCCACCTCACCACAACACAAGGATGAAGATTGAAAACCTCCCTGCTCGACGGCAAATCGCCCGCCAAATTTGACAAGCACATCATCGGCAACCTGCTGCTGACCGTCGCCGCCGCCGACGAAGTGCGCAAGGAAAAAATGCTCATTGGCGTACGCAACGAAGCGGGCGAGATCTACCGCCTGATCGGCGCGACCAAGATCAACAGCTTCATGAATGCGGTTGAAGAACTCGACGACCTGGGCCTGGTCAACGAGCTGCAGGACACGGAAGGCACCCAGGAAGGTTGCGACGCGATTTTCAGCGAACCATAATAGATTGCATTGCCGCTGCAGTAGCGTAAAATAAATTCTCCAGTGCACTGCTTCGATGACTGCGTTGATCGTTAAAGAGAGGTATATTTTTCCATGGACAGACTTGAAGCTTTTAAAAGCATCGCTGCTCAGGCCAGTCGGGGCGAGCTGACGTTTCCCACGAACGTGGACGCCACGCTCAAACTGCAGCGCGCACTGAACGATCCGGACTGCCACGCCGAAGTGGCGGCCCGCCTGGTGCAGGCCGAACCGCTGCTGGCCGCGCGCACGGTGGCCATCGCCAACTCGGTCGCGTACAACCGCTCCGGCAATGAAATCACCAACGTGCGCAACGCCGTCCAGCGCGTCGGTTTTCGCACACTCAATGCGCTGGCCGCCGCCGTCATCGTGCGCCAGCTCGACAGCAAGATTACCCAGCCGGCCCTGCGCGCCAAGGCCGACCAGCTGTGGCAGCACTCGGCCCACGTGGCTGCCCTGTCGCAGGTGATCGCGCGCCGCGTGGCCAATCTCGATCCCGAGACCGCGCTGTTCGCCGGCATCGTGCATGAAGTCGGCGGCTTCTACCTGCTCTCGCGCGCCGAAGAATTCCCGGGCCTGCTCGATGGCGAACCCGAAGAATGGGTGGAACACGGCGAAGCCCAGATCGGCCGCTGCGTGCTGCAAAAGCTCAATGTGCCAGCCCCGGTGATGCAAGCGATCGAAGGCTTGTGGATCGGCATGCGGGCGCTGCCGCCGGAAACCCTGGGCGACACGCTGCTGCTGGCCAACGATCTGTCGCCCGTGCCGTCGCCGCTGCACCAGCGCCCCGGCGCGACCAGCCTGCAGTCGGCTGCAACGATCGACTTCGTCATCGGCGAAGGCACGCTCAACAGCATCCTTGAAGAATCGGGCGAAGAAGTCAAGAGCCTGACCGCCGCCCTGCTGTAAACCGTCCGCGCAAAAAAACGCCCGCTCAGTGAGCGGGCCAAGTCCAAAACTAGGGATGTCCTGAAAGAGACAGCTCCACTATAGTTCCAAGACGAGCTTGTTTCTGTGCGATGACGCACACAAACGCCGCATTGCCCGCCCCCCCCTTTAGAACGCCACCGCGCCCTGCTGCCAGGCGGGCAGCGCTTCGATGCGGGCGAACCAGGCCATCAGGTGGGGAAAGCGTTGCAGCGGCAGGCGGCCGCGCTCCAGGTACATCAGGGAAGGCGCCAGCGCCAGGTCGGCCAGGCTCAGCGCCTTGCCGGCAATCCATTCGCGCCCCGCCAGCTGGGCATCGATCACGGCGCCAAATTGCAGCAAGTCCCGCTCGCCGCGCGCCAGTTCGCGCGGGTCCGCCTCGCCCATGCCGCGCATGGCTTTCCAGATATGTTCAAACGTGAGCACGCCGACAGCGGGGGCGAAATGCTGGCAGGTCCAGAACATCCAGCGGTTGATGTCGGCACGCGCGCGCGGTTCGGCCGGGTACAGGGTCTGGGCAGGCGCCTGCTCGCACAGGTATTGCATGATGGCGCAGGATTCCCACAGAATGAAGTCGCCATCCTCGAGCACCGGCAGCTTGCCGTTGGGGTTGATGGCGAGCAGGCGGCGGCGGTCGCCCTCGTCCTTGAAATTGACCTCGACCAGCTCGAGCGTGATGCGGAGCAGGCTGGCGGTGAGCAGAACGCGGCGCGCGTTCGACGAGAGGCGGTTGTGATACAGGCGCATGGTGATATCCGGCGAAGTTGTTGAGGCCTTCATCATAGAACCGGGCTGCGACAGTTTTTGTCAGGAGTCGTCGGCGATGCCCAGTTCGCGCCGCCAGCGCACGAGCAAGTCGCGCCGGTGGGCCGGATAGCGCTCGCCGCTGCCGGTGGCGGCATCGATGCGGTCGACCCGGAAATGGCGGAACGCAGCGCGCAGTTCGCACCAGGCGGCCAGCACGCGCTTGCCCTCGAAAAAAGCCAGCGCGAACGGCCACACCACGCGCTCGGAGGTGGCGCCGGCACCGTCGCGGTAGCCGATCTGCAGCTTGTGTTGCTGGCGGATGGCTTCGCGCGCCGGCTGCAGATGGGCATCGCTGGCGCCGCTGCCCTCGGGCGGCACCCACAGGCTGGTGTCGGCCATGGTGTCGCGCAAGTCGCGCGGGGTGGCGGTGGCGATCTTGGCCAGCGCATTCTCGGCGGCCCGGGCCAGGGCGCTGTCGCCCTGGCGCCGCACCCAGCGCGCGCCCAGCACCAGCGCTTCGAGTTCGTCGGCGCTGAACATCAGCGGCGGCAGGAACACGCCGGCGCGCAGCAGGTAGCCGACGCCCGCTTCGCCTTCGACGGGGGCGCCCAGGCCCGAGAGGGTCTGGATGTCGCGGTAGATGGTGCGTTCGGACACGCCCAGGCGCTCGGCCAGCACGGCCGCGGTCACGGGCCGGCGATGGCCGCGCAGGGCGTCCATGAGCAGGAACAAACGGTTGGTACGGCTCATTGCCTTCTCCAGGGTTGCCGGCGGTGCGCCCATAAAAAAATGCCGCCTGCGTGAGCAAGGCGGCATGGGTATTGCACGGCCGGTCGTTACACGACGGCGCCGTCGGTCTCGTCTTTCTCGCGGATCGGCTTGATCAAGTCTTCGCGCTTGACGCCCAGCCACATGGCGATCGCCGCGGCCACGAACACCGACGAGTAAATGCCGAAGCAGATACCGATGGTCAGCGCAATGGCGAAGTAGTGCAGGGTCGAGCCGCCGAAGAACAGCATCGACAGCACCATCATCTGGGTACAGCCGTGGGTGATGATGGTCCGCGAAATGGTGCTGGTGATGGCGTTGTCGATCACTTCATGCACGCTGGCCTTGCGCTGCTTGCGGAAGTTTTCGCGGATCCGGTCGAAAATGACCACCGATTCGTTGACCGAGTAACCGAGCACCGCCAGCACGCCCGCCAGCACCGCCAGCGAGAATTCCCACTGGAAGAAGGCGAAGAAGCCGAGAATGATCACCACGTCGTGCAAGTTGGCGACGATGGCCGAGACGGCGTATTTCCATTCGAAGCGCACGGCCAGGTAGAACATCACCAGTATCACCACCATCGCCAGCGCGCTGATGCCGTTGTTGGCCAGTTCTTCGCCCACTTGCGGACCGACGAACTCCACCTTGCGCAGGCTCAGCACTTCGACATTGGCCGCGTTGAAGCAGCTGCTCGTGTCCTTCTTGACGCCGCTGGCATCGGTGACCTGGATCTGCTTGGGCTCGCCGCCTTCGGCCTTGCACAGCGTGCTGAACACCAGCTGCGAACCGGTCGAGCCGGCCACCGCCTTGATGATCGGCAGGCGCAGCATGACGTCCTGGGCGGTGCCGAAGCTGGTCACCTCGGGCTGCTCATAGCCGAGCTTGGTCAAGTCGGCGCGGATCTTTTCCTGGTTGGCCGCGCCCGGGTATTTCAGCTCCATCACGGTGCCGCCCTTGAACTCGACCGACAGGTGCAGTCCCTTGGTCGCCAGGAAGAAAATGGCAGCCACGAAGGTCAGCGCCGAGATCACGTTGAAAATCAACGCATGGCGCATGAAGGGAATATCTTTCTTGATGCGGAAAAATTCCATCTTGAATCCTAGTAGTAAATTCTGATTATTTCAGGCTCGAAACGCCAGGAGTCCAGACGGTACCGATCGAGATACCACTCAGCTTTTTCTTGCGGCCGTACCACAGGTTGACCACGCCGCGCGAGACGAACACCGCGGAGAACATCGAGGTCAGGATACCCAGGCAGTGCACCACGGCGAAACCGCGGATCGGGCCGGAACCGAAGGCGAACAGGGCAACGCCGACGATCAGCGTGGTCACGTTCGAGTCCAGGATGGTGGCCCAGGCGCGGTCGAAACCGGCCGCAATCGCCGCCTGCGGCGTATTGCCCGCGCGTAGCTCTTCGCGGATGCGCTCGTTGATCAGCACGTTGGCGTCGATGGCCATACCGAGCGCCAGCGCAATGGCGGCGATGCCCGGCAGCGTCAGCGTCACTTGCAGGAACGACAGGGCGGCCAGCAGGAACAGCAGGTTCGAGGCCAGCGCCGCGACGCTGAAGGCGCCGAACAGGTGGTAGTAGATGATCATGAAGATGGCGATCGCGGCAAAGCCGTACACCGTCGAGTACAAGCCCTTGGCAATGTTCTCGGCGCCCAGCTGCGGGCCGATCACGCGCTCTTCGATGAATTCCATCGGTGCCGACAGGGCGCCCGAACGCAGCAGCAGGGCCAGTTCGGTCGATTTTTCCACCGAACCCATGTTGGTGATCTGGAACTTGCTGCCCAGTTCAGCCTGGATGGTCGGGGCCGACAGAATCGTGTACTTGCCTTTTTCCTTGAGCAGGATGGCCATGCGCTTGCCGATGTTGTCGCGCGTCGCCAGACGCATCTTCTGGCCACCGTTGCCGTTCAAGTCCAGGCTCACGGCCGGTTGCTGATGCTGGTCGAAGGTGGCATCGGCGCTGGAAATGTATTCGCCCGACAGGATCACGTCTTTCGACAGCACCAGCGGTCCGCCCTGTTCGCGGGTAAACAGCTCGGAGGTGAAGGGAATCGGCGAGGTTTCTTCCATGCCCTGCAGGATGGTCGGATCGACCATGCGCAGTTCGAGGGTGGCGGTGCGGCCAATGATGTCCTTGGCGTGGGCCACGTCCTGCACGCCGGGCAGCTGGACCACGATGCGGTCGGCGCCCTGCTGCTGGATGATCGGCTCGGACACGCCCAGTTCGTTGATGCGCTTGGACAGGGTCGAGATATTCTGCTTGACACCCTCCTCCACGGTGCGGCGCAGCGCTTCCGGCTTGAGCGTGACGATCAGCTTGAGGTCGGCGCCGTCGGCGGCGCTGGCAAACGCCAGGTCGTTCGACGACCTGGCCAGGACCTGGCGTGCCTTCTCCAGGGTGGCGGCATCGCGGAACTTCACTTCCACCGTTTTGCCGACCCGCTCGATACCGGCGTGGCGCACTTCCTTGTCGCGCAATTCGCTGCGCACACCGGTGACGACGCCCTTGATCTTGGTTTCCGCCGTGGCGGCCACGTCCACCTGGAGCAGGAAGTGCACGCCGCCGCGCAAGTCGAGACCGAGGTTCATCGGCAGCGCGTGCAGGATTTGCATCCAGCGCGGCACATTCTTGAACAGGTTCACGGTGACGATGTAATCGGGATCGGCCGCATTGCTGTTCAATTCCTTTTCCAGCGCCAGCTTGGCCTTGAACTGCTGGTCCGTGGTCTTGAACAGGGAGCGCACGGCGACGTTGCTGCCTTCGCCTTCGAGCGTCACGCTCAGGGCGGGAATGGCGGCCGTCTTGAGGGCGGCTTCCACGCGGCGGGTGGTGTCGTTGGTGATCCTGAGCGTTTGCTTACTGGTCGTCACCTGCAGGGCAGGCGATTCGACGAAGTAATTGGGCGCCGTATACAAGGCGCCCAGCAGCAGCGCGATGACGATCAGAATATATTTCCAGAGCGGATAACGGTTCATAGTGTTCCAGCGTTCAGATTGAACAGTCGGGCGGCGCTGCCGCCCGTCAGGCTTACAGCGATTTGATGGTGCCTTTTGGCAGCATCGTGGCAATCGCATGCTTTTGCACGACGATCTCGGTGCCGGCCGAAATTTCGATGGTGACGTAGGTCTCGTTGACCTTGACGACCTTGCCCAGGATGCCGCCGGCGGTGACGACTTCGTCGCCCTTGCCCAGTGCATCCATCATCTGGCGCTGTTCCTTGGCTTTCTTTTGCTGGGGGCGGATCATCAGGAAGTACATGACCGCGAACATGAGCGCGAAGATCGGAATGGGGCCACTCAGCAGTGCGGCCATGTCGCCAGTTTTGACAGGCTGGGTCGCTTGCGCGAGAGCAGTAGTAATAAGCACGGGAACTCCGATATCAGTGTATTAGTTAAAAAAGCAGCGCTGTATTCTAGCATCGCCGGATGGCGTCAGACCAATTGGGGGTATCTGACAGCTGTAAATCTTTTTACAAGTGTTGCAAGCAACTTTATTTGCGTACGTCGCCCTAGACGCCCCTGGCCCTGGCCGAGTTAAATTCCAGTCGGAAGGCGTGGAAGCGGTCGGCATCGATGGCGTCGCGCACTTCACTCATCAGCTTGAGGTAATAGTGCAAATTGTGAATCGTGTTCAGGCGCGCGCCCAGAATCTCCTTGGAGCGGTGCAGGTGATGTAAATACGCGCGCGTGAAATTCTTGCAGCAATAGCAGTCGCAGCTCTCGTCCAGCGGGCCCATGTCGTCCTTGTAACGGGCATTCTTGATCTTGACGTCGCCAAACCGGGTAAACAGCCAGCCATTGCGGGCATTTCGGGTCGGCATCACGCAATCGAACATGTCGATGCCGTTGGCCACGCCGGCGACCAGGTCTTCCGGCGTACCGACGCCCATCAGATAGTGCGGCTTGTGGGCCGGCAGGCGCGGGCCCACGTGCGCGAGCATGCGCATCATGTCTTCCTTGGGCTCGCCCACCGACAGGCCGCCGATGGCGATGCCGGGGAAGTCGATCTGTTCCAGTCCCGCCAGCGATTCGTCGCGCAAGTGCTCGAACATGCCGCCCTGGACGATGCCGAACAGGGCATTCGGGTTCTCGCCCTGGGTAAATTCATTCATCGAGCGCTGGGCCCAGCGCAGCGACATGCGCATCGACTTGGCCGCTTCCTCGGCGGTGGCGGGGCGGCCATCGATCTCGTAGGGCGTGCATTCGTCGAACTGCATGACGATGTCGGAATTGAGGGCGCGCTGGATCTGCATGGAAATCTCGGGCGACAGGAACAGCTTGCTGCCATCGATGGGCGAGGAAAACTTGACGCCCTCTTCCGTGATCTTGCGCATCGCGCCCAGCGAAAACACCTGGAAGCCGCCCGAATCGGTCAGGATCGGCTTGTCCCAGCCCATGAAGCCATGCAGGCCGCCGAACTTGTTGAGCACCTCGGTCCCCGGGCGCAGCCACAGGTGGAAGGTATTGCCGAGGATGATCTGGGAACCGACTTCCTTGAGCTCGACCGGCGACATCGCCTTGACCGAACCGTAGGTGCCGACCGGCATGAAGATCGGGGTCTCGATCACGCCGTGGTTGAGCTTGAGGCGCCCGCGGCGCGCGTGCGACAGGCCGCTGGTGTCGGTCTTGAGGAGTGTGAACTCGAGCATGATCAGGTATTTTCTGTAGTGAGCAGCATGGCGTCGCCATAGCTGAAGAAGCGATATTCGGCCGCGATCGCGTGGGCGTAGGCGCGCTTGATCTCGTCATAGCCGGCAAAGGCCGACACCAGCATCAAGAGGGTCGACTTGGGCAGGTGGAAGTTGGTGATCAGGCGCTTGACGGTCTTGAAGGTGTAGCCGGGCGTGATGAACAGGGCGGTGTCGGCGCTGCCCGCTTCGAGCTGGCCGGACTGCGAAGCCGATTCGAGCGCGCGCAGGCTGGTGGTGCCGACGGCGACGACCGCATGGCCGCCCGCCCTGGCGGCGCGCACCGCGTCCACCGTTGCCTGCGGCACGGTGTACCACTCGGTGTGCATCTGGTGTTCGGCCAGGTCCTCGACCCGCACCGGCTGGAAGGTGCCGGCGCCCACATGCAGCGTGACATAGGCGAACTGCACGCCCTTGGCCTTGAGCCTGTCGAGCAGGGCCTGGTCGAAATGCAGCCCGGCGGTGGGCGCGGCCACCGCACCCGGTTCGCGCGAATACACGGTCTGGTAGCGCGTCTCGTCGAAGGCGTCGGCATCGTGTTCGATGTACGGCGGCAGCGGCAGGCGGCCGTGCCGTTCGATCAGGTCGAACACGTCGCCGTCGAAGGTGAGCGTGAAAAATTCGCCGGCGCGCTCGCCCGCCGTGACGGTAAAGGCGTCGGCCAGGCGGATCTTGTTGCCCGGCTTGGGCGACTTGGAGGCGCGCACCTGGGCCAGCACGGTGCGGCTGTCGAGAACACGCTCGACCAGCACTTCCACATTGCCGCCGGTTTCCTTGACGCCGAAAAAGCGCGCTTTCAGCACGCGCGTGTCGTTCATGACCAGCAGGTCGCCCGGGGCCAGCAGGTCGACGATGTCGGCGAACTGGCGGTCGACCAGGGTCTGGCCGTCCACGTGCAGCAGGCGCGAGGCGCTGCGCTCGGGCAGCGGCAGCTGGGCGATGCGCTCCGGCGGGAGCGTGAAATCGAAATCGGAAAGCGAGTACATAGTGTCAAATCAGTGGTGACGTCGCCTTCGCGCAGGCGGGCGACGGTTTTAGAGCCAACTTGGCTCGGGGGCCTTACAATAGCGCTCACGCGCGAGGCAACCCTCTATTTTATCCTAGCGCCGCCAATTCGCAGCAATATGCCCCCTTCGAAACCCAAAGCAGCGCCAAAATCCAACGAAAGCAAGCTCGCCAAGCTGGGGCTGCGCACCGACATGGATCTGGTGCTGCACCTGCCGATGCGCTACGAAGACGAGACGTCCGTGGTCCCCATCCGCGAGGCTTGCCTGCGCGGCGGCCATGTGTCGCAGGTCGAAGGGGTGGTCACCAAGAGTGAAATCGCGTATCGCCCGCGGCGCCAGCTGCTCGTCACCATCGCCGACGACACGGGCGACTTGCTGCTGCGCTTCATGAACTTCTACGGCAGCCAGGTCAAGCAGCTGGCCGAGGGAACGCGCGTGCGCGCCCGCGCCGAACTCAAACACGGCTTTTTTGGGGCCGAGATGGTCCATCCCGGTTACAAGGTGATCAACCAGGGCGCGCCCCTGCCCAAGGAGCTGACCCCGGTCTATCCGTCCGGCGAAGGCTTGTCCCAGGCGATCCTGCGGCGCGCCATCGCCGACGCCATGGGCCGGGTGGACTGGCGCGATACCCTGCCGCCGGCCCTGCTGGCGTCGCTGAACCTGAGCACGTTCGAGCCGTCGGTGCGGCTGTTGCACTACCCGCCCCAGGAGATCGATGCGAATGCCCTGGTCGAGCGCTCGCATCCGGCCTGGGTGCGCATGAAGTTCGACGAACTGCTGGCCCAGCAGCTCTCGCTCAAGCGCGCGCAGCGGGCGCGCCGCACCAAGGGCGCGCCGGTGCTCAAGTCGGCCGGCGCGCTGTCGGACGCCTTCCTCGGTCAGCTGCCGTTCACGCTGACCGGCGCCCAGCAGCGCGTGCTCAAGGAAATCCGCGCCGACCTCAAGAATCCCTACCCCATGCAGCGCCTGCTGCAGGGCGATGTCGGCAGCGGCAAAACGGTGGTGGCGGCGCTGGCGGCCGCCCAGGCCATCGATTGCGGCTACCAGGCGGCGCTGATGGCGCCCACCGAAATCCTGGCCGACCAGCACTTCCGCAAGATCGCGGCCTGGATGGAGCCGCTCGGCGTGCAGGTCGCGTGGCTGACCGGCAGCCTGAAGAAAAAGGACAAGCTGGCCGCCACCGCCCTGGTGGAATCGGGCCAGGCGCAGCTGGTGATCGGCACCCATGCGCTGATCCAGGATACGGTAAGCTTTGCCCGCCTGGGGCTGGTGATCGTCGACGAGCAGCACCGCTTCGGCGTGGGGCAGCGCCTCACGCTGCGCAACAAGGGCAGCAATGGCAAGACCCCGCACCAGCTGATGATGTCGGCCACGCCGATTCCGCGCACACTGGCCATGACCTATTACGCCGACCTGGAAGTGTCGGTGATCGACGAACTGCCGCCGGGACGCAGCCCGATCGTCACGCGCGCGATCGACCAGAACCGGCGCGACGAGGTGATCGAGCGGGTCCACGCCGCCGCCCTCGAGGGACGCCAGGTCTACTGGGTGTGCCCGCTGATCGAAGAATCCGAGGCGCTGCAGCTGCAGACCGCCACCGACACCCACGCCATGCTGGCCGAAGCCCTGCCCGATCTGCAGGTGGGCCTGGTGCACGGGCGCATGAAGCCGCTGGAAAAGCAGGAAGTGATGGACGCCTTCACCGCCAACGACGTGCAGGTGCTGGTGGCCACCACCGTGATCGAGGTGGGGGTCGACGTGCCGAACGCATCGCTGATGGTCATCGAGCATGCCGAACGCTTCGGCCTGTCGCAGCTGCACCAGCTGCGTGGGCGGGTGGGCCGCGGCTCGGCGGCCAGCGCATGCCTGCTGCTGTACCAAAGCCCGCTCGGCCAGATCGCCAAGCAGCGCCTGATGACGATGCGCGAGACCACCGACGGCTTCGAGATCGCCCGGCGCGACCTGGAAATTCGCGGCCCGGGCGAATTCCTCGGGGCGCGCCAGTCGGGCCAGGCGATGCTGCGCTTTGCCGACCTGGAAACCGACCAGTGGCTGGTCGAGCAGGCGCGCGACGTGGCGCACGCCCTGATCCATGATGCGGCCGACGCGGTGGTCGAAGCCCACCTGGCGCGCTGGCTGGGCGGCAAGGAAGAATTCCTCAAGGTGTAGCGACTGCGCTCAAGCCATCGGCCGGCGCGCGAGCGCTTCCTGCAGCACCTGCCAATCGACGGGCTTGACGAAGTGATGATCGAAGCCGGCCGCCCTGGCCAGCTCCCTGTCGTGCGCCTGGCCGTAGCCGGTGAGCGCGATGAACAGCGCATCGCCATTGCCGGGCAGCGCGCGCAGCCCGCGCGCCAGCTGGTAGCCATCCATGTCCGGCAGGCCGATGTCGAGAATGAAGGCGTGGGCGCTGCGCTCGCGCATGTTCGCCAGGGTGCTGCGGGCGTCTTCCATGACCACGACCTCGTGCCCGCCGCTCGAGAGCAGCGCAGCGAGCGAACTGGCCGCATCGGCATTGTCGTCGACGATCACCACCCGCAGCGGCGCCACGCGCGCCGGCGCGACGGTGGCCGCCTGCGGCGCGTGTTGGTCCAATGGCGGGCGCTGCAGCGGCAGCAGGATGCTGAAACGGCTGCCCCGCCCCGGTCCGTCGCTGTCGGCGGCAACCTCGCCGCCGTGCAGCGCGACCATGCTCTTGACCAGCGCCAGTCCCAGGCCAAGTCCGCCCTGGGCCCGGTCCGGAGTGCGTGCGCCCTGGGTAAACAGATCGAAGATGTGGGGCAGCAGGGCCGGCTCGATGCCGCTGCCATTGTCGCTCACGCACAGGCGCACCTGCTCGCCGCAGACGTCCAGCGCCACCACGATCTCGCCACCGGGCGGGGTGTACTTGGCGGCGTTGGTGAGCAGGTTGACGATCACCTGGATCAGGCGGGTCTGGTCGCCGTCGACGAAGGCGGGCTCACCGTCCAGGCGCAGCAGCAAGGCGTGGCGGCGCGCAGCGATGCTGGGGCGGGCCTGTTCGACGGCGCTGGCGACAACCTGCTTGAGATCGGTGTGTCTGCGGTTGAGGGTGACCAGGCCGCGGGTCACGCGCGACACGTCGAGCAGATCGTCCACCAGTTCGGTCATGTGCTTGACCTGGCGCGCAATGACGTCGCTCGATGTCTGCACGCGCTGCGCATCGATGCCCGGCAGCTTGAGCAGCTGGGCGGCAGCGCTGATCGGCGCGAGCGGGTTGCGCAGTTCGTGCGCCAGCATGGCGAGAAATTCGTTTTGCTGGCGGTTGCGCGCCTCCGCCTCTTCCTGCGACACCTGGGCGCGCACGGCAGCGAGCACCAGATGCTGGTTGGCGGTGCGCAGCTGCGCGACCAGTCCGGTCAGGGCCGCCACTTCGGCGTCACCGCTGCGTTCGGCCCGCACCGCCTCGATCAATGCGGCGATGGCCTTGTGCAAGCGCTGGTCGTCCTGGGCCGCGTGATCCAATGCAAGCTCCTTGTGTGCGGCGCGCGCTATTGCGCGGGCACGGCGATCTGGATATGGTCGGCGTGCGCGACAAATTCGCGCACTTCGTTGCTGTGCGCGCTGCCGCGCAGCTTGGGGCATGAAATGAGCTTGATCATCCGGTTGTCGCGCTCCACGTAGCGCATCGCGATGATGCAGTCGACGATGAAGGAGCTGGAACTGAAGCCCTGCCCGAGCGCGTCGCTCAGGTTGCGCACCATCAGGACGGTCACGCCGCGCGCGTGCAGGTTCGACAGCATGCGAAACAGCGATTGCTGGAAATTGGCGCGGAACTGCGGCGCCAGGACCAGTTCGAGCGCGGTCAGCGAATCGATCACCAGCCGGCGCGCACCGGTACGGATGGTGGCAGCGGCAAGCTCGCTGACGATTTCCTCGATCGACATGTCGAAGGCGCGCGGACGCACCTCGGTGACATGGCCATTCTCGATGAGCGACTGCATCGGCGCGTTGGAAGCGTAGAAGAAGCCGTGCTCGAACGAGGCCACGATGCCGTGCTCGCCCACCCGGGCGCCGGCCTTCAGGAACGAGGTGGCCAGCACCGTCTTGCCGCATCCGGAAGGACCGGTGACGACGACGGAATAGCCGACCGGGATGCCGCCGTCGAGCATGCCGTCGAGCTCGGCGCTGCCGGTGGAGATGCGCGCCGCGCCCGTGCGGAAGGTGGGGTCTTCGGCGGCGTTGACGATACCGCCCGACAGCAGGCGCGGATACACCTGCAGCCCGTCGCCGGTGATGCGGAACGTGTGCAGCCCCGTCATGTGGTTGGAGCCGCGCATCTTGACCACGCGCACTTTGCGGACGATGGCATTTTCATCCATGTCCTGGCACAGATGGATGACCCCGTCGGCCACCGTGAAGATGGGATTTTCTTCCTGGGTACTGTCGGCATATTCGCCGATCAGGAACGTGGTCGCCTGCCAGGTCGACAGCTGCACGCCCAGCTGCTGGACGAAATACTGCAGGCTGGCCAGGCTCTTGTCGGCGTCGCGCGTGGCCTGCACCACCGACTTGAAGGAATCGACAAAAATGAGTTCGGGCTGGAAGCTCTGGACTTCGGCCAGAATGCGCTCGAGCACGCCGCCAAAGCCGCCCTTTTGCAGGTCGTCAGCCAGGTTCACGTACTTGATGGCGGGGCCAACCTTGGCCGGGTCGAAGAACGCATACTGCTGCTGAAAGCGCAGCATCTTGAGCGGCGGCTCGCCCAGGATGGTAAAGAACAGCGCCTTGCGCTGTCCGCTGGCAAGCGCAAACATCATCTGGTGCGCCAGCGTGGTCTTGCCGCTGCCGGGCGCACCCGTCAGGACGATGAACGAATACCGCGAGATACCGCCCTCGAGCAATGTATCCAGCCCGGGTACGCCGGTTGGCAATTTTTGAAGGTTGACCTTGTTCGACATCGTAAATTCCTAGCTGTTTCCGTGAGATTGTCCAACCCAGGCCGAACGCAGGATCTGCGCCATCAGGGCCTCGCCTATCATCGACGCGACGAGGTCGGTGAAGGTGTTGAGCAAGACGTTGCCGCAGGTCTCGGCCACGTCGGGCGCGAGCGCGCGCAAGTCTTCCTTGAGGGTGTGGAACAGGAGATCGATGGACTTGCCGCTCTGGATGGGCGAAAAGCCCGGACAGTGCGGCGCGGCCAGATGCAGCGCGCGTGCATACAGGGTCTGGAAGCCCGAGGCGCCAATCAGGGGCGTCAGGTGGAAGGCGATTTGCTCCCACAGCCACAGCACCTGTTCGGCCAGGGCGCCAGGGTCGGCAGCGCAGCCCGCCTCGCGCGTGAGGAGGCGGGAAATCATCTGCTTTCTATCTTCGGTGGTCACTGTCATCGGCGCGTGCATTGTTGGCGCCGAACATCCTGCAAGAGGGATGACGGCCACCGCGCAGTGTAGCACTGGATGCGCCAACAACACTGCACGTTAGGCAACATCGCGGGGGCGCAACCACCGACACTTACTCGTCGGCGGGGTAGCGCACGCCGATCTGGCTGCGGATGGTGTCGAGGACGCCCATCAGGTGCAAAGTGTCGGCGTGGGTCATGCCCGCACTTTCGGTCAATCCGGCGCGCAGGCAGCGGCCCGCCTCGATCGCTTCGTGTACATACCCGTTGCCCAGGTAGGGGGTGGGGACGGTGCGCGTACTGCCGTCGGCCAGCGCAACCGTCACCGAGGTGGCGCGGTGAAATTGTGTATTCATGCGCACGAAGCCGAGTTCACCGGCTACCGTCAGTTCGACCGGCGTGCGCGCCTTGAACGAACAGCTGCACACCGACATGACGCCGCTGTCGTGGGTCAGCGTGAAGGCGGTTTGCAGATCGACGCCCGTGTCCCCCAGTTGCGCCGTGGCCTGCACGGCGGCGACCGGTCCGGCCAGGGCGGCGGCGATCGACAGCGGGTAGATGCCCAGGTCGAGCAGCGCGCCGCCGCCGAGATCGCGGTTGTTGACGCGGTGGGCGGGGTCGCGCGTGGCGGTGAAGCCGAAATCGGCCGTGACCTGGTGCACGGCGCCGATCTCGCCGGCGGCGATCACGCGCCGCACCTCGGCCAGCGCCGGCATGAAGCGGGTCCACATGGCTTCCATGATGAACAGCTGCTTGGCGCGCGCCAGCGCCAGCACCTGCTCGGCCTCGCGGCGGTTGATGGTGAAGGGTTTTTCGCACAGGACGGCCTTGCCGCCGTTGAGCAGCAAGGTGGCGTTGGCGGCATGCATGGGATGCGGGGTGGCGATGTAGACGATGTCGACATCGGGCGCGGCCGCCAGGGCTTCGTAGGACCCGTAGGCGTGGGGGACGCCGAACGCGGCGCCGAAGGCGTGCGCACTGGCCAGGCTGCGCGAGGCGACAGCCACCAGGGTCGCGTCCGGCGTGTCGTTGAGGGCGGTGGCGAAGGCGCGGGCGATCTTGCCCGTGCCCAGAATGCCCCAGCGGATCGTGGTGGTCATGGGAACTCCAAAAAGTGACATGGCAGCAGCGGCGTCGTTGTCTTCAGGCAGGGACGCCAGGATCATTCGCCCGCGCGAGCACGCTCGGGCTTTGCGCGAAACACGCTGCTGTCGGCATAAAACGCCAGGTCCTGCTGCGGCCACCAGCCGGGAATGCCCAGCACCGGCAAGGGCGTGAAGCACGCGGTGTTCAAGGCCTCGGCGGCCAGCGAGGCGGACACATGCTCATCGAGCCAGGCGCGCTGCTCGTCCTGCGACAGGGCGAAGTAGTCGGCGCCGGCCTGCACCACCCGGGTATGCGCCGTGATTGCCTTGCGCGGCGCCACCAGCTTTTCCATCAGCGCATGGCCGAACAGCCAGACCTGCGCATCGCGGCCGAACAGAGCGCGCCGCTCGAACAGCGCCTCGGTCCATGCATGCGCGCGCAGCAGGGGTTCGAGCACGCCGTCGCGCACCACCAGCAAGGCCGAATTCTCATCGAAGATCGTGGCCGCGTCGCGCGCCGCGCCGCGCGATTTGCCCACGCCAGCTTGCGCAATCTGCGCCGCCTGCAAGGCATTGAGCTGCTGCTTGATGCGCGGGAAAGTGAGCCACACGAGGCCATTGAAAAAATCGTGCAGGTTCTCGCGCGTGGGCACGCAGCCGGTGGCGCCGATGAACTCCTCGTAGGCGCGGCCTTCCGGCAGCGCCGCCTGCGGCACGAAGCGAATCGGCTGGCCTTGCTGGTTGACCAGCGCCAGCGCCGCGGCGCCGGCATTGAGCGCCCCGGTCAGGCCCAGCGCATCGAAATCGAAGCGGGCAAAGGCGGGACGGACCGCGTCATACCACGGGCGTGACCAGTCGATCGCAGCGAACATCGGCTTACAGCATTTTCCAGTTGATCAGTTCACCGCCGTTGAGGGGCACCAGCGCGCTGTCGGCCATCGGCACGGTCTGCGGCAAGGTCCATGCTTCACGCACCAGTGTCACGGTCTCGGTATTGCGCGGCAGCTCGTAGAAGTCGGGGCCGAAGTGGCTGGCGAAGCCTTCGAGCTTGTCGAGTGCACCGGCCCGTTCGAACGCTTCGGTGTACATCTCCATGGCATGCAGGGCGGTATAGCAGCCGGCGCAGCCACAGGCCGTCTCCTTGGCGCCGATGGCGTGCGGTGCCGAGTCGGTGCCGAGGAAGAAGCGTTCGTCGCCGCTGGTGGCCGCCGTCATCAGCGCCAGGCGGTGTTCTTCGCGCTTGAGCACCGGCAGGCAGTAGTAATGAGGACGGATGCCGCCCTTGAAGATCTCGTTGCGGTTGTAGAGCAGGTGATGCGCCGTGATGGTGGCCGCGATCGGCCCCTCGGCTTCGGCCACGTACTGGGCGGCATCCTTGGTGGTGATGTGTTCGAACACGATCTTCAGGGCCGGCATGTCGCGCCGCAGCGGACGCATGACGCGCTCGATGAAGACCGCTTCGCGGTCGAACAGGTCGATCTCCTGGTCGGTCACTTCGCCATGGACCAGGAAAGGCATGCCCACTTCCTGCATTGCTTCGAGCGTCTTGTAGCACTTGGCCAGATCGGTCACGCCGGCGTCGGAATTGGTGGTGGCGCCGGCCGGATACAGCTTGACGGCGTGTACGAAGCCGCTGTCGGCGGCGCGGCGAATTTCGTCGGGATCGGTATTGTCGGTCAGGTAGAGCGTCATCAGCGGCTCGAACGCCATCCCGTCCGGCAGCGCGGCCAGGATGCGCGCGCGGTAGGCCTGCGCCATGGCGGTGGTGGTCACGGGCGGCTTCAGGTTCGGCATGACGATGGCGCGGGCGAACTGGCGCGCGCTGTGCGGCAGCACGCTGGCCAGCGCGGCGCCGTCGCGCAGGTGCAGGTGCCAGTCATCGGGACGGGCGATCGTGATGCTTTTCTGGGCGGGGGAATCGAGGTGGGACATGGCGGCTCTCTGAAAACGAATGGCGCCATTTTACCCGCAGCGGCGCGCGCCATTGCCGACCTGGCGGATATTTTGGCCTCGCCGCGAAAAAAATGAATGAAATGAAATCTGTATGTTTTTTACATCGACAATTGTCACGATTTCGAAACATTTGTTCGCCATACTCGGCTTTGGTACTAGACTCGGCATCAGATTCTGGGCAATGCGGTACCTGCATGTCGGCGTCGTGCAGGGGCATCGGAGTCATCCGGGCTGTTCCACCCCACTCACGACATTGGAGATATCGCATGCACAAATCATCGATTGCCCTGCTGTTGCTGTCCCAGGCCTTGCTCGCTGGCGCTTCCGAACAGTCCACCTGTACCGCCAACAAGGGTGCCTACCTCACCGGCACGGTGACCAGCGCGCCGCGCTTTGCCACCAGCTCGACCGTCATCGATGGCGTGCGCCTGACCCATACCCGGCTCAATCTGCGCTCCGACCAGGACGGCAAGACCTACGATGTGGCGATGGACAATGTGTACGCGCTCGATTACGTGCGCAACGCCACCACCAGCCCCAAGTCGCTGGCGGCCATCCAGGTCAACCAGCGCCTCGGCCTGTGCGGCCTGAAATACACGAGCGGCACCGGCATTCACTGGGTCCATTCGAATTGCGGCGTCACGCCGACGGCGACCAAGCCGAATGGCTGGGTCAAGATCATCGCGTCCAGCGGATCGGTGGGCTTGAACCTGGAACGCAGCCAGAACTACTGCTCGCTGTTCAACTAAGTAATAAGTAACTAAGTAACTAAGCGACACGGCCGGTGGGACCATGACGCCACGCGACGCTGCCACGCACCTGCTCGCCATTGCCGGCTTCGGCCTGGCGCTGTGGCTGGCATGGCCTGCGCCCGCGCCCGAGGCGGCGCGCATGGCCGCGGCCTCACCTGCATCGGCGCCTGCGGTCGTGCCCGCGCAGAACGGCTGGCTGGCCGTGCTGCCCGAGCGCGCCGCGCAGCCTCTGCCGGCACGCGCCGCCATTGCTCTGGTCAATGGGCGCAACGGCCGCGCCGTGGACCTGGGCGGCAAGAGCGTCGCGGCCTATATCGCCGAGCGCATGAGCGGCGCGCGGCGCGGCGATGCGCGCGCCGCGTACCAGGTCTACCAGGCCGCGTCGATCTGCGCCGCCAACGACGATCCGGTGGCGGCCTACCAGGATGACGCCGAGCGCGCGCGCTTTCTGCGCGAACGGGCGTCGCGCATCGCCCTGTGCGCCGGGGTGTCGCCGGCCCAGATCCAGGAACGGCTGGGCTTTCTGGCGACGGCGGCGCGCGCCGGCAACCTCCAGGCGCAACTCGATTTTTACACCGAAGGGCCGTATGGCCGCGCCGTCGACTTGGATGCGGGAGCGGGCGACCTGATCGTCATCGGGTGGAAGCAGGAAGCCTTGCATTACCTCGAACAGGCCGGCGACCAGTGCGACCACTTTGCCCTGGCCACGCTGTCGACCGTATACGACGCCGGCGCGCTGACGCCACGCGATGCGCGCACCGCCATGGCGTATGCGATTGCGGCGGCAGCCCCACGGCGCCAGCTGCTGACCGAGGAGCAGCTGCGCAGCCGTTTCGGCGACGAGGTGCAGGGCGCCGACTTCGACAGCGCCCGGCAGTTGGGCGAACAACTGGCGCGCCGGGCCTGTGGGAACAGCGCAGCGCAGCGTCAGTGAATGATCTTGGCGAGGAATTCGCGCGCCCGCGCCGAGGTGGGCGCGCTGAAAAACGCCTGGGTCGGGGTGTCTTCCACAATCTTGCCATGGTCCATGAAGACGATCCGGTTGGCCACCTTGCGCGCAAAACCCATTTCGTGCGTGACCACCATCATGGTCATGCCGTCCTGAGCCAGGCCCACCATCACGTCGAGCACTTCGGTGATCATTTCCGGGTCGAGGGCGGAGGTGGGTTCGTCAAACAGCATGGCGATCGGGTCCATGGCCAGCGCGCGCGCAATGGCCACGCGCTGCTGCTGGCCGCCCGACAACTGGCTGGGGAATTTATCCTGCTGCGCCAGCAAACCGACCCGGTCCAGGTATTGCAAGCCCTTGGCGGTCGCTTCGTCGATGCTGCGGCCCAGCACCTTGGTCTGGCCCAGGGTCAGGTTCTCGCGCACCGACAGGTGGGGGAACAGCTCGAAGTTCTGGAACACCATGCCGATCCGGGCGCGCAGGCGCGACAGATCGGTTTTCGGGTCGCCGACGGACACGCCGTCGACCCGCACTTCGCCCGCCTGGAACGGTTCAAGCCCGTTGACCGTCTTGATCAGCGTCGACTTGCCCGAACCGGAAGGACCGCAGATGACCACCACATCACCCTTGTCGACCCGGGTACTGCAGTCGTGAAGCACCTGAAATGCCCCGTAGGATTTGCTGACGTTTTTCAGTTCGATCATGTTGTTTTCTGGCCGGTTTGGAGGGGGGCGAAGCGAGCTTGACAGGGCTAGCAGCGGCAAGGATACTGCGGAACTTGCCAACAATTTCATCATCAGGCCGGCAAATCCGCTCACACCATACCCCTATTTTGCCCGATATCGCAGGGATAGCCCAATTACAGGATGCAGCATGAATAATCGCAACCGCCTTACCATCTACATCATCGCGGGCCTGGTGCTCGGGATCATCGCGGGCTATGTGGCCAATATCACGCTGGCCGATCCGAAATCCTTTGCTGAATACATGGGGCTGATCACGACGCTGTTCCTGCGCCTGATCAAGATGATCATCGCGCCGCTGGTGTTCTCCACCCTGGTGGTGGGCATTGCCAAGATGGGCGACGCGAAGGAAGTCGGGCGCGTCGGGGTCAAGGCGCTGGGCTGGTTCGTGATCGCATCCTTCATTTCGCTGTCGCTGGGCCTGATCCTGGTCAACCTGTTCAAGCCGGGCCTGGGCATGGAGAAATTCCTCGATCCGAACGCCGTCAATGACCTGGCCAAATCGAGCCTGTCGCTCAAGGATTTCGTCACCCACCTGGTGCCGTCGTCGATCGTCGACGGCATGGCCAAGAACGAGATCCTGCAGATCGTGGTCTTCTCGATCTTCTTCGGCACCGCCGCCGCCGCGGTCGGTCCGCGCGCCACGCCCATGATCGACGCCATCGACGGCGTCGCCCACGTCATGCTCAAGGTAACCGGCTACGTGATGAATTTTGCGCCGGTGGCCGTGTTTGCGGCGGTGACGGCGATCATCGCCAAGAGCGGCATGCAGGTGCTGTCGACGTACGGCATCTTCATGGGCGAGTTCTACCTTGCCATCGCGGTGCTGTGGGTGGTATTGACGGCGGCCGGCTTCATGTTCCTCGGTCCGCGCGTGTTCGCCCTGCTGCGCATCCTGCGCGAGCCGACCCTCCTCGCCTTCTCCACCGCCTCGTCCGAAGCGGCATTCCCGAAAACGCTGGAAGGATTGGAGCGCTTCGGGGTCAAGAACCGCATTGCCGCCTTCGTGCTGCCGGTCGGATATTCGTTCAATCTGGACGGGTCGATGATGTACTGCACCTTTGCCACGCTGTTCATCGCCCAGGCTTACGGCATCGACATGTCGCTTGGCACCCAGATGACGATGATGCTGGTCCTGATGCTCACCTCCAAGGGCATGGCCGGCGTGCCGCGCGCCTCGCTGGTGGTGATCGCCGCCACGCTGGACCAGTTCGGCATTCCCGCCGCGGGTATGGTCCTGCTGCTGGGGATCGATCATTTCCTCGACATGGCCCGCTCGGCGACCAACGTGATCGGCAACGGCATTGCCACTGCCGTCGTGGCCAAATGGGAGGGCGAATTGAGCGACCCGACCAAGGATCCGGCGACTGCGCCACTGATTTGATCAAGGTTTTTAACGCAAAAGGCTTTCCATTTCTGGGAGGCCTTTTTTTATGGAAACTCGTGTATCCTCGTTTTCCACGATTCCCACTGGAGCCCGTCATGCAAAAGCTGTCCGCCGTGTGTCTTTTCGTCCTTGCCAGCAGCGGCCAGGCTGCCGTCCAGACGGTCGATTGCGGCCGCATGCTCGACGTCAAGGCCGGGGTGTGGCGAGAACGGGTCAGCATCGAGATCGACGGTAACAAGATCAAGTCGATCGGTCCCATGACCAGCGGTGCTGGCCACATCGACCTGTCGGGCCATTCCTGCATGCCCGGCTTTATCGATATGCACGTGCACTTGACCAGCGAAACCCAGAAGCAGGTCGACGCCCTGCGCGACACGCTGACCCTCAATCCGGCCGACTATGCCTACCGTTCCGTGAGCATGGCCGAGCGCACCCTCAAGGCCGGCTTTACAACCGTGCGCGACCTGGGCGCGTCCGACGGCTTGAACGTGGCGCTCAAGCATGCCATCGAGAGCGGCGCGGTGCCAGGCCCGCGCATGTTCACGGCGGGTAAGTCAATTGCCACCACGGGCGGCCATGCCGATCCCACCAATGCGCTGGCCACGCGCTTTAGCAAGGCGATCGGCGCGCCCGGTCCCAACGAGGGTGTGGTCAACAGCGCCGAAGAGGGCCGCCAGGCCGTGCGGGCGCGCTACAAGGAAGGCGCGGACCTGATCAAGGTGACCGCCACCGGCGGCGTGCTGAGCCAGGCCCGCAGCGGCCAGAATTCGCAGTACACCGAAGACGAGCTGCGCGCCATCGTCGGCACGGCCAAGGATTACGGCTTTCGCGTGGCGGCCCATGCGCACGGCACCGAGGGCATCAAGCGCGCGCTGCGCGCCGGGGTCGATTCGATCGAACACGGCACGCTGATGGATGACGAAGCCATCGCCCTGTTCAAGAAAACCGGCGCCTGGTATGTGCCGACCATGGCGGCCGGCCGCTATGTCGCCGACAAGGCCAGGGACGCCGACTATTACACGCCCGTGGTGCGCCCGAAGGCGGCTGCCATCGGGCCGCAGATCCAGGCCACGTTCACGCGCGCCTACAAGGCCGGCGTCAAGATCGCCTTCGGCACCGATGCGGGCGTGTTCCCGCACGGTGAAAACGCCAAGGAATTCGCCTTCATGGTCGAAGCAGGCATGCCGCCGCTGGAAGCGATCCGCGCCGCCACGCTGAGCGCGGCCAGCCTGCTCGACCAGTCGGCCACGCTCGGTTCGCTCGAACCGGGCTACAGCGCCGACATCGTCGCAGTCAAGGGCGACCCGCTGCGCGACATCACCCTGCTCCAGCAGATGCAGTTCGTGATGAAGGATGGCGTCGTCTACAAACAACCGTAACCCGATCCAGGAGATTCCCATGCATCGCACCCACCCCGCGCAGAAGATGGCCACGCTGTTCGCCCCCTTCCTGCTGCTGTTCGCGCTGGCCGCGGCCGCGCAGGCCGAATCGGCGCCGCCCAAGCTGGCCAACGTGACCATCCTGGCCACTGGCGGGACCATCGCCGGCACCGGCGCCACCAGCACCACCACGGTGGGCTACACGGCGGCCACGGTCGGCGTGCAGCGCCTGATCGCCGCGGTGCCCGAGCTGGCCAAGGTGGCCAATGTCAGCGGCGAACAGGTGTTCCAGATCGCCAGCGAGAACATGACCAACGAACACTGGCTCACGCTGGGCAAACGCGTCAATGCGCTGCTGGCGCAGCCCGGCGTCGATGGCATCGTCATCACCCACGGCACCGACACGCTGGAAGAAACCGCCTATTTCCTGAACCTGGTGGTCAAGAGCCGCAAGCCGGTGGTGCTGGTGGGCGCGATGCGGCCATCGACGGCGCTGTCGGCCGACGGCCCGATCAACCTGTACAACGCGGTGCTGCTGGCCGCGAGCCCCGACGCCGCCGGCAAGGGCGTGCTGGTGGTGCTGAACGACCAGATCCAGGCGGCGCGCGATGTCACCAAGGTCAATACCTCGACGCTGGACGCGTTCCGCACGCCGGAACTGGGCCTGCTCGGCTACATCCAGGGCAGCAAGGCATTCTTCTATCGCCAGCCGGTGCGCAAGCACACGCTGGAGACGGAATTCGATATCGGCGCCCTGCAGTCGCTGCCCGATGTAGAGATCGTCTACGGCCACGCGAACGTGGGGCCGGTGGCGGTCGAGGCCTTCATGGCGGCGGGCGCCAAGGGCATCATCCATGCGGGCGTGGGCGATGGCAGCCTGGCGGCCAAGGTGGTGCCGGCCCTGAAGGCGGCGCGCGCCAAGGGCGCCATCGTGGTGCGGGCCAGCCGGGTCGGCCAGGGCATCCTGGCGCGCAATGGCGAAGCCAACGACGACGAGCTGGACTTCGTGGTGGCCGATACCCTGAACCCGCAAAAGGCGCGCATCCTGCTGATGCTGGCGCTGACCAGGACCGGCAGCAGCAAGGACATCCAGCGCATGTTCTACACCTACTAGGCCAGCGGCGCTTCCAGTTCCAGGGGGGGCGCCGGCTCGTCGCAGGCGCACCACTGGAAGTTGTTCCTGCCGCTTTCCTTGGCGCGGTACATGGCGCGGTCCGCGCTTTTCATCATCGCGGTCAGGTCGGCGCCATCCTGCGGATAGCGGCTGATGCCGATGCTCACGGTGATGCCCACGCCGTGGCCGTCGATCAGGACCGGTTCGAGCATGGCCGCCATGATGGCGGTGGCGATATCGTGCAGCTTGCCGGCATCGGCCTGCGCGGCCACCAGAATCACGAATTCATCGCCGCCCAGGCGCGCCACCAGGTCCGGCTGCGCCACGCAGGCGCGCAAGCGGTTCGCCACTTCCTGCAGCAGCTTGTCGCCGGCCCCATGCCCCAGCTCGTCGTTGACCACCTTGAAGCGGTCGACGTCGAGGAACATCAGCGCGAACACCCCTTCGTCGGTGCGCATCTGCGCGAAGATCTGGTCCAGGCTGGCCATGAACATGGCGCGGTTGGGCAGCCCGGTCAATTCATCGTGGAAGGCGCGCCGGTGCAGGTCTTGCTGGTTGCGCTTGCGCACATCGATGTTGCTGAGCGCGGTCAGCACGCAGGGCTCGCCGTAGTACAGGATGCATTGCGAGGACATGGATGCCCAGAAGGCGTCGCCATGCGCATCCTTGAGCCGCACTTCCCAGTCGTCCACGCTGCGATGCTCCTGCAAATGGCGCATCAGAATGTCGCGGTCGTCGAGGCTGACGTAAAAATCGCTGGAACGCGCGCCATCGCCCGTCGCCATCTTGAACTGACGCAGTGCGTGGTCGTTGGCGAACAGGATGGACCGATCGGCGATGCGCGCGATGATCATCGGCAGGGGCGCGAACTGCAGCAGGCCGCGCAGCTGCGCTTCGCCCTGGCGCAGGGCCATCTCGGTCGCGGCATTCTGGCGCACCAGGCGCGTGGAAATCACGAAGGCCGCCAGCAGGAACACCGACACGCCGGTAAACAACAGGACGATCAGCGCCAGCTGGGTCTTGCGCGCCGCCTCGCCCAGGGTCGACGAGAACGCGTCCTCGAGCGGGCGCAGGCGCTGATTGATGACGAACAGTTCATCGATGAGGGGCTGCATGTCGGCCTCGCCGCGCGGGCCCGCCTGCACCGCCGCGTGGATGCGCGCGGCCAGGGCGTCGAGCTGGTCGATTTCATGGTCGGCGGCGGCCCAGATGCCGATCGCCTTGCCGATGTCGGGCACATGGCGGAAGTCCGTGAACAGCCGGATCATGCCATCGATATCGTCCGGGTGGTTGCGACCGGCGCGAAAGCCGGCGCGCGCGACGTCGAGGTCGGGTGCGGACTTGTCGAGTTCGAGGCGGGCCTGGCGGTCGCCGAGGATGACGGCGCGCGAGGCGAGATAGGCGTCGCGGTCGGCGGCGCGGTGGCCGCTGGCATACCGCGCAAGGGCGTAGACCATGTCCTTCTGGGCCTTGGACCACAGGCCTTCGCCGCCCACGTAGGCACGGCCGGCGCCCAGTATCCCGATGCCGTAATAGCTGAACGCGAGCGTGACCAGGACGATGGCGGAAAACAGCCAGGCAATGACAATCAGGCGGCGGCTGTTGACAGCGGTCGCGCTACCCAAGGCGAGTTGCGTTGCATCGGCCATCCACAAACCCCGCGGAAGTTTTCGTGACGCAATAAGAACTTGAGTGTCCGCCTGGCGTGGGGTGGTGTCAAGCGCCTGCGCGCAGGGCCCCTGGCGCGGCTGGCGCCGGGCCGCGGCGGGCACGGGGCAACGCTGTCAGAAATGCCAACAAACCCCGGGATTTGCCCTGTTTTGCGGCCATTCGGGCCGAATTCCTATTGCCGCAAATGCAACTTGACTCTGGCTTGTTGTGGTATCGGGGACACAGCGGGCGCTCAGGCCAGTTCCTGATCCGCGGAAGGCTCCGCGAGCAGCAGCGGCGAGGCCAGCTCCTCGTCCTTGCGCGCCTGCTGGCGCTCCCACATTTGCGCGTACAGGCCGTCGGCGGCGAGCAGGGCCTGGTGGGTGCCGCGCTCGACAATGCGGCCATGGTCGAGCACCAGGATTTGCTGGGCATCGGCCACCGTCGACAGGCGGTGCGCGATGACCAGCGTGGTGCGGTTGCGGGCGATCTCCTTCAGCTGCGCCTGGATCGCCTGCTCGGCCTTGGAGTCGAGCGCCGAGGTGGCTTCGTCGAAGATCAGAATGGCGGGATTTTTCAGCAGCGTGCGGGCAATGGCCACGCGCTGCTTTTCGCCGCCCGACAGCTTCAGACCGCGCTCGCCCACCATGGTCTGGTAACCGTCGGGCAGGCTCTCGATGAAGTCGTGGATCGATGCGGCGCGCGCGGCGCTGACGATGTCGGCGTGCGACGACCCCGGCTTGCCGTAGGCGATGTTGTATTCAATCGTATCGTTGAACAGCACCGTATCCTGGGGCACGATGCCGATCGCCGCGCGCAGCGATGCCTGGGTCACGTGGCGCAAGTCCTGGCCGTCGATGGTGATGGCGCCCGTGTTCACGTCGTAGAAGCGGAACAGCAGGCGCGACAGGGTCGACTTGCCCGAACCGCTGTGGCCCACCACCGCTGTCGTGGTGCCGGCGGCGATGGTGAAGTCGACATCGAACAGGATCTGGCGCTTGGTCTCGTAGCTGAAGTTGACGTTGCTGAAGGCGACCGCGGCGCCGTGCGGGGCCAGCGCGGCGGCGCCGGCATCGTCGGCCACCTCGCGGTTCTGGTCCAGCAGCGAGAACAGGCGCTCCATGTCGGCCAGGCTCTGCTTGATCTCGCGGTAGATCACACCGAGGAAGTTGAGCGGAATGTACAGCTGGATCATGAAGGCGTTCACCAGCACCAGGTCGCCCAGGGTCATGGTCCCGGCCAGCACACCCTCGGTGGCGCGCCACAGGATCATGGTCACGGCGGTGGCGATGATCAGCGACTGGCCGGTATTGAGCAGCGACAGCGAGGTCTGCGAACGCACGGCGGCATTCTCGTAGCTTTTCAGGCCGTCGTCGTAGCGGCGCGCTTCGTAGTCCTCGTTGCCGAAGTACTTGACGGTTTCATAGTTGATCAGCGAATCGATGGCGCGGGTATTGGCTTTCGAATCGAGGTCGTTCATGGTGCGCCGGAAGTGGGTGCGCCAATCGGTCACCAGCACGGTGAACACGATGTAGCTGACCAGCGCCACCGCCGTGATGGCCGAAAACCAGATGTCGTAATGGGTGATCAGGTAGCCGAGCACCAGCGTGATCTCGACCAGGGTGGGCAGGATGTTAAACAGGGTGAATGAAATGAGCGAGCTGACGCCGCGCGTGCCGCGCTCGATGTCGCGCGTCATGCCGCCGGTCTGGCGGTTCAGGTGAAAGCGCAGCGACAGCGCATGCAGGTGGCGAAATACCCGCAGCGCGATGGTGCGCACGGCGCGCTGGGTCACGCGGGCGAACAGAAATTCGCGCAGCTCGGTAAAAACCGTCGTCGACAGGCGCAGCAAACCATACGCAACCAGCGCGCCCAGCGGCAGCACCAGCAGCGCCTTGGGATGCGACGGGTCGATGGTGAGCTGGTCGATGAGCTTCTTGAGCACCACCGGCACGCCCACGTTGGCCAGCTTGGCGCCGATCAGCGCGGCCATGGCGGCAATCACGCGCCATTTATATACCCACAGGTAGGGAAACAGCGTCCTGATGACGGCCCAATCGCTGCGCGCGGGCGTAGTGGACGGGCTGACCGGCGCCGGCGGGGAATTCGGTTGTCGTCGCATGGCAGAGCTCCGGGATTTATGGTTCAATCTGGTCAATTGTAGCCCTTCACGAGAATTTCAAGATGACCACCCCAGAAAACGTCCACGCCAACCCCATCAATGCCGCGCTCCCCCATGGCAAGATGCCGCAACTGCGGGTGATGCCGGCACCGGCCGACGCCAATGTCTACGGCGACGTGTTCGGCGGCTGGATCATGGCCCAGGTCGACATTGCCGGGTCGCTGCCCGCGACGCGGCGCGCCAATGGCCGCGTGGCCACCATCGCGGTCAATTCCTTCCTCTTCAAAAATCCCGTGTTCGTGGGCGACCTGCTGTCCTTCTACGCCGATGTGGTCAAGGTGGGCAATACCTCGATCACCGTCTACGTGGAGGTGTACGCCGAGCGCAATCGCCTGCAGGCCGATACCGTCAAGGTGACCGAAGCGACGCTGACCTATGTCGCCACCGGCGACGACCGCAAGCCGCGCAAGGTGCCGCCGCTCGAGTCGCTCGTGTCTCAGTAAGCAGGACATGCAGCGCCGCAGTTTTCTGCTCGGCGCAACGGGCCTGTGCCTGGCAGCGCCGGCGGGCGCGCTGGGCCCTGCCTACCCGTTCGGCCTGGGTGTCGCTTCCGGTTCGCCCCTGCCCGACGCAGTGGTGCTGTGGACGCGCATCCTGCCCGATCCCCTGGAAGCCCGTTCCGCCGGTGCGCTGGCACTGAGCGTGCGCTGGGAAGTCGCGCACGATGCCGGATTTTCGCGCCTGGCCGCCAAGGGCAGCGCGCTCGCGCACCCCGATCTGGCGCACAGCGTGCATGTCGACGTCAGGGGGCTGGCGCCGGGCCGCTGGTACTGGTACCGCTTCATGCTGGGCGACGCCGTCAGCCCGGTCGGACGCACCCGTACGGCGCCGGCGCCCGATAGCCTGCCCGATCTGCTCAAGATGGCGGTGGCGTCCTGCCAGCATTGGGAGTTCGGCAGCTACGCCGCGCACCGTCACATCGCGGCCGCCGCGCCCGACCTGGTGGCCTTCCTGGGCGACTACATCTATGAATGGGGCCCGTACAGCCTGCGCCATCCGGCGCGCGCGCAGCGGGTGGACGAGTCGTTCACGCTGGACCAGTATCGCGCGCGCTATGCGCAGTACAAGAGCGATCCCGACCTGCAGGCCGCGCACCTGGCGGCGCCCTGGATCGTGACCTGGGACGATCACGAGGTCGCCAACGACTATGCGCGCGACAGCGACGAGCGGCGCGCGCCCGACTTCGCAGCGCGCCGTGCCGCGGCGTATCAGGCGTTCTACGAACACATGCCGGTGCGGCTCGATGTGCCGCGCACGCGCGCGTTCGGCGAGATGCGCATCCATCAGCGCTACGACTGGGGCCAGCTGGCGCGCCTGCATGTGCTTGACGACCGCCAGTACCGCAGCACGCATGCCTGCGGGCCGAAGGAGCGCGGCGGCTCCAGTTCGATTACCCGTGCCTGCCGCGCGCTGGCCGATCCGCGCCGCACGATGCTGGGCACGGCGCAGGAAGCCTGGCTGACCGAGGGCTTGCGCACGTCGCGCGCACGCTGGAACTTTCTGGCGCAGCAAACGCCCATGGCGCAAGCGACCCAGGTGCCGCTTGGTGCCGCGGGGGCTGCGGGTGCAGGCCGATTCTGGAGCGACGGCTGGGATGGCTATCCGGCGGCGCGCGCGCGCCTGTTTGCCGATCTGGTGGCCAGCAAGGCGGCCAATCCGGTGGTGCTGGCGGGCGACGTGCACACCTTTTATGCGAGCGATCTGCAGCGCGATTTCGACCGCCCATCTTCGAAACGCAATCCGGTGATCGCGACCGAGTTGTGCGGCTCCTCGGTGACGTCAAGCTCGCGGCCGCAGGCGCGCACGCAACAGTATGTGGAGATGAATCCGCACATCAGGTATGGGCGCAGCGACCGGCGCGGTTTCATGCTGCTGGAGGTGAGGCCGCGCACGATGTCGGCCATGTTCGTGGGGCTCGACGATGTGCATGATGCGCGCTCGGGGGTGTCGACGCTGGCGTCGTTCGAGGTGGCCGATGGGGTGGCCGGGGTCAGGCGCCGGTGAGCACGGGGTGCATCCGCTGCAACCGCACCTGGCGCAAAAGACATCGCCCTCGCGTGCGCGAGGGCGACTTGGTGACGCTGCTGCGCTTGTTGCCTTACGCAGCCTTTTTCTCGTCGCGCAGTTCGCGGCGCAGGATCTTGCCGACGTTGGTCTTGGGCAGATCGGTGCGGAACTCGATGTACTTCGGCTTCTTGTACCCGGTCAGTTCAGCCTTGCAGTATTCCTGCAGATCTTCGGCCGTCAGGTTCTGATCGCGCTTGACCACGAACAGCTTGACCGCCTCGCCCGAATTTGCATCCGGCACGCCCACGCAGGCGCATTCGAGCACGCCAGGATGGGCCGAGATCACGGCTTCGACTTCATTCGGATAGACGTTAAAGCCCGACACCAGAATCATGTCCTTCTTGCGGTCGACGATCTTGGTATAGCCGCGCGCATCCATGATGCCGATGTCGCCCGTCTTGAAGAAGCCGTCGGCCGTGATCGACTTGGCGGTTTCGTCGTCGCGCTGCCAGTAGCCGGCCATGACCTGCGGGCCGCGGATGGCGATCTCGCCGCGCTCGCCCAGCGGAACTGGCTGGCCGTCGTCGTCGAGGATGCGGATCTCGGTCGATGGATACGGCAGGCCGATCATGCCGGTAAATTCGGTGATGTCGCAGCGGTTCGCGGTGGCCACGGGCGACGTCTCCGACAGGCCGTAGCCTTCGATGATCGGGGTGCCGGTCAGCTTGAGCCACTTGTCGGCGACCGCCTGCTGCACCGACATGCCGCCGCCGTTGCAGATCTTCAGGCCGGAGAAATCGAGCTTGGCGAAGTCGGGATTGTTCATCAAGCCGTTGTACAGCGTGTTCACAGCCGGGAAGATGTTGACGCGGTACTTGCCCATTTCCTTGACGAAGCCGGGAATGTCGCGCGGGTTCGGAATCAGTACGTTCATGCCGCCAAGACGGGTGGCCATCAGCGCGCACACCGTCAGCGAGTAGATGTGATACAGCGGCAGGGCGCAGATGAAGACCAGCTGCTGGTCTTTCGGCAGGGTGTTGAGGGTCGGCTGCAGCCAGGCTTCGTTCTGCAGCACGTTGGCGATCACGTTACGGTGCAGCAGGACCGCACCCTTGGACACGCCGGTGGTGCCGCCCGTGTACTGCAGGAAGGCGATGTCGTCGTGGCCGAGCTTGACCGGCTTGAGCGTCATGCGCGTACCTTCGGCCAGCACCTTGTTGAACGGGGTGGCGTTCGGCAGCGAGAAGTCCGGCACCATTTTCTTGACCTTGCGGACCACCAGATTGACGATGGTGCCCTTGACGAAGCCGAGCAGGTCGCCCATGTTGGCCACGACGACATGCTTGACCTGGGTCTTGGCCAGGACCTGCTCGACGGTGGTGGCGAAATTCTCGAGCACGATGATCGCTTCGGCGCCCGAATCCTTGAGCTGGTGTTCCAGTTCGCGCGGGGTGTACAGCGGATTGACGTTGACGACCACGTAGCCGGCGCGCATGACGGCGGCCATGGCGACCGGGTACTGCAAAATGTTCGGCATCATGATGGCCACGCGCGCGCCCTGCTTCATGCCGCGCGACTGCAGCCAGGCGCCCATCTGGGCCGACATCGTATCGAGCTCGCCGTAGGTGATGGACTTGTCCATGCAGGCGTAGGCCTTGCGGTCGGCGTACTTCTTGAAAGCTTCTTCAAGCAGCTGCGTCAGCGACCGGTACTGCGTGATGTCGATCTCCGCAGGTACGCCTTCTTGATACGATTTCAGCCAAAACTTGTCCATCTTGTCCCTCGCTAGTTGTTATAGTCGTTCGAACGCCGGGCCGCCGCCAGCGGGCGGCGCGGCGTCCTGGCCGGTCAGGCCGCTTTCTTTTCGTCGCGCAGTACGCGGCGCAGGATCTTGCCCACGTTCGTCTTCGGCAGCTCGGTGCGGAATTCGATGTACTTCGGTTTCTTGTAGCCGGTGAACTGCTGCTTGCAGTAGTCCATCAGCTGTTCGCTGGTCAGGTTCGGATCCTTTTTCACGACGAAGACCTTGACCGCTTCGCCCGAATGCTCGTCCGGCACGCCGATGACGGCGCACTCGAGCACGCCCGGATGCAGCGCGATCACGCCTTCGAGTTCGTTCGGGTAGACGTTAAAGCCCGAGACCAGGATCATGTCCTTTTTACGGTCGACGATCTTGACGTAGCCGTTCGCGTCCATCACACCCACGTCGCCCGACTTGAAGAAGCCGTCGGCGGTCATGACCTTGGCCGTTTCGTCCGGACGGTTCCAGTAACCTGCCATCACTTGCGGACCGCGAATGGCGATTTCGCCCGATTCGCCCAGTGCGACCGGGTTGCCGTCGTCGTCGAGGATGGCGATGTCGGTCGATGGCACCGGCAAGCCGATGGTGCCGGAGAATTCGGTCAGGTCGGCGCGGTTGCAGGTGGCCACCGGCGAGGTCTCGGACAGCCCGTATCCTTCGATGATGCAGGTGCCGGTGCGCGCCTTCCACTTGTCGTTGACGGCCTGCTGCACGGCCATGCCGCCGCCGTTGGAAATCTTGAGCGCACTGAAGTCGACGCTGCCGATGTCCGGGTGGTTGAGCAGCGCGTTGTAGAGCGTGTTCACGGCCGGCAGCATGTTGATCTTGTACTTGGCCAGTTCTTTGATGAAGCCGCCGATGTCGCGCGGATTCGGGATCAGGATGTTGAGCGCGCCCACGCGGGTGCCCCACATGGCGCAGGCGGTCAGCGCGAAGATGTGATACAGCGGCAGCGCGCACACGATGGTGATCTGGTCGACGTGCGGTTCCTGGGCCATGGCCGGCTGCGACCAGGCTTCGCTTTGCAGCACGTTGGCGATCACATTGCGGTGGCTGAGGGTCGCGCCCTTCGACACGCCCGTGGTGCCGCCCGTGTACTGCAGGAAGGCGACATCGCTGGAACTGGCCTTGACCGGGGTGAAGGTCATGCGCGTGCCCATCGAGAGCACATCCTTGAAGCGCACCGCGTTCGGCAGCGAGAACGGCGGCACCAGCTTCTTGACATTGCGGACCACGAAATTGACGATCACGCCTTTCAGGCCGCCCAGCATCTCGCCCATGCTGGCCACGACAATGTGCTTGACGGGCGTCTTGGTGAGCACCTGTTCGAGCGTGGTGGCGAAGTTTTCCAGCACGATGATCGCTTCGCTGCCCGAATCGTTGAGCTGATGCTCGAGTTCGCGCGGGGTGTACAGGGGGTTGACGTTGACCACGGTGAAACCGGCACGCAGGATGGCGGCAATGGCGATCGGGTATTGCAGGACATTGGGCATCATGACGGCGACGCGGGCGCCCTTCTTGAGGCCGCGGCTTTGCAGCCACGCTGCCATCTGCTTGGAGTAGGTATCGATTTCCTTGTACGTGAGGAACTTGTCCATGCAGACGTACGCATTGCGGTCGGCGAATTTGGTAAAGGACTCTTCCAGCAGCTGGACGAGGGAGCCGTACTGGTCGGGATTGATCTCCGTCGGCATGTTAGGTGGATACGACTTCAGCCAAATTTTGTCCATCGTGTGCCCTTTGTCTCTGTTCATTATCGTTATTGGATCTGGCAATTGCCAGTCAGCGTCAATATTGCGCACCAAAAAAGACCGAGCGTGCGCTTTATATCGCCTCTTGTGATGCTATCGGGCAGAGGCGCGCGATGCAAGCGGTTTTGCTGGTATTTGAGCAAGGGCTCTATCGGACCGTCATTCATGCGTCCCAGCAACAACAGGACCGGTGGCGCCAAGCGCGGCCAGGCGCTTGTGGCGCTCCGCGATGTCGAGCGCGGCCAGTGCGCGGGCGGCGGCGTAAAAGCGCGGGAAGGTCTTTTCGCGCACCAGCAAGGTGCGGAAAGCGGGGATGAAATCGTTGTAGGTGGCGACCGCGGCCAGGTGGGCGTTGGACAACGGTTCGGCGAAGAAGCGGTCGTAGCCCGCGTAGCCGCCCCAGCTCGCTTTGAGGACCTGGTAATCGTCCTGCAGTTTCTTGAACAGGCGCGCCTTGCCGGTCCGCTTGTCGGCCTCGCTCATTCCCGATGCATAGACTTGCGCCAGGTCGCGGCGGCAGCCCAGCAACAGCGCGATGAATTGCTGCTTGCGCGCCGAAAAGCGCACAAAATTGTCGTGCATGGCGGGGTTGCCGAACTCGGCCAGCCAGCGCTCGACGCCCGCTTCTTCCACCGCGCTGGCAAACGACTCGTTGAATTGGGAATCGCCCTGCACATACACGACCTGGTGCGACAGTTCATGGAACAGCAGGCGCGCCAGTTCCGCATCGGGATAGTTGATGAAAGTGGAAATCAGGGGATCGTTGAACCAGCCCAGGGTGGAGTAGGCGGGCACGCCGCCGACCTGCACATCCATGCCTTGCGCGCGCAGGGAGCGCGCAAAATCCATGGCGGCATCCTTGTCGTAATACCCCTTGTAGCTGACGCAGCCGGCCACGGGGAAGCACCATTGCACGGGCTTGAGCGACAGTTCCGGCGCGGCCACCACGTTCCACAGCACGAAGGGACGCTTGAGCGCGGCGTAATTGCGGTAACTCTTGTTGTCGGGCAGGCCCAGCTCCTGGACGGCAAAGGTGCGGATCTGGCGCGCGGTGGCCAGGCGCAGCTTGAGCTTGACGTCGGTATGGTCGTCGCTCAGCCAGTCTTCGATGGGACGGGCGTCGTTCAGCAGCGACAGCTGGCCCTGCGCAGCCTGGGCGTAGTAATTCAGGCTAGAACAACTGGCAAGCACCAGGGCCGCCGCCAGCGCCAGCAGGAGATGACGGGCGGCGCGGCGGACCTTCATGGCGAAACTCCCGGTTAGGCGTGCAGTTTTTCGACTTGCACCAGCGTATCGTAAAACGTCGGCGCGCGGCCCATGTCGGTGAGCGCCTGGCTGGTGACTTCATTGGCATTCTTGCCATCGGTGGCCAGCTTCTTCCACCATACTGACAGGCCGACCACGAGCCCGGCGCGCGCCTTGTCGGTGACCCGGGCCTTCGCCACGAAGGATCCGCGGTCGTTGAAAATGCGCACCATCTCGCCGTGCCCAATCCCGCGCGCGGCACTGTCGGCGGGGTGGATGTCGAGGTGGGGCTCGCCTTCGGTCGCGCGCAGGCTGGTCACATTGACAAAGCTCGAGTTGAGGAAGTTCCTCGCTGGCGGGGAAATCATGGCCAGAGGATATTTTGCCGCCAATGCGGGGTTGGTGGCAACCGATTCGTAAGGCGGAATATGGGTCGGCAAGGGGTCGAGCCCGTCGGCGAGCATGGTCGCGGAATAGAATTCGCACTTGCCCGACGGCGTAGGGAAGCCGCCCTCGGCAAACGGCGCGTCCGGCATGGCCAGCTTTTGCCAGCCCTTGCGCTTGAGCGATTCCCAGTCCACGTGGATGGCGCGCGCATCGCGGGTGTCGAAGGCTTGCGCGGCAATGGCGTCATCGCTTTCCTGGAACACGGGATCGGTAAAGCCCATGCGCGCGGCGATCAGGCGGAAAATCTCGGTGTTCGGCTTCGCTTCGCCGAGCGGGGCGATGGCGGCATTGTTGGCCATCATGTACAGGTGGCCGTAGGCCTTGTGCGCGTCCACGTGTTCCAGCTGGGTGGTGGCGGGCAAGAGGATATCGGCATAGTCGGCCGTATCGGTCTGGAAATGTTCGAGCACGACCGTGAACAGGTCTTCGCGCGCAAAGCCTTGCATGACCTTGTCCGAATCGGGGGCGATGGCCACCGGATTGGAATTGTAGACAATCACCGCGTCGATGCGGGGACCGAATGCGGGCGAGGCGCTCTTGAGCAGATCGTCGCCGATGGTGGTCATGTTGATGGTGCGGGCGCCGTTTTTCAGCAAGTCCGGACGCTGCAGCGCCGCGTTGTTGACCGGGAAGGATCCGGACGACGACAGCTGCACGCCGCCAGCCGGATGGCGCCAGGCACCCACCAGGGCGGGCAGGCAGGCGATGTTGCGCACGGCCATGCCGCCGCCGCGCACGCGCTGCACGCCGTAATTGGTACGGATCGCCACCGGTTCGCCGCGGCGCGCGCTCTGGCCGTATTCGCGCGCCAGGTTGACCACTTCATCGACGCTGATGCCGCAGGTGGCGGCGGTGCGTTCCGGCGTCCATTCGGCGGCGCGCTCCTTGAGCTGGGCGTAACCGAGGGTGTAGCGGGCAATGTAATCGGCGTCGACCAGGTCGTCGCGGATGAGCACGTGCATCAGGCCCAGAGCCAGTGCGGCATCGGTGCCGGGCAACAGCGCGATGTGCTGATGACATTTCTCGGCCGTCAGCGAGCGGTACGGGTCGATGGCGATCAGTTTGGCGCCGTTGCGCTTGGCTTCCTGGGCGCGCATCCAGAAGTGCAGGTTGGACGCGATCGGGTTGCCGCCCCAGATGAGGATCAGCTTGGCGTTCTGGAATTGCTCGAGGTCGGTGCCAATGGTGGCGCCAATCGTGTATTTATAGCCGGTGAAGCCCGCCGTCGCACAGATGGTGCGGTCCAGCAGGGACGCGCCCAGATGGTGGAAAAAGCGCGCCGAGATCGATTCGCCCTGGACCAGGCCCATGGTGCCGGCATAGCTGTAGGGCAAAATCGCTTGGGGATTCTTTGCGGCAATATCACCGAGCCGCGTGGCGATCTCGGCGATGGCCTCGTCCCAGCTGATGCGTTCGAACTTGCCCTCGCCTTTTTTGCCCACCCGGCGCATCGGATGCAGCAGGCGGTCCGGGTGGTACGTGCGTTCGGCGTAGCGCGACACCTTGGTGCACAGCACGCCCGCGGTGGTGGGATGGTCGGGATCGCCCTTGACCTCGGTGGCGACGCCATCTTCCACGGTGATGAGCAGGGCGCAGGTGTCGGGACAGTCGTGCGGGCAGGTGGCCCGGACTTGGGTGGTGGTCATGGGAAAATCCAGCAAAACAAGGCTCGAAACCACTACTGTAAACGATTCCGGGTCAAAGCATGGCGGCGCCGCTCAGCCCATGGCAGAGCGGCTACAATGCAAGGGATAATGGATTAACATCCTGGTACGAAATACGCAGTGGAGAAACCATGAAACTCGTCGAACCGATACTTGCCTTCCAGTCCGAGCTGCAACAGATCCGCCGCGATCTGCATGCCCATCCGGAACTGTGCTACGAAGAACAACGCACTGCCGACGTGGTCGCGGCCCGCCTGACCGAATGGGGCATTCCCATCGTGCGTGGGCTGGGGGTGACCGGCGTGGTCGGCATCATCAAGAATGGCAGTTCGACGCGCGCGATCGGTTTGCGCGCCGACATGGATGCGCTGCCCATGCAGGAAATCAACCAGTTCGACCATGCCTCGCGCCACCCCGGCAAGATGCACGCCTGCGGCCACGATGGCCACACGGCCATGCTGCTGGGCGCGGCCCACCACCTGGCCACGCAGCGCCAGTTCGATGGCACCGTGTACCTGATTTTCCAGCCGGCCGAAGAAGGCGGCGGCGGCGCGCGGCGCATGATGGACGATGGCTTGTTTACCCGGTTCCCCATGGATGCGGTGTACGGCATGCATAACTGGCCGGGGCTGGAGATGGGCAGCTTCGGCGTGGTCGCCGGACCGATGATGGCCTCGAGTAATGAGTTCCGCGTCGTCGTCAAGGGCAAGGGCGGACATGCGGCCCAGCCCCACCGCGGCATCGATCCCGTGATGGTGGCGGTGCAGATTGCGCAAAGCTGGCAAACCATCATCTCGCGCGAAAAAAATCCGCTCGATACGGCGGTGTTGTCGATCACGCAAATCCATGCGGGCAGCGCCACCAATGTCATCCCCGACGAAGCGGTCCTGGTGGGCACGGTGCGCACATTCACGACCGAGGTATTGGACTTGATCGAGCGCCGCATGGAAGAGATTGCCGCTGGCACCGCCGCGGGCTATCGGGCCACGGTGGACTTCACCTTCAAGCGCAATTATCCGCCGCTCATCAATCACCCCAGGGAAACCGCCTTCGCGATCGAGGCCATGAAGGCCGTGGCCGGCGCCGACAAGGTCGATGACAATACCGAGCCGACCATGGGCGCGGAAGACTTTGCCTACATGCTGCAAGAAAAGCCGGGCTGCTATGTCTTCATCGGCAATGGCGAAGGCGATCACCGCGCCGGCGGCCATGGCCTCGGTCCTTGCCAGCTGCACAATGCCAGCTATGACTTCAACGACAACCTGTTGCCGATTGGCGCGAGCTACTGGGTACGCCTTGCCGAGATGAGCTTGCCGCTCAAGTAAGCGCTAGGGCAGCTGGTCGGGACCGGTGCCCAGCCGCTGCCCGGGATTGCGCAGTTCCAGTGCCAGCAAAGCAGCGGACTGGTCCGCCTGCGGGTGGCGCGAGGCGATGCTGTCGTACACGCCGGTCACCAGGGCCGCAACGGGCAGGTGCACACCGGCATCGGCGGCGGCGGCCAGTACATTGTGCAAATCCTTCAGCTGGCTTTTCACTTGGCCGCCCGGCATGAAATTACGGTCGAGCATGCGCTGGCCGTGCACATCCAGAATTTTGCTTTCGGCAAAACCACCGCGGATCGCGTTGCGCACGGCGGCCGGATCGGCGCCGGCAGCCTGGGCCAGCAGCAAGGCTTCGGCCACAATGCTCAGCGTACCGCCCACAATCAATTGATTGCACAACTTGGCAACCTGGCCGCTGCCAGCCGGCCCGACCCGGGTCGGGCGGCCCAGGACGGCGAGGATGGGTTCGGCGCGGGCCACATCGTCGATGGCGCCACCGGCCATGATGGCCAGGGTGCCCGCTTCGGCGCCGGCCACGCCGCCCGAGACGGGCGCATCGACAAACGCAATGCCGCGTTCGGCCAGGCGCGCATGCAGGGCGAGCGCTTCCGCGTGTCCCGTCGAACTCATGTCGATCCACAGCGCGCCCGGGGACAGGGCAGCGATGGCGGCGTCCATCACCGCTGCGACCACGGCGCCCGATTCGAGCATCGAGATCACCACGCTGGCGCCGCGCACCGCATCGGCCGCGCTGGCGTGGGCGGTGGCGCCGGCCGCGCGCAGGGCCTCGGCCTTGGCGGGGCTGCGGTTCCACGCGTGCACCATCGAGCCGGCTTGCAGCAGGCGCAGCGCCATGGGCCGCCCCATCAGTCCGATGCCGAGGAAGGCGAGAGAATTTTTCCCAATCGAATCGTGTGCATGCATAGTGGTTGAAGCTCGCTACAATATATTTAACAGGATCGTCGCCGCGGCCTTTGGACCTGCAACAGCGAGACGATCGATTATCACATGCGCATCCATTTAACGAGAGAACACATGCCTATACCCCGCGCCGTCGTGCTGGCCGCTTGCCTGACCTCCGCCTGCCTGCCATTGCCCGTGCTGGCGATCGACGGCGCCTCGCTGGACGTGGGCGACGGTACCGCCGTCAAGATGATCCGGGTCGGCCTGCAATCGCAGTGGGACCGGCGCTGGTTCGCTTCCAACGGCACCCACGTGTCGCTCTACTGGGATGCGACGCTGGCGCAGTGGCGCGGCAGCGCCTACCAGGGCGTGGCGGGCCGGCGCCAGGAGCTGACCGACCTTGGTCTCACGCCCATGCTGCGACTGCGCGCCGACAATGGCCTCGGCTGGTATCTGGAAGGCGGCATCGGTCTGCATCTGCTGTCCGCGCTGTACGACAACGACCACGACAAGCTGTCCACGCATTACCAGTTCGGTGACGAGATCGGCGCCGGCTATGTATTTTCCAATGGCTGGGAAGCGGGCGCGCGCCTGAGCCACTTCTCGAACGGCGGCTTGAAGGAGCCCAACAGCGGCGTCAATTTCCTGATGCTGCGCGTGAAGAAATCGTTCTGATCACAGGCTGGCAAGCGGGCGCGCAAAGTGCAGCAGCCAGAGGCTGCGCGTGCGGGCCTGCAGCGGCAGCGCCGCCACGCCGATCGCGTCGTCCCGCGCCGCGCCGTGCACGATGGCGCCATCCGGGTTGATCGTCACCGTGGTGACGTCGGCATCGGGCAAGTCGTTGCCGTGCTTGTCGGACATGCGGGTGCGCATGCCGAAGTCGTTATCATTGCTGATCGCCAAAGTGCAGGGGTCGGCCAGGGCCAGCCCCTCGGCCTTGTCGGCGGTCCAGCCGATGCGGTTCAAGTCCAGCAGCAGCGTCTTGCGCATGGGTGTGACGGCGCGCCAGTCCGCGCCCTCGACTGCCATGCCGGCCATGCTGCTGCGCTCGAGCGCGCTGCCCCAGGGCGTGATGTCGCTCGCCCCGGCCGTGTCGACCAGCATCAAGTGGTTGAACATGGCGCCATTGGCGCCCTCGCCCTGCTCGATCACCACGAACCTGCCCTTGCCGAGTGCGACCACATCGCCGAGCTTGGCGTTGCCGGTGCGGCCCTTTGCATAGTCGGCATGCGCGAGCGGATAGGCGTAACTGGCCCGCGTGCCGGCGCTGGCCGGATCGAACACGATCCAGCGCAGAAAACCGGCGTAGCGCTCGACCTTTTCAGCGTGCCCGCTCAGGTGGTACGGCGCTTTGCCATCGCTGAGCGGACTTTGCAGAAAGGCGTGCACCAGACCGCTTTCCGGATCGACCGTCATGCCTTCCATGCCGCGGTTGGCGCGGCGCAGCGACAGTACGGACGGCAAACCGTCGCCCGGCCCGTAGCGCTGGAGCGTGCGGCCGCTGGATGGATCGATTTTCAGCAGGAAGGGTCCGTACTCGTCGCTGACCCACAGCACGTTGGCGACAGGATCGAAAGCGATCGCTTCCGTGTCGATGCCGCCGTCGCGAAAGCCAACCTTGCCGGCCAGGTCCAGGCGCAGGCTGTCCGGCAAGGGTAGCTCGTCGCTGTGGCCGCTGCTGCCGGGCGGACGCGGCAGCCCGGAGGCGGGCACGCCCTGCTCACTCAAGATGGGCATGCTTGCGATCAGACGGGCGCCGCGCCGGTCGACCCGCACCACGCCGATGGAAGGCACGAACGAGGGGGCGGGGAACAGTTTGCTCTCGCGGGTATCGTCGTCGCCAAGGGCAACCAGAGGACCGTCGCCGTTCGGGCCGCGGTCAGTGAGGCAATAGAAATCGCGGGCCCCGTCGCCCGCCTCGCCCTTGAAGGCCAGGCCGGAGCCGAACGAGGGGGGGAAGCCATGGGGAAAGGCGGCCTGGACTGCCGGATCGCTGCCTTCGTACGGCACATTCAACGATGACGGCGTGGCGATTGCGTAGCGCATCACGCTGCCGGCGATCTCGCCAAGCGCCGTGGTCTGGCTGAATTCGTCTGGTTTTTCCATGCACAACTATACCATCCGGCGCCCGCGTCGCCCTATGACGGCGGCCCATTTCTTTCCGTAAGTCATTGATTTTGTTAAAAATTAGACTGTCGGTCTAATCAGACAGTGCAGTCCAAACGCTTGCTGCGCGTGATAGTATTTTTGGCAAAGTTGCCTTTCCGACGCAACCACCAGCTTCTGAATCCGACCGTTGCAGCCATCCCGGCTGCTTTGCATCTTGGATGAGCGGTTCCGGGCCCACCGGCCTGATTTCCGCTTTGCACAGGGCGAACAGCCCTTCTCACAAAAAGGAAAAAAGAATGGAACATCAGAAGCGTCAACCCGGGCGTCGCACGGTACCGGCCGTGCTCGCCGTTCTGCTGGCAGGCCTGTGCGCCAGCACGTCCGCCACCGCTGGCACAAGCTGGATCACCGTGGGCGACGCGGCCTTTGCCCATCTGCGCAAGGTGGCGCCCCAGCTGATCGCCAAAGAAAGCAAGACGCTGCGCACGACCGATGCGCATGCCAAGATCACCGCCACGGAAAATGTGCATCTGGTCGAAGTCGACGATGTCCAGCTTGCCCAGCTGAGCGAAGCCGTGCACCGCGAGCTCAAGCGTTGCGGCGGCTTCGCCTTCCACGCCAGCCAGGCCGATGGCCAGCGTGCCCTCGCCAAGGCCGCCACGCTGGCCACGCCGATGCTGGCCCGGCCATCGTACGTGCTCGACAACAGTGCGACGGTGACGCCAGTCTTGTCGCAAATGCAGGCAAGTAATATCACGACCACGATCAACGACTTGTCGTCGTTCGTGAACCGCTACTACACCACCACCGGCGGGACCGATGCATCGAACTGGCTGCGCACCAAGTGGGCCGGCATGGCGGCGGGGCGCAGCGATATTGCGGTCACCCAATTTACGCACAGCGGCTACAACCAGAAATCGGTGATACTCACCATCACCGGCACCGACAACGCGGCCGAGGTGCTGGTGATCGGCGGCCACCTCGATTCGATCAATGGTGCCGGCACGGGCGAGACCACGCGCGCGCCCGGGGCGGACGACGATGCGTCCGGCATTGCCAGCATGACGGAAGCGTTGCGCGCGATGCTGGCGGCCGGCTACAAGCCGCGCCGCACGATCAAGTTCATCGGCTATGCGGCCGAGGAAGTGGGCTTGCGCGGCTCGGCGGCCATCGCCCAAAGCTTCAAGTCCAGCAACGTCAACGTGGTCGGCGTACTGCAGCTCGACATGACCAATTACAAGGGTGCAGTCAACGACATCTATCTGTTTACCGACTACACCGATAGCCTGCAGAGCGACTTCGTGGGCAAGCTGATCACCACCTATCAGCCGGGCTTGACCATCGGCTATGACAAGTGCGGCTATGCCTGTTCCGATCATGCGTCGTGGAATGCGCAAGGCTATCCGACCTCGATGCCGTTCGAGTCGTCCATGAGCGCCGACAATCCATACATTCATACCGCCAACGATACCTACGCCAATTCAGGCAGCCAGGCCGTGCACGCGCTCAAGTTCGCCAAGCTGGCGGCGTCGTTCGCGATCGAGCTCGGCAGCGATGGCCCCAGCACGACCACCTTGCCGCGGGTAGAGAACTTCAGCGGTTCGCTGGCCTCGGGCGCGACCAAGTCGTTCGGACCGTTCAAGGTTGCCGCGGGCGGCAGCTTCCGGGCCGACACCACCGGCACGGGCGACACCGATCTGTATGTGCGCAAGTCGGCCGTGCCCACCACGTCCACCTACACCTGCAAGTCGGACGGCGCGACCAGCACCGAAACCTGTACGGTGAACATGACGGCCAATGGCGACGTGTATGTGCTGCTCAAAGGCTACACCAGCGCGACCTACACCCTCAAGGTCACCTACAACGCGCAATGAGCGCGGCCAACCTACGCAAAGGAGCAACGATGAACAAGACAACACGTCATGTCCCTGGATGCACGCTGGCCCTGCTGCTCAGCACGCTGCTGGCCAGCACGGGCGCCGTCGCGCAAACGCATACCAGCTGGATCACGGTAGGCGACGCCGCCTTCGCCCACCTGCGAAAGGCAGCGCCGCAAGTGATTGCGCGCGAGAGCACGCTGCTGCGCACCAATGATCCAAAAGAAAAACTCGTCACGACGGAACGCGTGCACCTGGTCGAGGTCGACGATGCCCAGCTGGCCAGTCTGAGCGCGGCGGTGCACAAGGAGCTCAAGCGCTGTGGCGGCTTCATGTTTCATGCCAGCGAAGCCGACGGCAAGCGCGCACTGAGCAGGCAGGCCGCGCTGGCGACGCCGATGCTGAGCCGGCCGTCGTACGTGATCGACAATCAGACGGTGGTGCCTGGTGTGCTGGCGCAAATGCAGGCCAGTAATATCACGACCACGATCAATGACCTGTCATCGTTCGTGAACCGCTATTACACGACCACGGGTGGATCGGATGCCTCCAACTGGCTGCGCAGCAAATGGGCCGGCATGGCGAGCGGCCGCAGCGATATCGCTGTAACGCAGTTCACGCACAGCGGCTACAACCAGAAATCCGTGATTGCCACCATCACCGGTACCGACAACGCGGCCGAAGTCATTGTCATTGGCGGCCATCTCGATTCGATCAACGGCAGCGGCACCGGGGAAACCACGCGCGCACCCGGCGCCGATGACGATGCATCGGGTATTGCCAGCATGACGGAAGCGTTCCGGGCCTTGATTGCGAGCGGGTACAAGCCGCGCCGCACGATCAAGTTCATCGGGTATGCGGCGGAGGAAGTCGGCTTGCGCGGTTCGGCGGCGATTGCCCAGAACTTCAAGACGAACAATGTGAACGTGGTCGGCTCGATGCAGCTCGACATGACGAACTACAAGGGTTCGCCGTCCGATATCTGGATCTATACCGATTACACCGACAGCTTGCAGAACGATTTCCTGGCCAAGCTGGTGGCGGCGTACCAGCCGGGCGTGACGGTCGGCTATTCGAAGTGCGGCTATGCCTGCTCGGATCATGCGTCGTGGTACAACCAAGGCTATCCGGCTTCGTTCCCGTTTGAAACGCTCGATGGGGATGACAATCCCTACATCCATACGGCAAACGACACCTATGCCAACTCCGGCAACCAGGCCGCGCACGCGCTCAAGTTCGCGCAGCTGGCGGCGGCGTATGCGATCGAACTGGGCAGTGACGGCCCGGCGGCGGCGGACCGCGTGGAAAACTTCAGCGGTTCGCTCACGCTCAATCAGACCAAATCGTTCGGCCCGTTCAAGGTGGCGGCCGGCGGCAGCCTGCGCGCCGATACGACCGGCACCGGTGACACGGATCTGTATGTGCGCAAGTCGGCGGTGCCGACCACGTCCACCTACACCTGCAAGTCGGATGGTTCGACCAGCACGGAAACCTGCACGGTCAATATGACGGCGAACGGCGATGTGTATGTGCTGCTCAAAGGCTACCGGGCATCGACCTACAGCCTGAAGGTGTCGTACAAGCCGCAGTAAACCAAGGGTCCCGGCGCAATGCCGGGGCTTTTTGCCGTTAATTCTGGATAGGTGACTGGCCGGAGCGTTTTCCTTTGCGCAAAGAGTCGCGGGCAAGTGCGATGGTCTGTGCATCCGGCGGGCCGCCTGGCATGGGTTCACCGTTGACGGTCAATCCACCGATGGTGGCGAACGCGGCGTTGCGCGCACTTTGCAACCCAGGCACTCGGGCAATCAAATCGGGCCAATCGCGGAATGGACGTTTGATGCGTTCGACCACGATCTGCGTGGCCATCTCCGGGGACAATCCGAAAGCGACCGCGAGGTCGGATTCGGTGGCGACGTTTGCGTCTTGAACGCGATGAGGAATCTCGGGGGTAACGTCGACAGAGTCCGGTGGTGGCGGCTGGATCATTGCTGCCAGGGATTGGAGTGCGGCGTTTTCGGCGTCATGTGCTGCCTGGATCTTGGCTCTGCGCGCGCGTTCTGCGGGTGTGTTATCCGTATCCCAGCGGCGCTTTTTCTCGGTCACGGCGGCGAAGGATGCCTTGTCGATGCAATCGTAGGCATTGTTGATCTGGTAGCCATCCTCGAGCGCCTTGTTGCGCCGATCGGCGGTGCGAAGGGGCTTGCCCTCGCAGGCAAGCGCGTAGGCTGCGGCGTGTTTCTTCGCTTCGGCCAGGCGCTCGGCCGCAACCCGGCCGGCAAATACGATACCGATCAGGATGGCGGCGACGATGACGATCAAGCGCAGGTTTCTGGTTTGCATCATGACGATATCCTAACCCCAACCCCACAACGCTGTACGAAAAAAAACCCCAAGGCATTTCTGCTCTGGGGTTTTTCTCTTATAACTAGCCTGACGATAACCTACTTTCACACTGGTTGCAGCACTATCATCGGCGTAAGCTCGTTTCACGGTCCTGTTCGGGATGGGAAGGGGTGGTAC
>Ga0209023_10000695_pt1 | contig 49318 bp, 48 predicted proteins | sample LakOneMetagenome_FD_187468 | JGI IMG/M metagenome (GOLD analysis project Ga0209023, IMG submission 187468) | Freshwater and sediment microbial communities from Lake Erie, Canada (SPAdes) (version 2) | ecosystem: Environmental > Aquatic > Freshwater > Lentic | place: Lake Erie, Canada... | reverse complement strand
GGGCACCGCGCGCGACCCGTACGCGGCCGGCGTGCGGCTCGAATGGGACGGCCAGCGCGCGAAGCTCGACAGTTACTGCACCTGTCCGCTCGAGTTCGAATGCAAGCACGTCGCCGCGACCGTTCTGTTCGAGCTGCGCGGCAAACCGGCGGGACAAGTGCGCGCCGATCTCGAACCGACCACGCCACAGCTCGGCGCGTGGAAGAACTGGCTCGATGGCCTGCGCGCGCCCCCGGGCAACGAAATCCGGCCGCTGCATGCGGGCGCGACCGAAGGTTCGGTCTGCGCGATCCTGCTGCGCGCGGACAGCACGCAGGCATTGCCGACGTTGCAGGCGCAGGTGGTGCGCGTGAAGCCGGGCAAGCGTGGCGGTTACGCGACGCCGCAGCCGTTGCAGCCGTCGTGGGCGGATCCGGCGCCGTGGAGCGGGCTCGACGCGGACACGTTCCAGCTCGTCGCCGGGCTGCGCATGCGCGCGCCCGCGTTCGGTGGTTCGGGCGGCTGGTTCCAGCTCGCGAGCGCGGCCGACGAGCCGCTGCTCGAAACCCTGCTCGGCGCGTTGCCGTGCTTCCTGGAGAAAGCCTCGGCCGGACGCCTCGTGCTTGGCCCGATGCGCGCACTGCGCATCGGCTGGGAAGCGCGCGACGACGGCACCCAGAAACTCGCGCTCAGTGTCGACGCCGCTTCGGCGAAGACGCGCCTGCTGCGCGTCGGCGGACTCTGGTATTTCGATCCGGCGACGCGCGAACTCGGCCGCATCGACGGCGATGTGCGCCTTGCCGAAGCGGTGTTGCGCGCGCCGCCGCTGCTGCCGGAACAGGTGCCGCTGCTGATGGAGCGCTGGCGCGACACGCCCCTGCTCGCGGCGCTGCCGCCACCGGCGGCGACCGTGGTCGAGCGCCGTGTCGCCTCGCCGGTACCGGTGCTGACGCTGCGTGCGGTCGCGATAACGACCGCGGCCGGGGTGCGCTACCAGGCCGGCACCGCGCGCCTTGGCTACGACTACGCTGGCGTGCGACTGCCGATGTTTCCTGCGCCCGCGCGCGAACGCCGGCGCGTCGGCGAGCAAGTGATCGAAATCGTGCGCGACCGCGCCAGCGAAGTCGCCGCGAGCGATCGCCTCGACGAAGTCGGCCTGGTGCCGGCCGAGACATTGGGCCGCCTGCCGGGCGTGCCCGCCGACGCGGTAGGCGACAACGACTTCGTGCTCGAACACGGGCGCGGCCAGCTCGCCGGCGCGGACCAGTTGTTCGCGCTCGCGCCGCGCCTGCGCGATCTCGGCTTCCGCGTCGAGTCCGACGAAGGCTTCCCGTTCGCACTGCTCGACGAGCCGCGCGAGTGGTACGCCGAAGTCGACGAGGAAGCGGGCAATCCGTGGTTCGACCTGCGCCTCGGCATCGATGTCGACGGCGAGCGCATCGACCTGCTGCCGGTGCTGCATCGCCTGCTGTCCGATTCGGCGTTCCCGCTGGTCGCGCGCAAGGGCGAGCCCGAGGACGCGATGTGGCTGGTGCCGGTCGACGCGCGCCGGCGCGTGCCGTTGCCGCTGGCGAGACTGCGCGCGCTGATCGCCCCCCTGCTGGAATGGCTGCAGGTCCCGCCGCGCGACGACGACAGCGTGTTGCACCTGCGTCGCGCACAGGCCGAAGTGCTCGAGCGTGTCGCCGCGGGCATCGAACAGCCGTGGCGCGGTGGCGAACGCCTGCGCGCCGAGCTCGAGCGCCTGCGCGCGCCGCGCGAACCCGCAAAGGAGCCGGAAGGCTTTCGCGCGACCCTGCGCGGCTACCAGCGCGACGGCCTTGCCTGGCTCGGCTTCCTCGCCGATGCCGGCATCGGCGGCATCCTCGCCGACGACATGGGCCTCGGAAAGACCGTGCAGGTGCTCGCGCATCTCGTCGCCGAGAAGAATCGCGGTCGCCTCGACCGGCCCGCGCTCGTGCTCGCGCCGACCAGCCTGGTCGGGAACTGGCGCGACGAGGCGCGCCGCTTCGCGCCCGATCTCGACGTGCTGGTCGTGCACGGTCCCGAGCGACACGGATTGCACGAGGAGATCCCCAACCACGACCTCGTCATCACGACCTATCCGCTGCTTCTGCGCGACCGCGATGCGCTGGTTGCACACGCGTACTCGGTGCTCGTGCTCGACGAGGCGCAGGCGATCAAGAATTCCAAGAGCCAGGCCGCCAAAGTCGTGCGCGAGCTCGACGCGCGCCAGCGCATTGCGATGACCGGCACTCCGCTGGAGAACCATCTCGGCGAGCTGTGGGCCGAATTCGATGCGATCGAACCCGGCCTGCTCGGCAGCGAGAAGCACTTCACCAGGTTCTTCCGCTCGCCGATCGAGAAACACGGCGACGTCGAGCGGCGCGAGCGCCTCAGTCGCCGCATCGCACCGCTGATGTTGCGTCGACGCAAGGAAGACGTGCTGTCGGAATTGCCGCCGAAGACCGAGATCGTGCGCCGCATCGAACTCGAGGGCGACCAGCGCGAGTTGTACGAGACGCTGCGCCTGACCCAGCACGAGCGCGTGCTCGACGAAGTGCGGCGGCGTGGCCTCGCGCAGAGCGGCATCGTCGTGCTCGATGCGCTGCTCAAGCTGCGCCAGGCCTGTTGCGATCCGCGCCTGGTCAAGCTCGACGGTGCGCGCAAGGTGCGCGAATCCGCCAAGCTCGACTACCTGCTCGACCTGCTCGGCAACCTGGTCGAGGAAGGTCGGCGCGTGCTCGTGTTCAGCCAGTTTGCCGAGATGCTCGCGCTTGTCGCCGCATCGCTCGACGAGCGCCGCCTCGGCTACCAGAGCCTCACCGGCGACACGCCCGGCACGCAGCGCACGGCGCTGGTCGAGCGCTTCCAGGCGGGCGAGGTGCCGCTGTTCCTGATCAGTCTCAAGGCGGGTGGCGTCGGCCTCAACCTGACCGCGGCGGATACCGTGATCCACTATGACCCGTGGTGGAATCCCGCGGTCGAGGCGCAGGCGACCGACCGCGCCCATCGAATCGGCCAGGACAAGCCGGTGTTCGTCTACAAGCTGATCTGCGCCGGCACGGTCGAGGAGAAGATCCAGGCCCTGCAGCAGCGCAAGGCCGAACTCGCGCGTGCCGTGCTCGAAGGCGGCAGCACGCAGGCGCTGCGCTTCGATGATGCCGACGTGGCGGAGTTGTTCGCGCCGTTGTAGTACGAAGCGCCGTTCCGTCCCCAACAGTCCGCGTTGAGCCTCGGATGCCTCCCGTCATTCGCATTGAGCGCTGCGATCGCTCTCCCCACCCGTTCGCGTTGAGCGCAGCGAGCGGCAGCGAGCGACGTCGAAACGCCTGCGACGGCGCCGCAACCCTTCGACTCCGCGCCTTCGGCGCTGCGCTCAGGGCGAACGGTCGTGTGGTGCGGACGTTGCGCAGTGCGAACGAACGCATAAGCCATTCGCGTTGAGCGCAGCGAGCGCTCTCCCCCTCCGTTCGCGTTGAGCGCAGCGAGCGGCAGCGAGCGGAGTCGAAACGCCTGTGACAGCGCCCGGCGGTCCGATCTTCCTCAGTGCTGCGCCGGCGTCGCCGGCTCCTTGTGCCCGCCAATACGCACGCCCTCGCCGACATGCACGCCCTCGCCGACATGCACGCCGGAGTCTTCTGCCGCGTCTTCCTCGTCATCGTCCGCCGCATCTTCCTCGCCGCTACCGCTGATGCGCGCGAGCAGGGCGGTGTCGCCGGTGAGTGCGGCAATCGTGGCCTTGCGCATCCACCAGTTCTGGCCGATCAGGAATTCGTACGACGTCATCCCGGCGGTCTTGAGCGCCTCAGCCTGCGCCTGCCCGGCGTCGACGTGTGGTTGCGTGGTCGCAGCGTTGATCGCGAGCAGTTGCTCCAGCGGAAACGGCGGATCGAGGCGCAGGGCCTGGTGATGGGCGAAGGAGTCGGCCAGATCGCGCCCGTGCGCGGCGAACCGGCCCTGCGTCGCGCGGAAGAATGCGATGCTGTAGCGCTCGCTCAATGCGGGCGCCTGCTGCATGCGCGCGGTGTAGCCGCGATCGAGCTCGGCCAGCTTGGCCGCGTCGAGCTTGTGGTGCGCGAGCGCGTGCGCCCGCCCGGCGTCGCCGGCGTACACCAGTTCGTTCTGCAGCGCGGCGTAGTCGTCGAAGCCGATTGCACCGATCGGCGCGAGTGCGGCGGCGGGAATGTCGCCGAGCTTCGGGTCGAGTGCCTCGGCAAGCGCGGTCTCGCCGTCGTGGCGGATCTGCTCGGTCGCGGCCGCAATCGCCGCGGAATCGGCGATCGGCGCGAGCGGGCGCGCGAGCAGTTCGGCGGGCGGCGCGAGCTTGGCGATCAGCTCCTGCGCGGCCTGGTAGCGCTTCGCGCTCGGCGGATGGGTGCGGAACATCGTCGCCGGGGCGTGGCCGGCTTCGAGTTCGCCGAGGCGCTGCTGCAAGCGGAGCATGCCCTGCGGGTTGTAGCCAGCCGCGATCATCCAGCCGAGGCCGAGGCGGTCGGCTTCCATTTCCTGGTTGCGGTTGAACTTCAGCGCGACGAGATTGCCGCCGACGTTGCCGGCGGCGCCGCCGAGCACCGCGCCGGCACCGGCATGCCGGCCACCGAGCTTGGCGCCGATGATCGCGCCGAGGATCGTGCCGACCACGCGCGCGCCCTGTTCCTTGCGTCGCCCCGCGCCAAGGTGATCGGCCTTGTGATGGCCCATCTCGTGGCCGAGCGTAGCGGCGACCGCATCGCGATCATTGCCCATCGCGGCGAGCAGTCCCGCCTGCACGAGGATGATCTTCTCGCCATCGATCTCGGTCGCCAGCGCGTTGATGTCCGGATCGGTCGAGTAGACGAGCCTGGCCTGCACGCCGGAGACTCGTTCGAGGTCGGCGTGGATCTTCTCCAGTTCGGTTGCCTGCGCGCGCAGATCCGCATCGCCGGCCTGGGTCGCGACGGCGTCGACGAGGTAGTAATGCGTTTCCGCGCGGACGGTACCGGCGCCGGTCAGGAGGGCAAGGGCGAGAGCGATGGTGGGGCGGAACACGCAAGCCTCGGGGGTGGGGTGGGGCATGGCGGCATTTCACCAAACAGCGACCGCGCACCGCAAATTTCCGGCAGAGCATGGTCCGATCCGGCCCGAGGTTCCTCAGACCAGATCGATGTACTCGAAGCGCCCGTCGCGCAGCACGCGCTCGCCGCGTTCGAGCGCCAATGGCGCGCCGAACAGCGGACTGTCGTGCACGCAGGTGTGGAACTCGCCGTTCTCGCCGCAGGGATCGCAGGACGAAGGCAGGTCGGCGAGCAGGCGCGCGCTGTAGTCACGGCCGCAATACGCGGCGTCGAGTTGGCTGGTGTCGACGCAGCACAGGATCGCGCGGTGCCCGCGTGCGACGAAGGTACGCGCGAGGCGTGCGGTGTCTTCACCCCACAGCGGGAATACGCAACGCCAGCCGAGGCGCGCGAGCAGTGCCTCGCGATACGCGCGCACGTCGGCAAGGAACAGGTCGCCGAACGCGATCGTGTCGAGCCCGGCGTGCCGGGCTCGCGCGCACGTCAGCGCGTCCGCGAACGCCGATTCGTACACTGCGTTGCTCGCCTGCGGCGGAATCACCACCTCGAACAATGGCAGGTCGAGCGCGACAGCCTGCGCCCGCAGGATCGAGCGGCGCACACCATGGATGCTGATGCGGTCGTACTCGCCGGTGACCGTCGTCAGCAGCCCGGCGACGTGCCATTGCGGATCGCCGAGCAGGCGTTCGAGTGCGAGGGTCGAGTCCTTGCCGCCGCTCCAGCCGATCAGCAGCGGCTTCGTCATGCGCGCCGCTCCCACAGCAGGATGCGATTGTTGGCCGGCAACGCGACACCGTCGATGCGCGCGAAACCGGCGGCGCGGGCAAGCGCATCGACCGCCGCGACATCGCGCAGACCCATGTGCGCCGCGCGCGCCCTCAGCGAGGCATCGAACGCGGCATTGCTGTCGCTGGTGTAGCGCCCTTCGAGGTTGAACGGCCCGTAGATCGCGAGCTTTGCAGCGGGCGTCGTCGCGCGCGGCAAGGCCGCGAACAATGCCTCGACCTCGGGCCAACCCATGATATGCAGGGTATTGGCGCTGAACACCGCGTCGTAGGGGCCGCCGGGCCAGCTGCCCGTCGCATCCAGCTCGAGCGGCGCCGGCGTGTTCGGCAAGGCGGCCTCGCTGAGCCAGGCGCGGATGCCGGCGAGGTTCTCCGCGCGATCCGACGCCTGCCATTCGAGTTGCGGCAGCGCCGCCGCGAAATGCACTGCGTGCTGGCCGGTACCACTGCCAACCTCGAGCACGCGCCGGCGGTCGGCGAAGAATCCGCGCAACACGCCAAGGATCGGATCGCGATTGCGCTCGCAGGCGGCGGAATACGGTTTGTCGTCCATCGCGGGAGTGTGCACGAGCCAGCGCGCGCGCGACAGCGCCGATCCGCTCCGGCCATTCCGGGCGCAAGCACCCCGGAAACAGGTTCGACCCGTGGATTCTGTCGGGGTCAAGCGTGTGCGATGCTTGCGCGACCCCGGCGACGACCCTGCGCATGCTCAACCGGCTCTGGCTTGGTTTCTTCCTGACGGCGGCGGTGGCCGCGCTTGCGCAGTGGCTGGTCGGCGGCAATGCGGGTGTATTCGCGGCGATGGTCGCCAGCCTGTTCGACATGGCGAAGCTGTCGGTCGAGGTGATGATCCTGCTGTTCGGCACGCTCACCCTCTGGCTCGGCTTCCTGCGCATCGCCGAGCGCGCGGGCCTGATCGACCTGCTCGCGCGCGCGCTCGGTCCCCTGTTCGCGCGCCTGATGCCGGAGGTGCCGCGCGGTCATCCGGCGATCGGCCTGATCACCCTGAATTTCGCCGCGAACGTGCTCGGCCTCGACAATGCGGCGACGCCGATCGGTCTGAGAGCGATGCGCGAATTGCAGACGCTGAACCCGTCGGCCGACACGGCGAGCAACGCGCAGATCCTGTTCCTCGTGCTGAACGCGTCGTCGCTGACCCTGTTGCCGGTTTCGATCTTCATGTATCGCGCGCAACAGGGTGCGCACGATCCGACCCTCGTGTTCGTGCCGATCCTGCTCGCGACCAGCGCGTCGACCCTGGTCGGCCTGCTGAGTGTCGCCTACATGCAGAAGCTGAAGCTGCGCGATCCGCTCGTGCTGGTGTTCCTGCTCGGCGTCGCGGTACTGCTGAGCGCATTCATGGCCGTACTGTTGCAGTTGCCCGCCGCCGCGCTCGCGCCGCTGTCGTCGCTGCTCGGCAACCTCGCGTTGTTCGCGATCGTGCTCGGTTTCCTCATCGCCGGTGCGTGGCGCAAGGTCCCGGTGTACGAGAGCTTCGTCGACGGGGCGAAGCAGGGCTTCGAGGTCGCGAGGGAGCTGTTGCCGTACCTCGTCGCGATGCTGTGCGCGGTCGGCGTGCTGCGCGCGTCCGGCGCACTCGACTTCGCGCTCGATGGCGTGCGCTGGTGCGTGCACGCGGCCGGCCTCGACGCGCGTTTCGTCGACGCGCTGCCGACCGCGCTGGTCAAGCCGTTCTCGGGCAGCGCCGCGCGCGCGTTGCTGATCGAGACGATGAAGACGCAGGGCGTCGACAGCTTCGCCGCCCTGCTCGCGGCGACCGTGCAGGGCAGCACCGAGACGACGTTCTACGTGCTCGCGGTGTATTTCGGCGCGGTCGGCATCCGCCGCGCGCGCCATGCGGTCGGCTGCGCGCTGCTGGCCGATCTCGCCGGCGTGCTCGCCTCGATCGCGGTGTGCTACTGGTTCTTCGGCTAGCGAATTGAAGAATTGCCGTCATCCCTGCGCAAAAAAGGGGGCCGGCGACTTCGTGCGTGCGCATTTGCACCTGCAACGAAAATGATCGAATATTGCAGGTGACAACAGGCGAGGAATCGCGATGGCCGTCCATCCCGCCCGCAGGACCACTCCGGCGACCGATCCGGGCCAGGTGCTGACCAAGGCCGCGCTGCGCGCGGCCGAGATCCTCGACGTGCCGCAGCGAACGCTGGCCGAGATCATCGGCGTCAGCACCTCGACCATCTCGCGCGCGGCGCGCGCGCCGCTCGATCCGGCCAGCAAGCCGGGCCAGCTCGCTGCACTGTGGGTGCGCGCGTTCCGCGCGCTCGATGCGATCGTCGGTTCGAACGATGCCGCCGCGCGCGCGTGGCTGACTTCGGCGAACGCGGCATTCGGTGGTGCGAAGCCGCTCGAACGCATGCGCGATGCGGAAGGCCTCGTGCACGTGCTGCACTACCTCGACAGCGCGCGCGCGCGCCTGTGAGCGCGTCGCGGCGCGTGCGACGGCGCGTCGCCACGCTCTGCGGCCAACGGACACGAGGGCGGCGGCGATGAACGCGAACACGGTGGAACCGCTGCGCAAGGCGGTGCGGCGCATTTCGATGAAGCCCTGGCGCGTGGTCGAGGCGCAGCACCGCGCGTCGACGATGCGTCTGGTCGACACGCTGGCCGAGCAGCGTGCGCTCGAGGACCTGCTCGAAGCCGGCAAGCCGCCGCTGCCGGCGGAGGCGGCGCCGCTGCACTACCTGCTGGCCACGCCGTTCCGTTATCCCGCGCCGCCGCCGGCCGGCTCGCGCTTTCGCGCCATCGGCGATGCGGGTGTGTGGTACGGCGCGAGCGCGGTGGTTACCGCGCTGGCCGAAGTCGCCTACTGGCGCCTTAAATTCCTCGCCGATTCGCCGGCGACGCCGGACCTGCCGCCGGTACCGCATACGGTGTTTCGTGCCGAGGTCGCCGGCAGTGCCTGGGTGTTGACCGATGCCGCGTTCGCGCGGCGCCGCGCGCAGTGGGAAGACCCGGCGAGCTACGTCGCGACGCAGGCGCTCGCGCGCAATGCGCGCGAGGCGGGTGTCGCGTTGATCCGCTATCGATCGGTGCGCGATCCCGGCCGCGGCAGTTGCGTCGCGGTGTTGACGCCGAAGGCGTTCCGCCGTGCCGAACCGATCGAGCAGCACGGCTGGCTGATCAAGGTCACGCGCGAGCGCGTGCTGGCCGAAACCGGTCTTGGTGCCGAGCGGATCGCGTTCGAGGCGGGCGAACTCGGGTTCGCCCGCGCTGCATCCGCTCAGTGACCGCCGTCGACCGCATCCTTGGCGACGTCGGTCGCCGTGTCCTTCGCGGTGTCGATCGCCTTCTCTTTCGCGGCATCGACGGCCTTGTCCTTGATCGCGTCCGTCGCGCCGGAGCCGCCAACCGCGCCGGCTGCCGCCGCGCCACCAAGTGCGCCGCCGCCGACCGCATCGGCGGCCTTGTCCTTGGCGACGTCCATCGCCTTGTCCTTGGCCGTGTCGACCGCCTTGTCCTTGAGGCCGTCGGTCGCGGCGCCGCCGAGCGCGCCACCGCCGACGGCGCCCGCAGCGGCCGCGCCACCGAGCGCGCCGCCGCCGACCGCATCAGTGGCCTTGTCCTTGGCCATGTCGACGGCGCGCCCAGGGGAACGGATGGGGGGAGCGCGATCCTTCCCGGCTCAGCCGGCCGGCTTGCCGCCAAGCACTCTCGCGGGCAGCAGGATGATCGCCTTCAGCAGCTCGAACACACCCTCGACCGCGACGCCGAGCAGGCGGAACGGCAACAGCAGCAGCCACGCGATCGGATAGAGCACCAGCGCGAGCAGCGCGAGCGGCCAGCAGAACACCAGCAGCAGCAACCACAGCACGAAGGTCAGCATCGACATCTCCACGACACCGGAACCATTCCGGCAGGCACAGATTTGCACAATGGGGGCGCGCAACCAGTGCCTAAAGGGGGTGGACGGTTGCGCCCTCAATCGGCGCGTTGCACCGGCTGCACGCGCAGTTCGTCCGCTTCGGAGACCACCGCCGGTTCGATCGTCGCCGCTGCAGGCGCGCGGGTCGTTATGACCGGCAGGTGCGATGACACGCGCCAGGCGAGCAGGCCGCCGATGGCGACGACGATCGATGCAGTCCAGAACGTCGCGCCCGCGATCGCGTCGTGGCGTCCGGAGTCGGCGACCGCGACGAGGATGCTCGGGAACACCAGCGCGCCAAGGATGCCGGCGATGCTCGACAGACTCGCGATCGCGCCCTGCAGGCGGCCCTGTTCGCGCGGATCGACCGCATGCGTGAGCATCGCCTGTGCCGCCGGTGTGGCGACGCCCCACAACGACGCGACCGGCATCATCGCCCAGAACCAGTAGCCCGTCGGCGCGAGCGCGTAAAGCGCGAAACCGAGCGCGCCGAACGCCATTCCGCACAGCAGCGCGCGCCGTTCACCGAGCCGGCCGACGATCCGCTTGATCAGCGCACCCTGCACGATCGCGGCCAGCAGGCCCACCAGCGCAAGCGTGTTGCCGGCCATGTCCGAACCCCAGCCGAAGCGGTAGTCCGCATACAGCACGAACGTGGTCGGATAGACCATGTGCGCGAACGCCATCAGGAACAGCACGCCGGCAAGGCCGAGCACCTGCGGATAGCGGCGCAGCAGCATCAGCGCGCCGATCGGATTGGCGTGGCTCCATTCGAAACGCTTCGTGCGCTTCTCCGGCGGCAACGACTCGGGCAGCACGAAGTAGCCGTAGACGAAATTCGCCAGGCACATCCCGACCGCCGCCCAGAACGGCAGGCGCACGTCGATCGCGCCGAGGTGGCCGCCGATGAACGGCGCGATGATGAAGCCGAGGCCGAACGCCATGCCGATCATGCCGAACGCCTGCGCGCGCTTTTCCGGCGGCGTGATGTCGGCGAGATACGCGTTCGCGGTGCTGAAGCTCGCTGAAGTGATGCCCGAGATCACGCGCCCGATGAACAGCAGCGGCAGCGAGTTGACCAGCGCCATCATCGCGAAATCGAGGCCCAGGCCGAGGTTGGAAAGCAGGATCACCGGGCGCCGGCCGAAGCGGTCCGACAGCGTGCCCTGCACCGGGGTGAAGACGAACTGCATCGCCATGAACACGCTGGCGAAGCCGGTGTACCAGCGCGCCGCCGCGGCGATGTCGCCGTGCAGGAAACTCTCGACCAGGTGTGGCAGCACGGGGATGATCAGCCCGAACGCCATGATGTCGATCAGCACGGTCACGAAGATGAAGGCGAGCGCGGCACGACGCGGGCCTTTGGGGGCGGCAGTGTCCATCGAAGGGGCGCAGCAGGGCGAAGGCGCGCACGATAGCCGATCCGCGCGCCGCCCGCTTGATCGCCGCATGGATCCGCTGGAAACGCTCGTGCGGGCTGTTTGTCGAAGAGTGCGGCCGGGGAGGGTCGCTGCGGTCTATCCGAAGCTGGAGGCCGTCGCTGGCTCCACGGTCATCCGGAGCAGGCGCTCAGGGGCGAGCGCACGGATCAACGATGCCCGTCGATGTCGATGAAGCGCAGGAATTCAGCGCGTGTGCGCGCGTCCTCGCGGAACGTGCCGAGCATCTGGCTGGTGATCATCGACACGCCGGTCTTGTGCACGCCTCGCGTGGTCATGCACTGGTGCGTCGCGTCGATGACGACGCCGACGCCGCGCGGCTTTAGCACCATGCCGATGCAGTGCGCGATCTGCGCGGTGAGCTTTTCCTGCACCTGGAAGCGGCGCGCGTACGCGTCGACCACGCGTGCGAGTTTGGAGATGCCGACGACCTTGTCGGTCGGCAGGTAGCCGACGTGGGCGCGGCCGATGATCGGCGCCATGTGGTGTTCGCAGAACGACTCGAAGTGGATGTCGCGCAGCACGATCATCTCGTCGTAGCCGGCGACTTCCTCGAAGGTCCGGCCAAGATAATCGGCCGGATCGATCGCGTAGCCGGAAAACCAGTCGCGATACGCCTCGGCGACGCGCTTGGGCGTGTCGAGCAGGCCTTCGCGGGCGGGGTCTTCGCCGGCCCAGCGCAACAACGTGCGCACGGCGTCCTCGGCTTGCGCCTGATTCACGGCGGGCAGGCCCGTCTTCTTCGCGCGCGCGGTCTTCTTCGTCGGCATCGGCATCGGCTCGTGCGGTCGGGCACGCAGTCTAGCAGGCCGTGTCGGCGCGCCCGCTTCGGCCTGTGCAAAGCCGGTGTCACGCGCGGCGGCGCGCCGGCTTTGCCTCGACCGGCGCGAGTACCCACGACAGCGCGACCAGCTTGCCGCGCGGCCGTGCGTGCGCCGGCTGTTGAACCAGTTCCATCAGGCGCGCGAGCAGGCGGTTGATCTCGGCGAGGTCGGCGGCATCGACCCAACCCTTGCCGCGGGCGGCCCACAGCTCGCGTCGCGGACCCTCGACGACGCTGTCCGGGTCCGCCAGCGCGCGCGCGAAGTCGCGACCGGCGACGCGCAGCACGCTCGCGGCGACGCGCCCGACTGCATCGGCATTCGCGGTCGCGCCGGGCTTGTAGCGCAGGCGCAGGCGATTGCCCTTGCGCGTGCGCGTGCGATAGCGGCGTCCATCCGCTGCGGCCTGCTCCTCGACCAGTCCGCCTTCGGCGAGCTGGCGCAGGTGGTAGTACAGCCCATCCGCCGGGCGACCCAGCGCAGCGGCGAGTTCCGCCACCGTCACCGCGCTGCCGAGCGCCTCCAGCGTGTCGACGATCTCGATGCGAGTTGGCGAGGCGAGCAGGGCGATCTCGTTGGCGTCTTCGATAAGCGCCGCGCGTGTCCGTGCCATAGGTTGGGTTGCCTGGTTTGAAATTCGGTGCAATTATTCAAACACTGACCGCGCAACGCAAGTGCAGGAGAGGAACATGATCAGGCAGGCATGGGCGCTGGCGGCGCTCGCAACGGGGTTCATGCAGCTCGCTTCCGCCGAAGACGCGGGCGATGTATTCGCGCGCTTCCGGCAGGCCAGCGGGGGCGCGCGCTGGGATGCGGTATCGAGCGTGCGCGTCGAAGGCACGCTCGCCGCCGGCGGCATGAGCGGGAGTTTCGACGCAACCCAGGATCTGGCGACCGGCCGCTCGAATGACCATTACCGACTCGGCCCGATCGAAGGCGCCGACGGCTACGACGGCAGCACCGGCTGGAGCCGCGACCCGGGCGGCGAAGTCGCCGCGCTTGACGCACCCGAAGCGAAACGCCGTGCGCGCAGCCAGGCGTGGCTCGATGCGCGCGGCTACTGGTATCCGCAGCGCATCGCGGCGAGTTACGCCAAGGCCGAAGCGCGCGAACTGGACGGTCGCCGCTACAACGTTGTGGTTGCGACGCCCGACGGCGGCGATCCGGTCACGCTGTGGTTCGACGCCGGCACGCACCTGCTCGCGCGCACGCTGCAAAAGCAGGGCGCGGACACCGCCACCACGACGTTCGAGGACTGGCGCGACGTCGATGGCGTCAAGTTGCCGTTCCATACCGTGACCCGGTTGACCGACACCGCTGGCCGCAGCGACGAGCGCAACCGCAGCGAGGTAAAGGCCTCGCGCATCGCCCTCAACGTCGCGATTGCCGACGCCGATTTCGCTATGCCGGCGATGACCGCGACCGCACGCATTGACGCGCCCGGCGGCGTCACGCGCGTGCCATTCGAGCTGGTCAACAACCACATCTACGCGAGCGGCTCGATCGACGGCAAGCCGGCGCGGTTCCTGGTCGACACCGGTGGTGTGAACCTGCTCACGCCGACGTCGGCGAAGAAGTTCGGCGTCGAAGGCCAGGGCAAGCTCGCCGGTCGCGGCGTCGGCGAGCAGACGGTCGACCTCGCGCTCGCGCACGCGCAGGAAGTGCGTCTCGGCGCCGCGGTACTGGCGAAACCGGTGTTCTACATCATCGACCTCGGCAAGTTGCCGCAAGTGGAAGGCTACGACTCCGATGGCCTCGTCGGTTACGAGATGTTCCGCCGCTTCGGTGTCACGATTGACTACGCGAACCACGAACTCGTGCTGGCCGAACCGTCGAAGTTCGCGCCACCCGCGGGCGCGCATGCGGTGCCGTTCGAACTCGCCGATCGCATTCCGATCGTGCAGGGCACGCTCGATGGCGTGCCCGCGCGGATCAGTGTCGATACCGGCTCGCGTGCATCGTTGACCCTGCACGCGCCGTTCGCGCGCGAACACGGTCTGGTCGCGAAGTACGCCGCCACGCCGGAAGCGGTCGTCGGCTGGGGCGTCGGCGGTCCGTCACGCGGGCGCATCGCGCGCCTTGGCACGCTCGCGCTCGGCGATCTCGCGATCGACGGTATTGCGGGCGACATCTACACCGGCGACAAGGGCGCGTTCGCGAGTCCGGATCTCGGCGCCAACCTCGGCGGCGGCGTGCTGAAGCGCTTCACCGTGGCGTTCGACTATGCGGCCAGGAAGATGTACCTCGCGCCGAATGCGGATTTCGGCAAGGCGGATGCGTTCGATCGCAGCGGTCTGTGGCTGCTCGGCACGGACGATGCGCTCGAGGTCGCCGACGTCGCGCAGGACAGCGCGGCCGCGCGCGCGGGCCTGCGCGTGGGGGATCGCATCACCGCGATCGGCGCCGAAAAAGTCGGCATGCGACCACTGTCCGAATGGCGCCAGCGCCTGCGCGAACAGCCGGCCGGGACGAAGCTCCCGCTCGCGTATGTGCGCGCGGACAAGCCCGCGCATACCGAACTCGTGCTCGCCGATCGCATTCCGGCACGGCGCGAGTCGCGCTAGACGGCCGGGTCGAGGCAGCCGTGCAGGAGTGCCGCAAGCGCGACCGGACCCTGGCGCACGCCGGATGCCTGTCGCGGCTGCGCCGCCCGTGTCCGGAGATCGCCGCGAGGATGGCGCATACCGCATGTGCGCAGGCGCGGTTTCCGCCGCGATGCCGCTTTTCGGCCTTCAGCCCTCAATCAAACCCATCGCCGTAAATCGGATCGAGCACCACCGCGCGCACATTGCCCCACAGCGCATACAGCTGGTCGTGCAGCAGCGCGGCGGTCGTGTAGACGAGGAACACCGCGGCCACGCCGGTCTGGTTGTCGACCCACGGCGAGGTTGCATACTTGCCGGTGCTCGACACCTGCACCGCATTGCCCTGGGCGTCGACGAGGTTGCGCCATTCGCCGTAGCCGTAGCCGTAGGCCATCGGATCGGGCGAGTTGAGGACCGGTGCGCCGTGCGTCTGGTCCCTCTGCATCTCGACGATGCCGTCCGCCTCGAGGTACTGCGCACCGTTCCAGGTGCCGTGTTGCGCGATCATCTGCACCGCATGCGAATAGTCGAGCATGGTCGCGCCGATGCCGCCGGCAATCTGCGGGTTCGCACCAGGGTGGTAGAAGCTGGTATCGGGCATGCCGAGTGGCGTGGTCACTTCATCGGCGAAGATCTGCGCCCAGCTCTTGCCGGTGGCGATCTCGGCCATGCGCCCGCCGACCTGCATGCCGTTGCCGGTGTAGGCGAACGCGCTGCCCGGTGCGTACGCGAGGGCTAGGCCGAGGATCTGCTGCGCGCAGGTATCCAGCGAGTAACTCGGGTCGCCGACGCAGGACGCGTCGCTCGCCGGCAGGCCCGAGGTGTGGCTGAACAATTGGCCGAGCGTGATCGCCTGCTTGTCGGCCGATGCGCCCGGAAAATACTCGCCGACGGTGTCGCTCCAGCGCATCTGGCCACGTTCGACCAGGCGCTCGATCGCGATCGCCGACAGCCACTTGCTCGCCGATGCGATCGGGATGCGTGTGGTCTGCGTGTAGTCGCCGAAATAATCCTCATAGATCGGCGCACCCTCGCGGATCACGATCAGCGAGGCGCCACTGATGCCGGGATGGCTCGACAACAGGTCATCGATCTGCTGCGTGACCGGCGCGAAATGGTAAGCCGGCCCGGCGTGCACGACCGTGTTGACGACGGCCGATGCCGCGTACAGGAACAGGGGCGGGAAACGCACGGCAAGTCCTCGTCGGAAACCCGACCCTTGCAACGTGGTGGCGCACGTCCGGTTGACAGGGCGCCCAGTCCATCCGTTCGTGTCGAGCGCAGCGAAACCAAGTTCCGCGAAGTCGAAACACCATGAAACCCTGACGCAGACGGTCCTCGGCAGGTAGCGACTGTCGTTGCAAACTCACTCCACCCGGCAGAACGCGGCCTTGAGGTAGCGCGATTCCGGCACGTGCGCCATCCACGGGTGGTCCTCGCCGGCGCCGGTCACCTTGAGCACCTGCACCGTGCGGTTCGCGTAGAACGCGGCGCGCCGCAGCATGTCGAGGAACTGCTCCTCGCTGACCAGGCCGGTGCACGAGCAGGTCAGGAAGATTCCGCCCGGCTTGACCGCGCCGAGTGCGAGCTTGTTCATGTCGAGGTATTTCTTGAGCGCCGGAATGACCTGCTCGCGGTCGCGCGTCATCTTGGCCGGGTCGAGGATCACCACGTCGAACTGCTTGGCCTGGTTTGCCGCCGCGTCGCGCAGCCAGTGGAAGATGTCGGCTTGCACGAAGCGCACCTTCGCCTTGTTGAGGTAGGCGTTCTTCGCGGCGATCTCGAGGATTTCCTCGTCGAGGTCGACGCCGGTGACTTCGCTGGCGCCGCCGATCGTCTTCGCATAGATGCCGAAGCCACCCGAGTTGCAGCAAAGGTCGAGCACGCGCTTGCCTTCGCAGAACGTCGCGAGGTACTTGCGGTTGTCGCGCTGATCGGCGAAGAAACCGGTCTTGTGCTTGGTGCCGGGCGCGGCGTGGAACTGCACGCCGTGCTCGTGGATGACCGTCGGTGGCGGCGAGCTCGGGATCGGGCAGTCGAAGCTCTCCTGCTTCTGCACGTGATCCTCGGCGAACGCGTAGAAGTCCGCGTCGGGATATTGTTCAAGCAGGCAGCGTTTGATCAGGTCGCGCTGCTTGAACATGCCGGCCGAGAAATATTCGACCACGAGCGTGTTGGCGAAGCGGTCGACGACGAGCCCGGAGAGGCCGTCGCCTTCGGAGTGCACCAGGCGGTAGGCGTCGGTGACCGCGTCGAGCTTGAGCTGGTCGCGGCGCAGGGCGATCGCCGCACCGATCTTGCGCGCGAAGAACGCCGCGTCGACCGGCTCGTCCGGATTCATCGTCAGCACGCGCAGCGAGATGCGCGAATGGCCGTTGTAGAAACCGCGGCCGGCGAAGTTTCCTTCGCGGTCCACGATGTCGACGATCGTGCCGGGCCTGGGTTTCGGGTCCGGCTTCTCGACCATCTTCTGGAAGATCCATGGATGGTTCGAGCGGCGTTCGGTCTTGAGGGTGATGAGCGGCAGGGCTTCGCGATTCATTGCGCGATTATAGGGGTGAGGGCCGGAGGCTGAGGGCCGGCAACCTTCTCTCCGGCGGGAAAGCGGGAAACCGCTGCGCGGACAGATCGCGCTTTTCAGCCCTCGGACCTCACCAATATTCACACCTGCGCGCTGCGTCCGACCTTGCAAGCGCGCGGGTCGGACGCTAAGTTCCACTCAGCAGAAGGGGAGTAGCTCTCCCGTCGCCGTGATCGTCAACACGAGCCGCAAGGCTCCGGTCCGGCGGGCGGATCGCCCACGGGCGGTTCCGCGAGCAAGACCTTCGCCGTCGACGGCGAAGCTGTGTCCCGAGTTTTCGTGACCTGTGCGCCATCGATCCCAGCGCAGCCACGGGACACATGTTCATGCACAGCATCGCCACTCCTGCCCTCTGGGCCGTCTTTGCGGTCATCCTCGCCGCCGCGCTTGCGGTCGATTTCCTGCTCTTGCGCGCCGCCGGTCCGCGCCGCGTGACGTTCCGCGCCGCGGCGGTCTGGAGCTTTGCCTGGATCGGCCTCGCGCTCGCATTCAATGTCGGCCTCTGGGCATGGCTCGATGCGAGCGCCGGGCGCACGGTCGCAAACGAGATCGGCCTCGAGTTCCTGACCGGATACCTGATCGAGAAGGCGCTCGCGGTCGACAACATCTTCGTGTTCCTGATGGTGTTCAACAGCTTCGCGGTGCCGCCCGAGCTGCGCCAGCGAGCGCTCATGCTCGGCGTGCTCGGGGCGATCGTGCTGCGCGCGGTACTGATCCTGCTCGGCGCGGCGCTGGTTGCCCAATTCCACTGGGTTCTCTACCTGTTCGGCCTGTTCCTGTTCGCGACCGGGCTCAAGATGCTGCTCGCGGCCAATCCCGAACCCGACCTCGAGCGCAATCCGGTGCTTCGCTGGATGCGCCGCCACCTGCGCATCACGCGCGACTTCCGTGGCGACGCGCTGAGCGTCCACGAGGGCGGGAGGCGCTGGTACACGCCGATGTTCGTGGTGCTGGTGCTCGTCGCGGTCACCGACGTGATCTTCGCAGTCGATTCGATCCCCGCGATCTTCGCGGTCACGCTCGATCCGTTCATCGTGCTGAGTTCGAACGTGTTCGCGGTACTCGGCCTGCGCGCACTGTTCTTCCTGCTCGCCGGCATGGCCGACCGCTTCCACCTGCTTGCCCACGGCCTCGCCGCGGTGCTGCTGTTCATCGGCGCGAAAATGCTGCTCGCGGGCGTTTTCGTGATCCCGATCGGCATCGCACTGGCCATCGTGGCGCTGCTGATCATCGCTTCGATCGTCGCCAGCCTGCTGCTGCCGCCGCACACGCACCGCGCCGACTGACGGGCCTGCTCAGGCGCGCGCGGCCGTGCCCATGCCCAGCGCGGGCGCGGGTGCCAGCGAGGAATGCGCGACGCAGCGATTGCGGCCGTTGTGCTTGGCCGCGTACAGCGCGCGATCGGCGTTGCGCAGCAACGCGCGCAGGTCGCGCGTTTCGGCGTCGATCGAGGCAACGCCGACCGACACGGTCAGGCGCAGCGGGTGACCGTTGCTCGACAGCAGTGCGCTGGCCACGTGCTGACGCAGGTACTCGGCCAGCACGCAGGCTTCGAGTTCACTGACTCCGGGCAGCAGCACCGCGAACTCCTCGCCGCCGATGCGGCTGAGCGGGGCGTCGACCGCGAGCGATTCGCGCATCAGCCGGACCAGGCCGAGCAGCGCCTCGTCGCCGCTGTCGTGGCCGAACGCGTCGTTGATCCGCTTGAAATGATCGACGTCGATCGCAAGCAGCGACAGCGGGCGACCCTCCTGCAGGGCTGCATCGATTTCATGGTCGGCCATGCGTGCGAGCGTGCGGCGGTTGTGCACGCCGGTGAGCGGGTCGGTCATCGCCAGGCGGGTGAGATCGTCGTTCATGCGATCGCCGCACATCAGCATGAAGCCGATCGTGCCGAGCATCGGCAGGATCGAACTGGACACCAGTACGAGGGTCAGCACGGTCGGGCGGAAATCCGCCAGGCCGAGCATCGGTCCGAACAGTTCGGTCAGGCCGCGCAGCAGGGCCAGCGCGGCGCAGGCGATGAACAGCGAGCCGGTCAGCCGCTCTGCCGGGCGGAGGCGTTCGCGGCCGAGCATCACCGCGCGCGCGACGCCGAGCTGAAGCAGGACGATCGGCAGCGTGTCGAACGTGATGCGCCAGCGCGGCGCGGGCCACGCCAGCGTGAACAGGCACAGGATGACGAAGGTCAGCGCAACCAGCAGCAGTGGCGCGCGACTGGGCGGACGGTTCGCGAAGTGCTCCACCGCGCGCCCCATCACGGCGTACGAGAGGACATACATCGTATTGGTCAGGATGATCGCGAACGGGCCGTCCCAGCCGTCACCGCGCGGCACTGCCGAGAGCAGCGCCAATGCCTCGATCAGCAGGCCGCCGATCCAGATGCGCATGGCCGTGCGCAGTTGCGCCGGATAGCGCGAAGCCGCAAACGACAGGCTCGCGCCGACGCACAGCGTCAGCAGCGAGGCGATCATCATGGCGGACTTGATATCGAAGTTCATGCAGGTCGACGCACGACACGAAGCCCCGTGAACGGGGCCCGAAGCCATCGTCGGCGGCCGCGCGACAGGCCCCCTGCCGGTCGCGCCGCGGACGTGAATCACCGCACGCATCATGCGTACGGGCACATTTGGGCCAGTATTTTAGCAAAGGCCCCCCACCCGGATTTTGTGACGGAGTCGACTTGTGGGAGTGCCCGGCGCCCCAATTTCGACCCGATGGACATTGCCCGCCCGGCCCTCGAACCGACCGCCGTCACCGTCGCGCATGACCGCGCGCGCATCCGCTATGCGTTGCTCGGCGCGGGCGCGCTGCTCGCCGGCGTGTGGATCGCCTGGCTGGGTGCCTGGATGCTCGGCTGGTCGCTTGACGATTTCGGGGTCGTGCCGCGCCAGGCGCAGGGGCTGATCGGCATCCTGACCGCGCCGTTCGCGCACGCCTCGTTCGAACACCTGATGTCGAACACCCTGCCGCTCGGCGTGCTGGCGACGCTGACCCTGTACTGCTACCCGCGCGCCGCGCGCCTTGCGTTGCCGCTGATCTGGCTGCTGTCCGGTCTCGGCGTATGGTTGTTCGCGCGCAGTTCCGTGCATGTCGGCGCGAGCGGCATCGTGCATGGCCTGATGCTGTTCCTGTTCGTGATCGGCCTGCTGCGCCGCGACCGCCTCGCGGTGGTCACGTCGCTGGTCGTGTTCTTCCTCTACGGCGGCATGTTGCTGTCGGTGCTGCCGCACGAGGAGCGGGTCAGCTTCGAATACCATGCCGCTGGCGCGGTTGCCGGCGTGCTCGCGGCCTTCCTGTTCCGCCGCCGCGATCCGAGTCCGCCGCAGAAGCGTTACAGCTGGGAGCAAGAGACGGCGCGCGATGGCGACGACGAACTGGAACTGCCGCGCGCACAGGAAGTGCCGGTGCTTTGGCAGCGCGCGCCCGGCGAAAGCGGCAATGGTCACGTGATCGAGTTCCGCCCGCGCCCGCGCGCGCCGGACCCGCCGCCGCCGACCCTGCACTGAACGCGCGCCGCGCGGCAGCGCCACCCTGGCGCGAACCGCGCTAAGCTGCCGCCGATGCAACCCGGGCCATGGCCATGAACGAACCACAAGCGCGCCGCGTCGAACACCAGCAGACCGACAAAGGCTACGTGCCGGTGTATACGACCGCGGTGGTCGAACAGCCGTGGTCGAGCTATTCGCGCACCGACCACCAGACCTGGGCGACGCTGTTCGAGCGCCAGCGCGGCGTCCTCGAGCAGCGCGCCTGTCGCGAGTTCATCGAGAACCAGCAACGCTTCCGCATGAGCCCGGATGCGATCCCGCGCTTCGACGAACTCAACGAAGTGCTCGCCAAGGCGACCGGCTGGCAACTGGTCGGCGTCGAGGGCCTGTTGCCGGAGCTGACGTTCTTCGATCACCTCGCGAACCGGCGCTTCCCGGTGACGTGGTGGATCAGGAAGCCCGAGCAGCTCGACTATCTCGCCGAGCCGGACCTGTTCCACGACCTGTTCGGCCACGTGCCGCTGCTGCTCGAACCGGTGTTCGCCGACTACATGCAGGCGTATGGGCGCGGCGGCGTGAAGGCGCACGGCTTCGGAGCCGAGGCGCTGGTCAACCTCACGCGCCTGTACTGGTACACGGTCGAATTCGGCCTGATCCGCCAGGACGGCGCGTTGCGAATCTACGGTTCCGGCATCGTCAGTTCGAAGGGCGAATCGATCTACAGCCTCGAATCGCCGGCGCCGAACCGCATCGGCTTCGACCTGAAGCGGATCATGCGCACGCGCTACCGCATCGACACGTACCAGAAGACCTATTTCGTCATCGACAGTTTCGAGCAGCTGATGGATGCGACGCGCCCGGATTTCCGCCCGATCTACGTCGACCTCGCCGCGCAGCCGTCGGTGCCGGCCGGCGAAGTGCTGGCGACCGACCCGGTGTTTACCCGCGGCACCGGCGAAGGCTGGGCCACCGACGGCGATGTGTAGACGATGAAATACGCATACGGACCGCTGCTGTCGCTGCTCGCGATTGCCGGCGTCGCACACGCCGAGGTCAGGCAATCCTCCGCCGATGGATTCCTGGTCGTGCTGTCGGAGCCGATTGCAGCCACGCCGGCCAAGGCATGGGCTGCCCTGGTGCAGCCGCAGCGCTGGTGGAGCGATGAACATACCTGGTCCGGCAAGGCGGCGAACCTGAGCCTGAAACCGGAGGCAGGTGGTTGCTTCTGCGAGCGCTGGACGGGGGGCAGCGTCGAACATGGGCGCGTCGTGATGGCGCTGCCGCCACAGTTGCTGCGCCTAGAGGCCGCGCTCGGCCCCTTGCAGGAATTCGCGCTCAAGGGCGTGCTGACGTTTCGCATCGACAGCGGCGACGATGGCGCCACGACGCTCACGCTCGAATACCGCGTGAACGGAGCGAGCGCGAGCGGTCTGGACGCCTTCGCGCCGCAGGTCGACGAGGTGCTCGGCCAGCAGTTCGCGCGGCTCGTGCGTTTCGTCGCCAACGGCAATCCGGACGCGCCGCCGCCCGTCGCGCCGCCCGCGGTCGACGCCGGTGCCGCGCGCCGCGCCGGGATCATGGAAGAATGGAAAAAGAGCGCGGAGGAACAGGCGGCTGCCGACAAGGCCGCCGCGCGCGCGCGCAAGGACGCCCCCGCAAACAAGCGCTGATCGCGCCAACTCCCTCCCGCCACCCGGCGGCATGTCGCAAAGGCCGCGGGTTCGGCGTTCTTCTGCATGACGGAGGGACGCCGGCCTGAATCGTCGGCCTTCCGTCGCGGCGCACGCGAGTCCCGGGCGGGACGCGGTGGATGCCGCGTTGCGGAGGGAGACCATGCACACGACTGGTTCAACGGCGGACCGCGCTCGCACGCGCCCGTCGATCGGGTTCTTCGCCGTCGCGTTCGTTCTGACAGCGATCGCAGTGCGCGCGCAGGAGCCGCCGCGCCCACAGATGTACAACGATGCGTCGACGACGCGCAACACCAGCGGCTGGCTGCGCACCTACACGCGCGATGGCGCGCTCGACCACGACAATCCGTTCTTCCAGAGCCTCGGCACGAACGGACGCTCGTGCAGCACCTGCCACCAGCAGGCCGACGCGTGGTCGGTCACGCCGGAGCATGTGCGCGAGCGCTTCGAGGCCAGCGACGGCACCGATCCGATCTTTCGCACCAATGACGGCGCGACCTCGCCGCTGGCGGATGTCTCGACCGTGGCGAAGCGCCGCGTCGCCTACGACCTGCTGCTGCGACGTGGCGTGATCCGCGTCGGCATCGGCATTCCGGCCGGCGCCGAATTCAGCCTCGAAGCGGTCGATGATCCGTACCATTTCGCCAGCGCGGCGGAACTGTCGCTGTTCCGGCGGCCGCTGCCGTCGACCAATCTCGCCTTCCTGACCGGTGTGATGTGGGACACGCGCGAAACCGCGGTGCCATTCCTGCCGCCGATGGATGCGGGCGTCGGTAATGCCGATCTCGTCGCGAGCCTGCGCCACCAGGCGATCGACGCGACGATCGGCCACGCGCAAGGCGCCGCGCCGAGCGACGGGCAGCTCGACGCGATCGTCGCGTTCGAGCTTGGCCTCAGCACCGCGCAACTGCGCGACGACCGGGCTGGCGCGCTCAACGACGACGACGCGCTCGGTGGTCCGCGCATCCTCGCCAACCTGCGCTTTCACATCGGCATCAACGACACGCTCGGCGCCGACCCGGCCGGCGCTGCGTTCGATGGGCAGTCGATGCGCCTGTTCGAGGCATGGTCCGACGACAATCGTCCGGGGCGTCAGGCGGTCGCGCGCGGCGAACGCCTGTTCAACAACAAGCCGGTCTCGATCAGCGGCGTCGGTGGACTCAATGATGCGCTCGGCCTTCCGGTCATCAACGGTACCTGCACGACTTGCCACAACGCGCCGAACATCGGCAATCACACGGTCGCGCTGCCGCTCGACATCGGACTTTCGGACGCGTCGCGACGCACGCCCGACATGCCGCTGTACACCTTGCGCAACAACACGACCGGCGAAACCGTGCAGACGACCGACCCCGGCAAGGCCCTCCTGAGCGGCAAGTGGAAGGACATCGGCAAGTTCAAGGGACCGGTCCTGCGTGGCCTCGCCGCACGCGCGCCGTACTTCCACAACGGCGCGGCGGCAACGCTCGACGATGTCGTCGACTTCTACGACACGCGCTTCACGATAGGCCTCACCCCGCGCGAGAAGAGCGACCTCGTCGCATTCCTGCGCGCGTTGTGACCGCGAGCGTCCTGCAGGAGCGCCGCAAGCGCGAACGCTGCCCGTGGCCGTCGCGGCTGCGCCGCTCCTGCAATGGCGGTCAGCGCCCTGCCATCACGATTTCGCGGTCTTGCGCGAGGCGATCCACGCATCAAGGCGCTGTTCGAGCAGCGGCAGCGGTACCGAGCCTTCCGACAGGATGGCGTCGTGGAACGCGCGCAGGTCGAACTTCGCGCCGAGCGCGGTTTCCGCGCGCCTGCGCAACTCGACGATCTTCATCTCGCCCAGCTTGTAGCTGAGCGCCTGGCCCGGCCATGAGATGTACCGGTCCACCTCGGTCTCGACCTCGTGCCGCGAGAGCGCGGTGTGCGAGGCGAGGTAGTCGATCGCCTGCGCGCGCGTCCAGCCCTTGTGGTGCACGCCGGTGTCGATGACCAGGCGAGCGGCGCGCCACATCTCGTAGGTCTCGCGCCCGAATTCCTCGTACGGCGTCTGGTAGATGCCCAACTCCTTGCCGAGCTTCTCGCAGTACAACGCCCAGCCCTCGCCGTAGGCGGAGATGTAGTTCTTGCTGCGGAACTCCGGCTGCTGCTTCTGTTCCTCGGCCAGCGCGCCCTGTAACGAATGGCCGGGCGAGGATTCGTGCAGCGTCAGTGCGGCAAGGTTGTAGAGCGGACGTGACGGCAAGTCGTAGGTGTTGACCCAGTAGGTATGCGCGCTGCCGCGGCCGGCGGTCCAGAACGGAGCGATCGCGGTCGGCACCGGTTCGATGCCGAAGCGACCGCGCGGCAACGTGCCGATGTAGCGGCCGATCTTCGCGTCGACCTGCTTGGTGATCCAGGCCGCGCGCATCAGCAGCTCGTCCGGCGTCTTCGCGTAGAACTGCGGGTCGCTGCGCAGGAATTCGAGGAATGCGGCGAAGTCGCCCTTGAACCCGGTCTGCTTCATCGTCGCCTGCATCTCGGCATCGATGCGCGCGACTTCCTTCAGGCCGATCGCGTGGATCGCCTCGGGATCGAGGTCGAGCGTGGTGTACTCGCGGATCTGCTGGCGGTAGAACGCCTTGCCATCCGGCAGCGCCTCGGCCGCGAGGGTCGTGCGCGCATGCGGCACGTAGTCGTCGCGGAAGAACTTCAGGAGCCTGGCGTAGGACGGGATCACGTGCTCGCGGATCGCGCGCACTGCCTCCACGCGCAGTTTCGCCTGCTCATCCGCCGGAATCGTGGCCGGCAGCTCCTTCAGCGGCGCGTAGAACTCGCTGTCCTCGGGCGACTTCACTTCTGCGTAGTTCGCGATCGACACGTCGCGACCATCGAGCACCGCGCGCGGCACGCTGAAGCCGCGCTTGAGACCCGCGCGCATGTTCGCGGTCTGCTGCTCGAAGTAGCGCGGCACGTCGTCGAGCTTGGCGATGTAGTTGCGCGCCGCCTGCACGCTGTCGAGCGGCCGCCGCGTCATGAAACCGAGGTCGGACCAGAACTGCGAGTCGCTGTTGAACGGCATCTCGTAGCTGCGCAACGCCTGCGCCGCGGCGAGGTCGTGCACCTGCGGGCGGTACACCGCGAGGTTGACCTGGTTCTCCGCCGACAGCTCCGCAGCCGGAATCGTGTCGAGTTGCTTAAATACATCGTTCCAGTACGCAAGCCGCGCGTGCTGTGCGACGACACCGACATCTGGCAGGTGATTGTTGGCCGGATCGGATGCATGGTCCTCGTCGTCGAGGCCGCCGAACTGCTGCTGACGCCAGTTCCATTCCGTCGTGTACAGCGCCTTGAAGCGATCGTCGGCCGATTCGGCGCGCGCGAGGGTCGTCAGCGCGAGGCCCGCGCAAAGAAGGGCGGCCAGCGATCGATTCATTGCACAACTCCGCGGGGTGGAAACCACCAATGATCGTACAGCGATGCGCGGGCGGAAGTGCCGATGGATGGGGAGCCCGGCGGCGCGACCTTACTCGTCGTAGCCTTCGACGTCCCCACCCATCGCGCGCACATAGGCGATCATGCCGCGCTCCGGGGTCTCGACGAACACCTCACCGGTAGCCTCGAACGTCGCGATCCGGTCGGGTCGGAACGTGCGGAAGCCGATGCGCAGGCGGCACCAGCTGCCGAGTGTCCACACGCCGCCCCAGAACGCGAGGCAGAGCGGTTCGACCTCGCGCTGGGTCGTGCGACCGGCTTCGTCGCGATAGTCCAGGCGCAGCACCTGCCGCGCGGCGATCGCGGCGTGCAGGCGGTCGATCAGGCCGCTCCTCGCCTCGTTCCAGTCGGCCGGCGCGAAGATGCGCGAGCGCAGCGCGCGCTGCTTCAGCTCCGGTGGCAACACGGCTTCGATCTTCAGCAACGCGGCCTGCGCACCGCTATGAAGGCGCTGGCCGGCGAACGCCTTGACGAAGCGGGTGCCGACCACGAGGGCTTCGAGTTCCTCGGCGCTGAACATCAGCGGCGGGATGTCCGCGCCCTTGCGCAGCACGTAGCCGACGCCGGCCTCGCCCTCGATCGGCACGCCGGACAGCTGCAGGTCGGCGACGTCGCGATAGACCGTGCGCAGCGAAACGCCGAGCGTGTCGGCCAGGCTGCGTGCCGGCAACGCGGTGCGGCGACCGCGCAGGGCGTGGATGATGAGGAACAGGCGGTCGGCGCGGCGCATCCGGGGATGATGTCGCCGTTGCGAGGTCGGCGTAAAGCCGCGCGCGCGGACGCGGCGTGCAGCGTCCGTCGCGACGCCGGCGTGCGCCGCGGCTTCACAGGTGCCGCGTCTCGGTGGGCGCGTTCCACCAGTTGTCGGCGCGGCCGTCGAAGTAGCGCACCGGCGTCTCGGCGAGCTCCGCCGGATCGACGTCGTCGAGGCAGGCGAGCTTGACCGAGACATAGTCGCCGCCGATCGCCTCGATGTGGCCGCGGCCGAACGGACGCACGCCGCAATGGCGGCAGAACAGGTGGTGGTTGCAGTGCGTGCCGAACGTGTAGTCGGCGAGCGCATCCTCGCCCGCGAGGAGGCGGAACGCGTCGGGCTTGATCGTGATGCCCCAGTTGCGCGTCTTCGTGCAGATCGAGCAGTTGCAGCGGCCGCTCCCCTCGGCGAGATCGAGGTCGGCCTCGAAGCGCACTGCGCCGCAATGACAGCTGCCGCGATACGTCTTGATCATGTCGTGGTCCTGGTGGAAAGGATGTACCGGTGCATCATCATGCTGCGCGAGCCGCAATGCCTGAGTCCTTTGCGCCGCGGGTGCGTCCGGTGGACGGACGCGCGTGGCGCTTTCATGCCGCACTCCGTTCGAATTCCATGATCCAGTTGGTCTCCCAGTGTGCGCCTTCGTCGGTCGAGAAGGCCTGCTCCCAGCGTGCGCGGTCGCTCGACACGACCGTCCATACGAAGCGCGCGAGCACGGGCATGCCGGCATGCGTGTCGCGGCCGTGGAACGTGCCCACGCCATCTTCGAAGCGGCCGCGCACGGGCGGTTGCAACTGCACGCTGCGGTTGTCGACCCAGTAGATGCTCCACTCGCGCGCGCGGGGGTCGAACAGGCGGATGGTCATGCCGATGAAGCGGTGCTCGCCGAACGCGTCGGTGACGAGTTCGTCCTGGTTGCCGAAGCCGCCGAGGATCGGCCGGCACGCTTGCTCGGCGTCGAACGCGTCCCATTCGGTGCAGCCGACGAGGCGCTCGCGCAGTCGCCGGTTGCGCACGATCCAGCGGCCGTGCAGGAAGTCGAAATCGTGGCAAGGCTCGGATCGTGGTTGCGGGGACACGGGTCGGCTCCGTTCTGCGTGGGTGTGCGCCGGCGCCTGCGCGCAGGTCAGGGTGTAGAGGGCGGCGATTCCGCTTGCGCCGACCAGCGCTTCGCGGTGCGCGCGGATCTGCAGGCTCGATGCGGTATTCATTGCGGCGAGAACAGGCCGACACGGTTGCCTTCGCTGTCGCGGATCTGCGCGAAGAAGCCGATGCCGTCCGGCAGTTCGGTGCGCGGCACGAACACCTCGCCGCCGAGCGCACCGATGCGCTCGAGCACCGGACGGATGTCGACGAGGCTGAGATAGACGACGCTGCCATGGATCGACGGCTCGCAGTCCGGCATGCGGACCAGGGCGCCGGTCGCGTTCGGCTTGTCGCCGCGCGGGAACACCGCCATCTCGGGCCCGCCGAACTGCTGGCGTTGCAGGGACACATCCAGCGCGGTTTCGTAGAAACGCTGGGCGCGGTCGAGGTCGCGGGTCGGGATCTCGAACCAGGCGGGGACGTTCGGGTTGAGCATGACGATCTCCTTCAGGGGACGGCGCCGGTCGGCGAGGCGCTACAGTGCCGGCCTGCCACTGACAGCGTGGTGTCAGCAGTGGCATCGGCGCGGCCGAGCCGGGACAATGGGCATCCCGCCTTCCCGAGCCGTGCGCCATGTCGACGATCACCCTGTCCCGCTTCCTGCTCGAACAGCAACGCGAGGGCCGCATCAACGCCGACCTGCGCCTGTTGATCGAAGTGGTCGCGCGCGCGTGCAAGCGCATCTCGATCGCAGTCGGCAAGGGCGCGCTCGGTGGCGTGCTCGGCAGCGCGGGCACGGAAAACGTGCAGGGCGAGACGCAGAAGAAGCTCGACGTGCTGTCGAACGAGATCCTGCTGGAGGCGAACGCATGGGGCGGCCACCTCGCCGCGCTCGCGTCGGAGGAGATGGACGATCCGCACCCGATCCCGGATCGTTATCCGAAGGGCGAATACCTGCTCGTGTTCGATCCGCTCGACGGTTCCTCCAACATCGACGTCAACATCTCGGTCGGCACGATCTTCTCGGTGCTGCGCTGTCCCGAAGGGGTGAAGAACCCGGACGAGCAGGCGTTCCTGCAGCCGGGCACGCAGCAGGTCGCGGCCGGCTACGCGGTGTACGGTTCGAGCACGGTGCTCGTGCTGACGCTCGGCAACGGCGTGTACCAGTTCACGCTCGACCGCGAGCAGGGCAACTTCCCGCTGACGCAGGCGAACATGCGCATACCGGAAGACACGTCCGAGTTCGCGATCAACATGTCGAACATGCGCCACTGGGAGGCACCGATGCGCCGCTACATCGACGAGCTGCTCGCCGGCAGGACCGGTGTGCGCGGCCGCGATTTCAACATGCGCTGGGTCGCCTCGATGGTCGCCGACGTGCACCGCATCCTCACCCGCGGCGGCCTGTTCATCTATCCGCGCGACCTCAAGGACGCATCCAAGCCCGGCAAGCTGCGCCTGATGTACGAGGCGAACCCGATGGCGTTCATCGTCGAACAGGCCGGCGGCGCCGCGACGACCGGGCTCGAACGCATCCTCGACGTGCGCCCGACCGCGCTGCACCAGCGCGTGCCGGTGTTCCTCGGCTCGAAGAACGAAGTCGAGCGCGTCACGGCGTATCACCGCGAAGCCGTCGCGTGAGCGCCGATTTCATCGAGGTCGTCGACGGCGCGCTCGATCCGAAGACTTGCGCCGAACTGGTCGCCGCGTTCGAGGCGAGCGACAAGCTCGTGCGTGGCAAGACCAGCGGCGGCGTCAACACGCGCCTCAAGGACAGCTGGGACCTGCACGTCAGCGGCCATGCGGAATTCAAGGCCGTCGAGAACCTCCTCAACGGCGTGATGCTGAAGGGCCTGATCGGCTACCTGCGCAAGTACACCCACCTCGCACTCGCGCCGACCGCGCTGTACCGGCAGTCGCCCGGCAGCAGCGAGATGCAGATGCTCGGCCTCGACGACTTGCGCTCGATGTCCGACGACGAGCTCAAGCACCTCGTCGTGAAGCTGTTCCGCCCCGGCGGCATCAACCTGCAACGCTACTTCGCCGACGAAGGCGGCTATCCGTACTGGCACAGCGAGATCTCGCCGAAGCTCGAGAGCGACGACAACCTGCATCGCGTGCTGCTCTGGACGATCTACCTCAACGACGATTTCGACGAGGGCGAGACCGAATTCCTGTTCCAGCAACGCAAGATCGTGCCGAAGACCGGCTCGCTGCTGTTCGCGCCGGCCGGTTTCACCCACACGCACCGCGGCAACATGCCCCGCCGTGGCCACAAGTACATCGCGACCTCGTGGGTGCTGTTCCAGCGAGCGGAGCAGCTCTATGCACGGCCGGATGCACCGAAATGACCTCATGCCGCGCGGAGGCTGCGTGGACAAGCTGCTGATCTACGGCGCGAACGGCTACACCGGCGTGCTGATCGCCGAAGAGATGCAGCGACGCGGCCTCGCCCCGCTGCTGGCCGGACGCAATCGCGGCGCGGTCGAGGCGCTCGGTCGGCGTCTCGGACTCGAAACGCGCGTGTTCGGTCTCGACGATCCGGCGGCGATCCGCGCGGCGTTCGACGGTGTCGCGCTGCTGCTGAACTGCGCCGGTCCGTTCTCGAGCACGGCGGCGCCGCTGCTCGAAGCCTGTCTCGCGCAGCGCGTGCATTACCTCGACATAACAGGCGAGATCGACGTGTTCGCGCTCTGCCATCGCGCCGACGCACGCGCGCAACGCGCCGGCATCGTCGTGCTGCCCGGCGTCGGCTTCGACGTGGTACCGACCGATTGCGTCGCCGCGCTGCTCAAGCGCGCGTTGCCGGATGCGCGTTCCCTCGTGCTCGCCTTCGAGGCCGGCGGCGGCGCCAGCCCCGGCACCGCGAAGACCAGCGTCGAGGGCCTCGCGGCGGGTGGCCGGGCGCGCGTCGGCGGTGAACTCGTCGAAGTACCACTGGCATGGAAGACGCGCACGTTCCTGCGCGACGGCATGCCGCGCAGCGCGATGACGATCCCGTGGGGCGACGTCTACACCGCGTTCGTGTCGACCGGCATTCCCGACATCGAGACCTACATGGCGATGCCGCCGCGCGCGATTGCCGCCGCACGCCGGATGCGCCTGCTGCGTCCGCTGCTGCGCTTCGCGCCGCTGCAGGCGTGGCTGAAAGCGCGCGCGGGCGCGCGCCCGGGACCCGACGACGCGCGTCGCGCGCAGACCGGCTGCCGCGTCTGGGGCGAAGCGCGTGCCGCGGATGGCCGCCTCGCGACATTGCAGATCGCGACACCCAACGGTTACGCGCTGACCGCCTCGACCGCGACCGACATCGCCGCGCAGGTGCTTGCGCAGCCGCCCGCGAACGGCGGCTACTTCACGCCGTCGCAGCGGATGGGCGCCGACTACGTGCTGCGTGTCGCCGGCGTGGCGATCATCGACCCGCTGCAGGTCGTCGACGCAGGCTAGAATCGGCGTTCCTTCGACGGATGCACGCCATGCACGAACGACCCTCTCCGCCGCTGTCGCCGTTGCCGGCGCTGATCTTCTCCGCACGCTGGTTGCAACTGCCGCTGTACCTGGGCCTGATCGTCGCGCAGGGCGTCTACGTCATCCTGTTCGTGAAGGAACTGTGGCACCTGCTGCACGACGCCTTCACGCTCAGCGAGCAGTCGATCATGCTGATCGTGCTCGGCCTGATCGACGTCGTGATGATCTCGAACCTGCTGATCATGGTCATCGTCGGCGGCTACGAGACGTTCGTCTCGCGCCTGCGGCTCGAATCGCATCCGGACCAGCCGGAATGGCTCAGCCACGTCAATGCGTCGGTGCTCAAGGTCAAGCTGGCGATGGCAATCATCGGCATCAGCTCGATCCATCTGCTGAAAAGCTTCATCGAGGCCGGCGCGCTCAACGGACTGCCGTTCTGCGACCCGGCCCTGCTCGCGCAGGCAGCGAGCGAGGTTGCGCTCGGCGGCGTGAAGAGCTGCACCACGCTGACCACCACCGGCGTCATGTGGCAGACGATCATCCATTGCGTGTTCATCGTCTCGGCGATCGGCATCGCCTGGACCGACCGCCTGATGTCCGGCATCAACGGCTCGCGCGAGCGAACTGCGGCAGCCCATTGAGGATTGCGGGAACCATCGTCTTCGGGAGCTTCCTGCCGGGGTGAGGGCCCAGCCCTCAGCCCTCGACCGCCAGATGCCGCCGCATGCGCTGCGCGATGTAGTCGTCGGTGAAGCTGCGCAACGACCAGTCCTCGATGAAGCCGCAGTGGCCGCCGTGCGCGGCGATGTCGAGCTCGACCTGTGGCGGCAGATGCAGCGCATGGAAATCGTCGACCGGAATCACCGGGTCGTCGCCGGCGGTCAGGATCGTCGCTGGCACCGCTAGGCCGTTCAGGCGCTCGCCCGCGATCGAATAGCCGTCGAGGTAGTCTTCGAGGGAGCTGAACCCGGTATGGCGCAGCACCAGCGCGCGCGTTAGTCCGCGCAGGTCGCCGGCAAGATCCTCGGCGGAGAACCAGTCGACGTCGGGAAACAGCTTGCGCTTGCGCTGCAGCGAGCCGCGCCACTTGTGCAGGAAATATTTCTGGTAGAACCACGGCCCTTCTTCCAGCCCGAACAGGCCCGCCGCCGGACTCACCACCGGGCACACCGCGAGTGCATAGGTGAGCGCATCCGGAGCGCGCAGCGCCACCCGCAGCGCGAAATTGCCGCCGAGCGAGAAGCCGGCTACGGCGATCGGCGCCGACGCGAACAGGCGACGCACCGCGCGCACCGCGCCGACCACCTCGTCGATGCGATTGGAGTGGAACAGCTCGCGATTGAGATGATGCGTGTCGCCATGGTCGCGGAAGTTCAGGCGGAACACGTCGAATCCGTCGGCGAGCAGGCGCGCCGCGGTGCCGACCAGGTAGGACGAGCGTGCGCTGCCTTCCCAGCCGTGCAGCAGCACCACCAGACCGCGCGCGGATTCACGGCCAGCCTGACGGGTCAGGAACCCCTGCAGGCGTACGTCGGCGCCGCAATCGAGGACGTGCTCGGTCGACGCGCGCTCGACTGCGCGCAGCACGCGGCGCAGCAACAGGCGACGCAAACCGCTTGAAGCGAGCACCGATTGCAGGTGCGGATTGGCGAGTGCGCGGGGCGGCGCGAAATCGGCGGCGCGCAGCAGGGTCGTCGGATACGGCGACTGCCCGAAACCGATGGCGATGCCTTCTTCAGTCGTCGCCATAGCCCAACGCTTGCACGATCCGCGCCCGACTGAGTTCGGCCATGCGCCGGCGCGCATCGGGTGTCGCCGGCACCGGCTCGAGGAAGTGCACTTCCGCGTCCATGCGCGGATTGCCGATCACGCGCAGGAAATTTGCGAAGAAGCTCTCCTTGCGTCCGAACGGCACGCGCGGATCCTGCCGGCTGTCGTTGCCGTAGCGCAGCGCTACCGGCTGCACCGCGACGTCGGCTTCGAGCGCGGTCTGGAAGATGCGTGCGTGGAACACGCCGACGCGATCGCCATGGCCGCTGCCGCCTTCGGGGAACACGCCGACCGGTTCGCCCGCGCGCAGGCGCGCCACCACGCGCCCCATCACCGCATTGAGTGAATCGGTGCTGCCACGGCGATGGAAGATCGTGCCCGCCTGCGACGCCAGCCAGCCGACGAACGGCCAGCCCGCGATCTCGCTCTTGGCGACGAAGCTGACCGGACGCTGGCTGTGCATGAGCCCGATGTCGAGCCACGAGATGTGGTTCGCGACGTACAGCACCGCTCCCGGCAACGGCTCGCCGAAACGGCGGATGCGCAGGCCGAAGATGCGCACGAGGCGCGCCGACCACCAGCGGATCATTGCCTTCTCGAAGGTCGTGCGCCCGAAACGCACGCGCGCGGCGAGCGGATTCAGCGCGAGCAGTGCGAGCGGCACCGCGATGATCGCGTGCAGCAGCAGCTGCGGCACGCGCAGCGCATAGCGCAGCGGGCGCAGGCGATCGGGTGACGCGGCGGCGATGGAAGATTCCACAAGGCGAGTCATCGGCGACATGGTAGCGGAAGTTTGGTGCGATGCCGCATCCGGTTCGTGAACGGGCCTGGCGGGCCTGCCCGGTGGTGCGGGCTGTCGCGTACTACGGCCGGGGGGAGGAGCGCGGATGCGTGATGGCAACGGTGTTGCTCGACTCCGAAGAACTTCGTTCCGCTGCGTTCGACACGGACGGTTCTTGAATTCCGGCGCAGCGATCAATCGTCCTGCAGCCGTCCCAGCGCCTCGGCGAGGTCGTTCAGGTGCTGCTCCCACCAGCGTGGCTCGCCGACGTAGCCGAATGCGCGCGGGAACGCCGGATCGTGCCAGCGCGCGGCGACCCAGCCGGCCCAGTGGATCTGGCGCATCAGGCGCAGCGGTTCGACCAGGGCGAGTTCGCGATGATCGAAGTCGCGGAACTCGGCATAGCCTTCGAGCAGCGCATCGAGTGCCCGTTCGGATGGCGCCAGCATCCACAGGTCCTGCACCGCCGGGCCCATGCGCGCATCGTCCAGATCGACGAAGTGCGGACCGGAATCGGTCCACAGTACATTGCCGCCGTGACAGTCGCCGTGCAGGCGGATGCGCGCGATCGGCTCGAGGCCGGCGAAGCGCGCGTCGATCAGCCGCGCGACCGCATCGGTGCGCTCGCGATAGATCGACTCCAGACGATCAGGCAGCAGCCCCGAGGCGAGCACCGCGCGCGCGGCGTCGCGGATGAACGTGTTCGTGTCGATTGCGCCGCGTGAGCGGAACTGCGAGCGCGCACCGATGCCGTGGATGCGCGCAAGCAGGCGCCCCATCCAGGCGAGATGGTCGGCCGATTCGAGTTCCGGCGCGCGCCCGCCGCGACGCGGATAGAGTGCGTAGCGAAAGCCGGCATGTTCGAGCAGGGTCTCGTCGTCGATGACCAGCGGCGCGACCACCGGCAGTTCCGCCGCGGCGAGTTCGAGCGCGAACGCGTGTTCCTCGGCAATTGCCGCATCGCTCCAGCGCGCCGGACGATAGAACTTCGCGACCAGCGGCGTGTCGTCCTCGATGCCGACCTGGTAGACGCGGTTTTCGTAGCTCGCGAGCGCGAGCAGGCGGCCATCGGTGGCAAAGCCGGCGACTTCGACCGCATCGAGCACGAGATCGGGCGACAGCGCCTCGTACGGAGCCTGCGCATTCGCCACGTCAGATCGGCTTCGGCGTTTCGCGCGGCACCACCGCGAGGGTCAGGCGCGAGATGCAGACGAGCTTGGCGCGCTCGTCCTCGATGCGGATTTCCCATACCTGCGTGGTGCGGCCGATGTGCAACGCACGCGCGGTGCCGGTGACGAAGCCGGCGGTGACCGCGCGCACGTGATTCGCGTTGATGTCGAGGCCGACCGCCATCTCGCCCGCGTCGAGGCAGAGATTGCCGGCAAGGCTGCCGAGCGATTCGGCCAGTGCCACCGAGGCGCCGCCGTGCAACAGGCCGAACGGCTGCTTCGTGCGCGCGTCGACCGGCATCGTGCCGCGCAGCCAGTCGTCACCGATCGCGGTGACCTGCATGCCGAGGTGCTCGACCAGGCAGCCGCGATTCCACGCGTTGATGCGCTCGAGGTCGGTCGCCTGTTTCCAGATCGCCATCACACGACTCCATTGTCCAGGCCCGCGACTATAGGACAAAGGGCCTGGACACGGATCGACGCGGAGAGCGCGGATACGGCGAACAGGCCGGATTGACCGATCCGCGAGCATCCGCGCAGATTCGCGTCATTCCCGCTTCATCCCGGCGATGCCCTTTGCGTGCGCATCGGCGACAATCAAGCCATTCCACGACGAATTCCGCGCGTGTCCCACACCGTCACCCTGCAAGCCAGCGGCAAGCGCTTCGAGGTCCTGCCCGGCGAGACCGTGCTGGAGGCCGCGCGGCGTGCCGGCCTCGCGCTGCCGTACTCCTGCCTGGCCGGAGTCTGCGGCAGTTGCAAGGCGACCCTGGTCGAGGGTGACTGCCTCTATCCGCGCAATCCGCCAAGCGCGTTGAACGCGGCCGAGCGCATGCGCCACCAGGTGCTGCTGTGCCAGGCGGTGCCGGCGAGCGACCTCGTGATCGCGGCGCGCGAGGTCGCGTCGGTCGCGGACATTCCGCGCCGAGAATTCACCTTGCGCCTGATCGACAAGATCCTGCTCGGCCACGACGTCGCACGCCTGCTGCTCACGACCGCGCCGGGCGAACGCCTGCGCCGATTGCCGGGACAGTATCTCGACGTGGTGCTCGACGACGGTCGGCGTCGCGCGTTCTCGATCGCGAACGCGCCGCACGCGGACGAACCGATCGAGTTGCATGTGCGGCGTGTGGCCGGCGGCGGCTTCACCGGCGACGTGTTCGACCGGCTCGAAAACGGCGCAAGCCTGCGCGTCGAAGGGCCGCTCGGCACCTTCGTTCCGCGCGAGGACAGCGAGCGGCCGATGCTGCTGATGGCCGGCGGCACCGGCTTCGCGCCGATCAAGGCGTTGATCGAGCATTTCCTCGAACTCGGCACGAGCCGGCCGATGACGCTTTACTGGGGCGCGCGCGAACCGGCCGACCTGTACCTGCGCGCATTGCCCGAGCGCTGGGCGCGCGACGTCGCCGCGTTCCGCTTCGTCCCGGTGGTAGGGGATCGCGGCCACGCGGACGCAGCGCGCGCAGGTCTCGTGCACGAGGCCCTGCTGGAGGACCACCCGGACCTGTCCGGCCACGATGTGTACATGAGCGGACCGCCGGCGATGATCGACGCCGGACGCCGCGCCTTCGTCGACGCCGGCCTGCCGGAGGAGCGGCTGTACTACGATTCGTTCGACTATGCACCCGACGTGATCGCCGAGATCCTCGGCAGCCGTGCGGGCATCCATGGAGCGTGAGGAACTCCCGCGTCCGTCGCGGTCCAAGCACAACCATCGAGCGCGCTACCCATGACCCGATCCCTGCTGCCGATCCTGGCCCTTCTTCTCGCGACACCCGCCGCGCATGCGATGCGCTGCGGCAACCGCCTCGTCAGCGACGGCGCGCAGGATTTCCAGGTGCGCGAGCGCTGCGGCGAACCGTTCTGGACCGACCGCTACACGAACATCGAGATCATCGGCCGCGATGGTCCGATCGAACATCAGCGGGAAGTGCAGTTCGACATCTGGTACTACAACTTCGGCCCGCACCAGCTGATGCGCCAACTGGTCTTCCGCGACGGCCTGCTCGAACGCGAGCAGACGCTCGGCTACGGCGTAGACGAGATCGGCGACGACTGCGATCCGAACCGTCTGCTCGGCGGTCTAAGCGCCGGCGAACTTGTCGCGCGTTGCGGTGAGCCGGCCTCGCGTCGCAGTCGCACCGACACGATCGTGCGGCGTCCCGCACCCGGCCTCGAACGCTGGCGCGACCAGCGCCGCGAGGACTGGATCTACGACTTCGGCGACCGCCGCAGCGTGCGCGTGGTGCGCGTCGTGGATGGACGCGTGGACGCGGTCGACTTGCTCGCACGCTGAACGTGTCGCCAGCTTGGCGCGTGCTTCGCGGGGTGGGCGTAGGGAGGGCTCAAGCCCACCGTCCACTTCCGCCTTCCGCGCCTTCGAATTGAGGCGGTGGGCTGCCAAGGCCCACCCTACGGGCATCGGCATGACGCGGTGGGCCAGGGCCCACCCTACGCGGCCGGAAGTCGCGGCACGCCGTGCTCGCTGCGTTCCTCGAATGCGATCGGCCGTGTGTCGATGGGCCCGCGCGCGAGCAACGGTGTCAGCGCAACGGTCGCGTCGCCGCGCGCGCAGCGCAACGCGTTCGCGTACGCAGTCGCCGCGCCGGCGTGGTCGCCTTCGCCGGTGCGGCAATCGCCGAGTGCTTCCCACGCGGCCGGCAGCGGCGCGAGGCGGAGCGCGCGTTCGAGGGCTTCTTCGGCCTTGCCGTACTGCGCCTGCTGCGCATACAGGCGCCCGAGCGCGGTCAGCAGCGGCGCACTGTTCGGCGCGAGCGCGAGCCAGGCTTCGGCCTTGCGCAGGCGCGCCCCCGCTTCGGCGGCGCCGAGTTCTCCATAGGCGGTCGCGAGTGCATCGCTCCATTCGCGCCGCTGCGCGGATTCGATCTCGTCCATCGCCGCAAGCACCTGGCCGAGCGCGGCGGAGCGGCGCGCGAACGCGGCGACCAGTTCGGGTCGCTTGCGCTGCGCGCGACTCGCTCCGCCCCACAGGGCGTTGAGGCGCGTAGCGTCCGGCGCCGCGGCGAGTGCGGCGGCGAGCACGCGCGTCTCGAGCGCGGCTTGCGTGTCCGCCGTCAGCGACTGGCTGCGCGCGAGCGCCGGCAGCGCATCCAGCGCGGCCTGCGTGTCGCCTTGCGCGAGTGCGGCTTCGGCGAGCAGGCGCCAACCGCGCAGGGAAAGATCATTGGTTGCGGCCTTCGGCTTCAGCAGCGCCAGCGCATCGGCATGCCGTCCGCTTTCGACCAGGAAGCGCGCGCGCGTCGCATCGGCCGCGCGCAGGCCGCGCGCGCCCACGTCGTCGAGCGCCTGCGCCGCGCGTTCGGGCGCGCCGCGTTCGTAGGCGGCGCGAGCGGCGACGAGCAGCGCCGGCGTGCGGAACGCCTCGTGTGCGGCCGCGCGCGCGAGATCGCGTTCGGCTTGCGCATAATCGCCTTCCGCGAATGCAGTCAGGCCGGCGGCAAGACGTTCGCGGCCGCGCCGCTTGATCGAGCGCCCCCACGCGCGGAACGGCCAGCGCAACAGGCGCCAGCCGATGCCGAGCACGGCCCACGCGAGCAGCAGCCCGGCGATCGCGACGACCACGCTGGTCTCGAGCGTGGTGCCGCGCAGGCGCACCTGCACATAGCCGGGGTCGGCGGCGAGCCAATGCCAGGCGAGCGCCGCGACCAGCGCGGCGAGCAGCAACAACAGCACGGTGCGCCACAGCCTCATGGGCGGCCTCCCGGCGCCGGCACCGCAACGCCGGGCGGTTGCGCCAGCGCGCGCGTCGCGCGCAGGTTGCGCAACTCCTTCAGCGCGCTGCCGAGTTCGGGCAACGCCGGCGCGAGCGGCAGCGCGGCGAGGCGATCGATCTCGACGAGGGTCGCGCCGGCCGCTCCCGGGTCGAACGTGTGGGCGACGCCGCGGCGCACTCGCGCCAACGCGGCCTTGTAGCCGGCATCGTCACGCGCGAGCAGCGCGACTTCCGCACTGCGCAGGTCGAGCACGAGCAGCGAACGCGACAACCCGATGTCGTGGCTGGCGAACGCGTCGGCGCCCTCGTCGTGGCGGATGCGCACGAACTGGTCGATGAATCCCTGCCAGCGCGATGGTGCCGCCGGCGTCGGCGCGGCCAGCGATGACTGCTGCGGCAGCGTCGCCAGTGCATCGCGCAGGTGCGCGAGCGCGGCGAGGGTTGCCGCGGTTTCCGCCGGCTTGGCCGCTTCGAGCGCCTGCCGTTCCGCGCCGATGGTCTGGCGCACCGAGGCGAACACCGGGTCTTCGGTTGCCGCCAGCGCCGAATCGGCGAGGCGATACGCCGCCAGCGCGGCCGGCGCGTCCTGGAACAGCGCAAGGCGTTCCTGCGCCTGTTGCAGCAGGAACTCCGCCTCGTTGAGGGCGAGCGCATCGCGCCCGCTCAGGCGCTGCTCGGACAGGTTGGCGACCGCATCCTCGAGATGGCGCGAACGCTCGGAAAGTCCGAGCAATTCCTCGCGCATGCCCTTGTTCACCTCGTCGGCGTCTGTGATGCGCCCGCGCAGCGCGTCGAACTCGCGTTTGCGCTGCTCGATCGTTGCCGAGAGCGTCTCGACACGCGCAGCGAGGTCGTCGAACGCCGCCGCCTGCCGCGCCGCGCTGCCGTGCTCGAGCGCGTAGACGCGCCACAGCGCGACGACCGCCACGACCAGCGCGGCCAGCGCCACCAGCCAGGCGAGCCCGCCGCGGCGCGACGCACCGGGCACGCGCTCCGACGCACGCTGGGCGAGCTCGCGACCTGCGGCTGGCGAGGTACTTCCGATGTCTTCGCTCATGCCGTCATGCTAGCGGAAAGCGCCGCCGGCGACAGCGGCGGCAACGCGGCGAAAGTTACAGTCGGTGTCGCGCGAGTCGGCGCGCGGCCGCCGCCAGCAGGTCGCCCGGCGCAGCGGAGTCGGCGATCGACACGTCGGCAAAGGCGGCCGCGCGTGCGAGCGCGGCGAGGCGCGCGCTGCTCACCACCAGCCCCTGTGCGCGCAGGCGTTGCAGCAGGACGTCGGGCAGCAATGCGACCAGGTTCGCCAATGCCTCCCCGCTCGAAACCAGCATCAGCAGCGGATCGCTCGCCGCGGCGAGCGCATCGAAGTGATTGTGGGTCAGGCGGGGTGGCAGGCGCTCGTAGACATGCACCGGCTCGACCGCGGCGCCGCGCGCGCGCAACGCGGGCACGATCAGGTCGCGCCCACCCGGCGCGCCGACCACGGCGATGCGGTGGCCGCGCACGTCGGCGAGCGCCGGCAGCGCAAGCAGGCTTTCGCTCTCGCCGCGCGCGGTCGGCGCGAGGGCGTCGATGCCGTGCTTCGCAAGCGCGGCGCGCGTGCCGGCGCCGACCGCGAAAACCCGAGCGTCGCGCAGGCTCAGCGGTGCAGCGAGGCGATGCGCGAACCGCACGGCCGCGGGGCTGCTGAAGATCCAGTCGTCGAAGCGTGCGCGCGAACGCAACAGCGCGACAACCGTCGGGTCGTGGGCGATGCGTACGGCCAGGCCGGGAACGGATACGGTCGTCGCGCCGAGGCGACGTGCCCGGCGTGCCAGCGCACCGCCATCCGCTCGCGTCAGCACGAGGGTGGCGCCGTCGAGCCGCGACAGGGGCGCGCCGACGTTCATCCGCGGATGCGTGCACAGGATGCCGTTTGCATGCCGTGATCATAGCGCGGGCCTTGAGCGGCACCGGCGCGATCCGCACACTGTCGCGCTCCGTCGAACGAGGTCCACCGATGTCCGATCCGGTCATGCACCTGCAGCGCACGCTGCTCGCCGACATCCCGCTCGCGCGCGCGATGCAGCTCACGGTCGAATCGTTTGACGGCGAGTCGCTCGCGCTCGCCGCGCCGCTCGCGCCGAACGTCAACGACAAGGGCTGTGCGTTCGGCGGCAGCCTCGCCAGTCTAATGACGCTGGCGGGCTGGGGCCTGCCCAGGCTCGCGCTCGATGCCGTCGGCATGGAGGCCGAGATCTACGTGCAGGACAGCACGATCCGCTACCTCGCGCCGGTCTGGCACGACTTCCGTGTGATCGCCCGTGTCGCCGAGGGCGAATCGCTGGCGGCGTTCGTTGCCGCGCTGCGTGACAAGGGCAAGGCGCGCCTGCGCGTGGATTGCCGGGTGCCGCTGCCCGACGGTGGCGATGCGGCCACCTTCGAGGCGCGCTTCGTCGCGCTCGCCAAACACTGACGGCATGCCCGCACTTGCTGCACAATCGGGACTACCCGCGCCGGAGGATCGCCATGCATCGCCCGCTGACCGCCCTGCTGCTTGCCGCGACCGTCGTGCTCGGCGCCTGCGCGAACAAGGAAATCCGTTCGAAGGCGAACATCCTCGAGCAGACCCTGCGCAGCTATGCGGCGACGATCCGCTGGGGCGACATCACCCAGGCCACCAGTTTCATCGAACCCAAGGTGCTGGCCGAGCACCCGCCGAGCCAGCTCGATCTGGATCGCCTGCGGCAGGTGCGCGTGAGCGGCTATGAGGAGACGCCGCCGGTGCCGGTCGGCGAGAACGAGGTGCGCCAGACGGTGCAGATCGAACTCATCAACGTGAACACGCAGACCACGCGCAGCATCGTCGACCATCAGGTCTGGAAATACGACGAGGCCAGCAAGCACTGGTGGCTGACCTCGGGCCTGCCGGACATCAGCCGCCACGAATGACCTTCGCGGCCGTCGCGGCCGCGCGCGGGCTATACTGCGCGGCTGCGCATCGCAGCCCTTATCGAACTGGCCATGTCCGACGTCCTGCACCGCCTGCCCGAATTCCTCGGCAACCATCTCTACCTGACGCTCGCCTTCGTCGGCGTGTTCGTCGCGCTGGTCGTCACCGAGGCGCAACGCTTCATGCGCGGCTATGCGGCGCTGACCCCGGCCGGGCTGACCCAGCTGATCAACCGCGAGAACGCGCTGCTGATCGATGTCTCGCCGCAGGTCGAGTTCGAAAAGGGCCACATCCCCGGCGCGAAACACGTCGCAATGAGCGCCTTCGATCCGCAGGACAAGGATCTGGCGAAGGCGCGCGAACTGCCCGTCGCGCTCGTGTGCCGCACCGGCCAGACCTCCGCGCAGGCGGCACAGCGCCTGAAGAAGGCCGGCTTCGCCAAGGTGTTCTGGCTCGAAGGCGGACTCGCCGCGTGGCGCGAAGCGCAGATGCCGCTGGCGAAAGGTCGCGCCTGAGCGCGTCGGGCGCGCAAACCTTCTCCACTCGTTCGCGGTGAGCGCAGCGGGACGAAGTTCCGCGAAGTCGAAACGCCTGCGACATCGCTGCAACCCTTCGACTCCGGCCTTTCAGGCCTGCGCCCGGACCGAACGGACTCCAGTGCCCCTTCCAGCCTGCCGTGCGCCCGCCGCGCGTCCATGGGATAATCGTTCCCCTTTTTCCCCCTCATCGAGCAACCCATGGCAGACAACACCAACGGCGCGGCGAACGGCCAGGCCCGTCCGGAGCAGAACCAGGCCCAGCTGAGCCTGCAGCGCATCTACGTCAAGGACGTGTCCTTCGAGGCGCCGGGTGCGCCGCAGATCTTCTCCCAGCAGGGTCAGCCGAACGTCGAGCTGAACCTCGCCCAGCGCGTGTCGCAGCTCGGCGACGACACCTTCGAAGTCGTGCTCAGCGTGACGGCGACCTGCCGCGTCGAAGACAAGACCGCCTATCTCGCGGAAGTGCAGCAGGCCGGCATCTTCGGCCTCAGCGGTTTCGACGCGCAGGGCCGCGAGGCGATCCTGTCGACCTACGCCCCGAACGTGCTGTTCCCGTACGTGCGCCAGATCGTCTCGGACCTGGTGCAGAACGGTGGTTTCCCGCCGTTCTTCCTGCAGCCGATCAACTTCGACGCGCTGTACGCCGAGCAGATGCGCCGCCGTGCCGAAGGCGGCACCGCGCCGGCCGCAAACGCCTGACGACGTTTCGCGCGCGCGGATGATGGCTTTCCACCACGCGCACTTCGCCGCACCCGGCCGATGCCGGGTCGCGGACGGTTCCGCTGCATGAACACGCCGGTCGCCGTGCTCGGCGCCGGCTCGTGGGGCACCGCGCTCGCAGTGCAGCTCGCGCGCAATGGCGTGCCGACCACGTTGTGGGGACGCACGCCGCAGGCCGTCGTCGAGATGGCGATGAGCCGCCGCAACGCACGTTACCTGCCCGAGCTCGAGCTGCCGGACACGCTGCAACTGTCGGCGATGCTGGAACCCGTCGTGCGCGACGCCGGCACGCTGTTGCTCGCGGTGCCGAGCCACGCCTTCGACGAGCTGCTGCGCGCGATCGCGGCGTGGGTCGCGCCCGGTGTCGGCATCGCGTGGGCAACCAAGGGTTTCGATCCGGCCTCCGGCCGCTTCCTGCACGAACTGGTCGCCGAACACCTGCCAGGGCACGCGGCCGCGGTCGTCACCGGCCCCTCGTTCGCACGCGAAGTCGCGCTCGGCCTGCCTACCGCGCTTACCGTGCACGCCGCCGATGCGGAGTTCGCGCAGTCCGTTGCCCAGCAACTGCATTCGCCGCGCTTTCGCGCCTATACCGGCAACGACGTGCTCGGCGCCGAACTCGGCGGCGCGATGAAGAACGTGCTGGCGGTCGCCACCGGTGTCGCCGACGGCATGCAGATGGGGCTCAACGCGCGCGCCGGCCTGATCACGCGCGGCCTCGCGGAAATGCTGCGCCTGGGCGCCGCGCTCGGCTCGCGCCCGGAAACGCTGATGGGCCTCGCGGGCCTCGGCGATCTCGTGCTGACCTGCACCGGCGACCTGTCGCGCAATCGCCGCCTCGGCCTCGCGCTCGGCCGTGGTGTCGGGCTCGCCCAGGCGATCGCCGAGATCGGCCAGGTCGTCGAGAGCGTGCAGACGGTCGACACCGTGATGAAGCTCGCCGACGAAAGCCGGGTCGAACTGCCGATCACCGCCCTCGTGCAGAAGGTGCTGCACGAGGAGCTGACACCGACCGAAGGCATGCGCGCGCTGCTGTCGCGCGAACAGAAACCCGAGTACCCGTAGGGCGGCACGCGCGTCGCGCGTACCGCCCTACATTCCTGCCCCATCAAACCCGAGCTGGCGCCACGCCTCGTACACCACGACCGCTACCGCGTTCGACAAGTTGAGGCTGCGGTTGCCGGGCCTCATCGGCAGGTACAGGCGTTGCGCGGGATCGATCGCGTCGAGCACCTGCTGCGGCAGGCCGCGCGTCTCCGGTCCGAACAGGAACGCATCGCCGTCGGCGTACGCGACTTCGTCGTAGCGTGCCCGCCCGCGCGTCGACAGCGCGAACACGCGCCGCGGCGCGACGCCGGCGATGAACGCGTCCAAATCCTCGTGCACGCTGACCTCGGCGAACTCGTGGTAGTCGAGGCCGGCGCGACGCAGCTTGGCGTGGTCGAGATCGAAACCGAGCGGGCGCAGCAGGTGCAGGGAGGCACCGCTGTTCGCGCACAGGCGAATCACGTTGCCGGTGTTCGGCGGGATCTCGGGTTGGTAGAGCACGACGTGCAGCACGCGTGCATTATCGTGGCGCCGCGCGATCGCGCAAGCCATGCACGAAGCGGCCCCGAAGGACCGCTCCATGCCGCATGCTTCACTCGGCTGCAGCGAGCAGGGCGACTTCCGCCGCGTCGAACGCGAGCGGCGCATCCAGCGCGGCGAGCTTGTCGCGCTTCGCGAACACGTGCACGGTCGGCATCAGCGTGACCGGCAACGCCGCGTCGGTCGCGAGTTTCGTCGCGACGACGAGGTCCGCGTCGGATGCGCTCGCGCTGACGGCCAGTTCCGGCAACAGCGTCGCGTGCAGCGGCGCGTTCGCTTCGACCGACATGCCGACGCCGGGCTGCGCCGCCTGCGGAATGCGTTCCAGCGCGAACGCGCTGCCGATCATTGCCATCGCCAACGCCGCGCGTATCAGGGGGGTGCGGGTTTTCATCTTGTACTCCTTGCGAGTCCGTCTCGATTCGTGTTGAGCAAGCGCTGTGCCAATCCCGACACCGCGTTTGCGTACGGAGTCTTGGATGCAGCGGAACGAAGAAAAGTTGCCAGGCCGGAAGTCATGCTCCACGCAACCGCATTCGACAGGCGATCGCGCCACGCCGCGCGCTGGCGCGCATTCCAGGCACCGCTGCGAGCCGTTGCGCAGAGTGGATCTTTCGCGGAGAAGGCATCGACGCTCGGCGACGAAGCGGCGCGACGTGGATGCCGGAAGCCACGCTCGCCCGCGCCGCGGACACGACCGCGGACAGGCGCGGACAGCGTCCGCGCGCGGACTACCAGGGAATCGGCGCGCCGGTCTCGGACAGGAAGCGGCCATTGTCGGCGCGCGTCAACGCATCGATCGTGCGCAGCATCGCCGCAACCGAATCGTGCGCCAACATCGGTGCATTCGCGCCGCCCATGTCGGTGCTGACCCAGCCGGGGCTGATCGCGACGACGATGCCGTCCTCGCCCGCGAGCGCATGCGCGAGCTGGCGCGTCGCCATGTTCAAGGCTGCCTTGCTGATCGCATAGCTCGGGCTGTGCAGCGATTCGCTGCCGCCGATCGAACCGAGCCTGCTTGAGAGATTGACGACCTTCGCGCGTTCGAGGCGCGCGGCGAGTGCCTGGGTCAGCAGCAACGGACCCGCGGCGTTTGCGGCGAAACTGTCCTGCAGCGCCTTCGCCTCGATCGTGCCGAAGCGCTCGCCGCCGACCAGCATGCCCGCGTTGTTCACGAGCAGGCCGATGCGCAGGTCGAGCGTGGTGATTTCGCGCGCGAGTTCGGCGATCGAGCGCGTGTCCGGCAGCACCAGCGGCAGGATCACCAGATGGCCGGGGTGTTCGCCGGCGAGGCGGGTCAGCGCGAGCGCGCGCCCCGGATGGCGGCAGGTGGCGATCACGCGCTCGCCGCGAGCGAGCAACTGATGCGCGAACTCGAGGCCAAGGCCGCGGTTCGCGCCGGTCACCAATGCATGTCCCATGCGCCACTCCTTTCGCAGGGATGCGCGGTGAACTCCGCGCGGCAACCGCAGTCTACGCGAAGGCGTGACGTTCGACCGTTGCGGCAACACGGTACTCCCGCGTAGCCTGCCCGGCTTCGCCTTTCCTGTTCCCGGAGCCTCCATGCGCAAGCTTCTCGCCCACGCGCTCGCCGCGACCTTCCTCACGCTCGGCCTTGCCGGCACGACGCGCGCGTCGGTCGGCGACGCGGTCGACATCCCGTTCACGCGCTTCACGCTGCCGAACGGTCTGAGCGTCGTCGTCAGCGAGGATCGCAAGGCGCCGGTCGTCGCGGTCAGCGTCTGGTACCACGTCGGCTCGGCCGACGAGCCCGCCGGCAAGACCGGCTTCGCGCACCTGTTCGAGCACCTCATGTTCCAGGGCTCGGAGAACCACAAGGACGAATTCTTCCGTCCGTTCGAGCTCGCCGGCGCGACGGACCAGAACGGCACCACCTGGTTCGACCGCACGAACTACTACGAGACCGTGCCGACCACTGCGCTCGACATGACGCTGTGGATGGAGTCCGACCGCATGGGCCACCTGCTCGGCGCGATCGGCCAGAAGGACCTCGACGAGCAGCGCGGCGTGGTGCAGAACGAGAAGCGCCAGGGCGAGAACCAGCCCTACGGCCGCGTCGACCAGCGCGTCGCGGCGAACGCGTTCCCGGCCAACCATCCGTACCACCACGACACGATCGGCTCGATGAAGGACCTCGACGCCGCGTCGCTCGCCGACGTCAAGCACTGGTTCCAGGGCTACTACGGCGCCGCCAACGTGACGGTCGCGCTGGTCGGCGACATCACGCCGGAACTCGCGAAGGCGAAGATGCTCGAATACTTCGGCGACATCCCGGCCGGGCCGCCGGTCGCGCGCCAGCAGCCATGGACGGCGCCGCGCACGGAATCGACGCGCGACACGATGACCGACCACGTAGCGCAGACGCGCATCGTGCGCGAGTGGAACGTGCCCGGCCTCGCCGATCCCGAGGAGGGCGAGCTCGAACTCGCCGCAGCCGTGCTCGGCGGCGGCAAGACCTCGCGCCTGTACGAACGCCTCGTCTACAAGGACAAGCTCGTCGACGACGTCTCGGTCGGCGTGCAGTCGTTCGCGCTCGCCTCGATGCTGCAACTGCAGGCCGACGTCAGGAACGGCGTCGATCCGGCGAAGGTCGAGGCCGCTATCGCCGAAGAATGGGCGAAGTTCCTCAAGGGCGGTCCGACCGACGACGAGCTCGCGCGCGTCAAGGTCGACACGCGTGCGCATTTCATCCGCACGCTTGAAAAGGTCAACAGCAAGGCAAGCATCCTCGCCGAAGGCCAGGTCTACCGCGGCGATCCCGGCGCTTTCCGCGACGATCTCGCGCGCCTCGATGCGGCGACCCCTGCGAGCGTGCTCGCGGCCGCAAAGAAGTGGATTTCGAAGGGCGACTACACGCTGACCGTCACGCCGGCGGCGAAGGACGACAAGGCCGAACCGGCCGACGAGATGGAGAAGCCGGGCCGCGCCGCGATCGCCGGCCGCCCCGAAGCGAAACAGCCGCCCAAGCAGGACTTCACGCTCGCGAAGCCGGCGGTCGATCGCAGCAAGGGCGTGCCCTCGGTTGCGGCCTTCCCCGATCTCACGTTCCCCAAGCTGCAACGCGGCAAGCTGAAGAACGGCATTCCGGTGGTGCTGGCCGAGCGCCACGCGATTCCGGTGGTGCAGATCCAGTTGCTGTTCGATGCCGGTTACGCCTCCGACCAGGGACGCAAGCTCGGCACCTCCGCGTTCACGATGGCGATGCTCGACGAAGGCACGAAGGAACTCGACTCGCTCGAGATCGCGCGCCGTGCCGAGCGCCTCGGTGCGGTGATCGGCGCCAGTTCCGGGCTCGACAGTTCGAGCGCAAGCCTGAATGCACTGAACTCGCAACTGGAGCCGTCGCTGGAACTGTTCGCCGACGTGGTGCGCAATGCCGCGTTCCGCGACAGTGACATCGCGCGAATCCGCGGCCAGTGGCTCGCACGCATCGCGCAGGAGAAGACCCAGCCGACCGGGCTTGCATTGCGCAGCCTGCCGCCGCTGCTGTACGGCGCCGGCCATGCCTATGCAATCCCGTTCACCGGATCGGGCACGGAAGCGTCGATCACGTCGCTCGACGCGGGCGACATGCACGCGTACGTGCGCGACTTCATCCGCCCGGACAACGCGACGATCCTCGTCGCCGGCGACACCACGCTCGAGGCGATCGTGGCGAAACTCGACACCGCGTTCGGCGACTGGAAGGCGGCCGCGACGCCGGTGCCGAAGAAGAACATCGCGAACGTCGACGTGCCGAAACAGGCGCGCGTGTTCCTGCTCGACAAACCCGGGGCGCCGCAGTCGCTGATCCTGGCCGGTGTGGTCGCGCCGTCGACGAAGGCGCCGAACAACCTCGAGATCCAGACCATGAACGGCGCGTTCGGCGGCAGCTTCACCTCGCGCCTCAACATGAACCTGCGCGAGGGCAAGCACTGGGCCTACGGCGCCGGCAGCTTCCTCTCCAACGCGATCGGCCAGCGCCCGTTCCTGATGTACGCGCCGGTGCAGACCGACAAGACCGCGCAATCGGTCGCCGAGATCCTGCGCGAATCGCAGGAGCTGATCGGCACGAAACCGCTGACCCACGACGAAATCGACAAGATCAAGCTCGGCGACGTGCGCAGCCTGCCCGGCGAGTACCAGACCACCAGCGCCGTGCTCGGCGCGCTCGGCGGAATCACCCTGTACGGCCGCCCCGACGATTACGTGCAGACGCTCAAGGGCCGCATCGAGGCGCAGACCGACCCTGCGGTGCAGGCCGCGGCAAAGGAGATCGTGCGCCCGGATGCGCTGACCTGGATCGTCGTCGGCGACCTCGCGAAGATCGAGGCCGGCGTGCGCGCGCTCAAGCTCGGCGAGGTCAAGGTCATCGATTCGGACGGGAAGGTGGTTCGCTGAGTCCGGGTTGATCTCTCGAGGGCTTCCCCTCTCCCGCTTGCGGGAGAGGGCGGGGTGAGGGCGCTCGTGCTGTGTCCTTTCGTTGTTTCGTAGCTTCTTCGCGAAAACCTGTCCACGTCCGTGTAAGTTGGTTCCGCATCCCTTTCGCTTTCCCCTCTCCCGCTTGCGGGAGAGGGCAGGGTGAGGGCGCTTTTGCGGTGTCCTTTCTTTTGTGTTCGTCAGGTCCGACTGCTTCGCGAAAACCTGTCCACATCCCTGTCGGTTCGTCCCGCATCCCTGCGGGCCGGTTTCTTTCTCTTGCTTGTCCAAGAGAAAGAAACCAAAGAGAACGACACCCCCACAGCACCGCCCTCCGGGCATCCTGCCCTGCGGGTGCGTGGACGTCGGCCGGGGTTCGCCGACAGCGCATCCTTGCGCTGACGGCGAACGCGCGCGCGTCGTGCGCGCGCCCCTTCGGGCCTGATCGACCGCCGTCCACCGGCGCTGAAGGGGACCCGGAAGAGCAGCGCGCTCCTGCGCGCAGAATCAGAGCAAGCAAAGCAAGCAAGAGCATCGCGGCTTCCGCCGCTCCCACAGGGACTTCTCATGCTTTTGTGGGAGCGGCGGAAGCCGC
>Ga0209023_10000694_pt1 | contig 49327 bp, 30 predicted proteins | sample LakOneMetagenome_FD_187468 | JGI IMG/M metagenome (GOLD analysis project Ga0209023, IMG submission 187468) | Freshwater and sediment microbial communities from Lake Erie, Canada (SPAdes) (version 2) | ecosystem: Environmental > Aquatic > Freshwater > Lentic | place: Lake Erie, Canada... | reverse complement strand
TTAAACTCGCCATAGCTTTTTGCACCGGCTGCTAGAATTTTATCAAGGCAGGCGAAAAGGAAATCTGTTTCCTTGATCTTATACACGCCTACCAATGCCATATTGCTTTTTGGAATGGCCGGCTTTTCCACCACCCTGCTTATAGAGCCATCCTCCTCCACTTCTGCCACACCGAAATTACGTGGATCATCAACCCGTTTTATACCAAGCATTGAATGAGGACTTTTGATCACTTCTTTTACATCGTATTCAGCAATGGTATCACCCAACACGATCAGTACTTCATCCTGGCCCACAATTTCCCTTGTAAGATTGATGGCATGCCCTATTCCAAAACGTTCACCCTGCTGAACAAAATGGCAATTGAGGTACGGATACTTTTCCTTTACATAGTCCTGTATCTTTTCGCCTAAATAGCCAATAATAAAGATGAAATCCTTTATACCGGCCTCATGCAATTGGTCAACAATAATGCTTAGGATCGTTTTCCCTGCAAGAGGGATCAACGCTTTGGGTTGTGTATATGTATGCGGACGAAGCTTTGTGCCTGCGCCTGCTACCGGGATAATTACCTTCATTGCGGACAACTAATCTGCCTTGGGCAGTACATTTAGTTTACAATTGAATTTTTTCTCAAAACCTGAAACGGCTGTGAAAGTAGTAAATTTTATGTAAATGCAACCGATTGCTAAAGCCTTATAATCTATTCAGTAAAATCACGGGGGCTGCTTATATTTGTGGCCCTAATATATATTTATGCAGAAAGATACCGTAGTTTTTGACCTGATCGCCAAAGAACTGGAGCGCCAGCGCCATGGCATTGAACTTATTGCTTCTGAAAACTTCACCAGTCTGCAGGTAATGCAGGCAATGGGTACGGTACCCACCAACAAATATGCAGAAGGATATCCGGGAAAAAGATATTACGGAGGTTGTGAGGTGGTTGATGAAATAGAACAACTAGCCATTGACCGTTTGAAAAAAGTTTTCAATTGCTCCTGGGCGAATGTACAGCCGCACAGTGGTGCCCAGGCAAATGGCGCCGTATTCCTGGCAGTAATGAAACCGGGAGAAAAATTTTTAGGACTCGACCTGAGCATGGGTGGCCACCTTACCCATGGCAGCCCGGCCAACTTCAGCGGCAAAACATACCATGCCCTTCATTATGGTGTAACCAAAGACGGCATTGTTGACTATGACCAGTTAGAAGCAAAAGCCCGTGCAGAAAAACCAAAGATGATCATCTGCGGCGCCTCGGCCTACAGCCGTGATTGGGATTATAAACGGATACGTGCTGTTGCCGACGAGATCGGCGCTGTTGTTTTTGCCGACATTGCCCACCCTGCCGGCTTAATAGCTTCGGGCTTATTGAACGACCCGTTTGATCATTGTCATATCGTTTCATCCACCACACATAAAACATTGCGAGGACCAAGAGGCGGTATCATTATGCTGCGCCATGATTTTGAAAATCCCTGGGGAATAAAAGATCCGAAAGGAAACCTGAGAACGATGAGTTCATTGCTCGACCTGGCTGTTTTCCCGGGCTCACAAGGCGGGCCGTTAGAACATGTGATCGCTGCCAAAGCGGTTGCTTTTGGTGAAATACTCTCGGAAGATTTTAAAGCCTATGGCAAACAAGTGATCGCCAATGCACAGGCAATGGCAAAAGCATTTGTTGGTCGTGGGTATAACCTCATCAGCAACGGCACCGACAATCATTTAATGCTGATCGATCTCCGCAACAAAAATCTCACCGGCAAAAAAGCACAAGAAACATTAGACAAAGCACACATCACTTTAAATAAGAACGCCGTTCCTTTCGACGACAAATCTCCTTTTGTTACATCGGGCATCCGTGTGGGCGTTCCGGCCATAACCACCCGTAGAATGAAAGAGGAACACATGCAGTTAGTTGTTGATCTTATTGACAAGGTGCTGACGAATGCAGATGATGAAACGGTGATTTCATCGGTGAAAGAAGAAGTGAAGAACCTCATGAAGCAATTCCCTCTCTACCCCGAATTGGGTTAAATGACCGGTTAATAATTTATAACTACCGTTCACTCATCTTACCGCTTTGTGGTATTTGCCGGCAAATAACTTCCCGCTACTTTTGCGCATTGCAAAAAAGGAATGGCAAAGAATATTCAGTAAATTTTGATTCACAGGTTTTGAAAAAACGTTGATAACTAATTGCATCGGTTTTTCAATCTTCGAAAAAAAAATTATTAATATTACAAAAGTAATTACCCAACCATCTCCCTGGATAAAGCAAGAAAATTCCAATTTCTTCTGGAGGCCGTTTGACCTAACTACATAACTAACCTTTTATCATGACTAAATTTTTCCGTTTAGTGTTTGCAACCTGCATTGCATTCACCCTGCATTTTAATGCATCAGCCCAATCTGTAAGTATCAATACCGATGGCAGTACTGCACACGCCAGTGCTTTGCTGGATGTGAAGAGTACCAGCAAAGGTGTACTGGTGCCACGTATGAGCAAGACTGAAAGAAATGCGATCGCTTCTCCGGCCACGGGGCTGATGGTATTTCAAAATGCACCGGACAGTGTTGGTTTTTATTATTATGATGGAACCACCTGGTTGTGGCTGGCTACTGCAACCAGCAGCGTGGGCTGGCTTACCACGGGCAATAACGGAACAGACTCAGCAGTGAATTTTTTAGGTACTCTTGATGATAAACCCCTGATGCTTCGCCAGAATAATTTGTGGATGGGGCAACTGAATACCAAAATGCATAATTATTTTCTTGGCGGAGGTTCGGGTTTTAATAATACAGCCCAGCAAAATTCAGCATATGGCGATAGTGCATTATTCAATAACACAACAGGTACCGGGAATACAGCAATTGGCTATCGTTCAATGATTGGTAGTGGACCCATTACCGGTGGTATTAATGTTGCCGTAGGAAATAATACACTTTCCAGCATAACAACAGGCTCGCAGAATGTGGCTATAGGAGATAATGCCATGAACGGTATGAAAACCGGGGGAACCAATATCGGCATCGGACCGGGAGCCATGGAACAAGCCACAAAGGGTAACAGTAATATTGCTTTGGGCTTATGGTCGCAACGTGGTAATGACAGCGCCAGCTATAATATCGGAATAGGTCAGAGTTCATTATATTATAACGATTCAGCAAGAAATATCGGAATTGGTATTCAGGCACTGGCTTACAGTGACAGAAATAATATCGTGGGCATTGGATACCAGGCGGGTTATTTAAATAATTACTTGCAGACGAATTCTGCATTGGGTGTTGAAAATACTTATATAGGTTTCCAAAGTGGTTATTATGCAAACACGGGAAGTAAAAACGTGGCGATCGGTAACCATGCCTTACTTGGACAAGGTTATTTTAATGGTGATGACCCGACCAACATTTATTATAAAAGAAATGTGGCTATTGGTGATTCTGCTATGACAGTTTCTTATGGCAGCGACAATGTTGCTATTGGATATAAAACCTTATCAAAAAGTACATTTACCGGGCAGCATGTAGCTGTGGGCAGCCGGGCTTTAAATAATACAACTGCTTCATACCCCAATACTGCCGTTGGGTATTCCAGCCAGGACAGTGTTACCACCGGAGCTGCAAATACTTCTTTGGGAAGTTATTCCTTAACCAAAAACAAAACTGGTGGCAATAATACAGCAATAGGCAATGCTGCTATGATGGAAGCATACAACCCGGCGGGTTTAAACTACCCGTATGATAACACAGCGGTTGGTAATGATGCGATGAGGCTCACACGCTATTATGGCCAGACCGCCATGGGTGCCGGCGCATTAAGAAACGATACCGGAAGTGTTTACAATACGGCCATTGGTTATTTGTCTATGTATTATCACCTCCGGGGAAATTCAAATACAGCCCTTGGCACCAGTGCTTTAAGAAATGATACCACCGGAAGTGTGAATACTGCATTGGGCGTAAACACACTTTTTAATCATAAAAGTGGCGACAATAATGTTGCCATTGGCTACAATGCACTGTTCAATGATATTGACGGCGGAGCAAATACAGCTGTGGGAACCTATGCCATGGTAAACCATAAAACAAATGGCCTTAATACAGCTGTTGGTTATGAGTCGATGTATTACGATACAGCCGGATATTATAACAGTGCCATGGGTTGGCGTTCCTTGCGCTACGTAAAACAAGGTGTTGAAAACACGTCATTAGGCGTTGGCAGTCTTGAATTCACCGATTCATCCTATTTTAACACAGCCGTTGGCAGGGGCGCCATGATCGGCAAAGGTGGAAAATGGAATACCGCTGTTGGTTATTTCTCTTCGGGCCTGTATAATGGACTGCCTACTACAAACTATTATGTAAACCGCACTACCACCATCGGTGCTTATGCGGGCTGGAAAAATATTGCAGATGAAAATACATTCATAGGTTATTATTCCGGACTGGGCGGGGCTGCCGATTCACTCCGTGGAATTGAAAATACCGGCGTAGGTACATATACATTAACCAATAACACTACAGGCCGCAGCAATACAGCAATTGGTTTAGGACCTTTATATAATAACACTACCGGAAGTGGAAATGTGGGCATAGGAACAAGGGCCTTGGCAAATGCAGCCACTTATGATTACAATATTGCCATTGGCGACAGCGCCATGTATGGAAATAACGCCGATGAGAACATGGCTATTGGCACTTTTGCCATGCGTTTCAACAATACAGGCACGCCTAATACGGCGGTAGGTAATTATGCCATGCAGTATAATTCAACCGGAGGCAATAACTCGGCATTCGGTTACCAGGCATTAAATTCCAATACCGCAGGATATGAAAATACGGCCATGGGCCACCGGGCATTATTCAGTTATGCTGCATCCGGCACAAGTTATAACAGCGCTTTAGGTTCGTTTGCGGCTGAAAACCTTGCGTCAGGCACCAACAATGTGGCCATCGGAAACTGGGCATTCAGGAATCATACTTCCGGAACAGCAAATACTATTGTTGGTAGCTATGCCCTCGGATCAGGAACAACAGGTTCAAATAACACGGCTATTGGAAACCTTTCTTTGTGGACCACATCCGGTAGCGGTAATACGGGTGTAGGAGATAATGCGGGTTTTGCTATCAGCACCGGAACCAACAATACTTTTTTGGGCTATCTAACCAATGCTTCTTCCGGTACACTTACTAATGCATCGGCCATAGGTTATCGGGCATACGCTGCTCAAAGCAACAGCATGATACTGGGAAGTATAAGTGGAGTAAATGGTGCTACATCAAGTACGAATGTTGGTATTGGTACAACCACTCCGTCTAATGCCAAATTACAGGTTCTTGATGATATCTCTCCTTCCAGAAATACTGCTTACATAAGTGGAAATAATTCTACCACAATTGGAGGTAGCGGTGCAACATTGTTTGTAGAGAACCTGGTTACTGCGGGTGGCAGCAGTGCGGCTATTCTTGCCGAAAATGAAAACACCACAGCTGGTTTGGGCTATGGCGCTTATATCAGGGGCCAATGGGCAGTGGCTGCAGAAGTAACTGCCCGGGCTACGCCTAATGCCAGCGGCACAAAAGGCCTTTATGTAAGAAACAATACCACCAACACCGGTACTCATTATGGAATAGATCAGGCAATTAATGCAGCTAATGCAACTACGGTGTATGGAACATTTTCCAGTGCTACGGGGGCTTCCGCTTCCAACTACGGTATGTATGGCCAAAGTACTGCCGCAGCCACTACCAACTATGGTGTTTTCGGCACTGCTTCCGGGGCAACAAATAACTACGGTGTTTATTGCTCTGGTAGCGGGGGTTATACAGGAACCTGGACATTAATAAGTGATCAGAAATTTAAGAAGGATCTTACGGAGATCGACAATGCTCTTTCGCTTGTTAATAAAGTAAAAGTATATAGCTATAATACAAGAAATGAAGAATTCCCTTTTATGAATTTCAGTAAGCAGTTGCAATTTGGTTACATTGCCCAGGACCTGGAAAAATATTTTCCAAATCTGGTTGAAGAAGGCATACATCCTGGTGCCAAACCAGATGATTCGCCCATTACTTTTAAGTCGGTAAATTACATTGGTATGATACCGGTGCTTACCAAAGCCATTCAACAACAACAACTACAAATCGATGACCTGAAGAAACTAAACGATTTGCTGATCAAACGGATCGAGAAGCTCGAAAACAAATAAATAACAGGTTCCGGTATATCCCTCAAATTGTGGTTATGCCGGAAGAATAATTTGACTTAACTTAACGGATCAATCATCATTATTAAACAGTTCACCATGCTGTTAAAGAAAACCGGGTTTGCTTTTATTATACTGTTTGCATGTAAAAGCTACGGCCAGCAAGTGGCAAGGGCTACCGATGTGCAAATAGTAACTACTGCCGGAACCAAGACCGTAATAACCGGGGGTGGTATAACATTTTTAGGAACCAGCAAATGGACTGCTATCGACGATTCAATCTACTTGTATAAGAATACGGCTGCTTCACCGGAAGGCTGGCTTGATTCAACAGCTACCGGTGTTATGGATGTTACAAGCACCGGGAATGTTTTTTTTCGGGGTACAAACAGACAGAGTTTTTATGGCAAGACAAGATTTTACGACCTTACCATCCGCAATACCATTGGCGACACATTGCTTTCTTCCTGCGAGGTAAGAAATATCCTGCATCTTGATACCGGCTTTGTTTTTACCAGGAGCGGTTATGGCAACGACAGCCTTTGGGTTTCCAACCCGGCCATCGCTGCGATCGTTTCTACCAGTAATAATACCAAGAGCTGGGTAAACGGAAGGCTGAGCCGCTCAGGAAATGTGATCGGCAGTCTGCCTACCTTTTATTTATTCCCGGTTGGCAAAACAGATAGTTTATATGCACCGGTAAAACTTGAAAAAGCAAATGCCAATTTAGCAACCTGGACGGTTGAGTATTTTCCGGATACCCCGTTTAATTATACCAATGTATTCTTGCCCATTGACCATATAAGCCGGGTTGAATACTGGGAGATGACGGGCAATACGTTGTCGGACAATAATGCCATGGTAAGTTTATCATGGAGGGGATACAGCCGGGTAAGCAGTAATGCGGCTGTAAGAGACAGTCTTGTGGTAGCACAATATATAAACAGGCCACCATTCGTTTGGGATATACCAGGCGGTTGGTTACCCGGCAGGGTAACCGGTGCAGACAGTCTTTCGGGGTATGTCCGGTCGAACGCCTTTAACAGTTTTGCGTATCCTGAAAGAAGATTCACCCTGGGAACAGACAGTAAATACAACGGCCTGCCGGTTAAACTCATTTATTTTACCGCCATTGCCGATGGCAACCGGGTAAGAGTAAACTGGGAAGCTGCCAATGAACAGGATACCCGATTGTATGAAGTGGAAAAGTCACTTAATGCTACAAATTTTGTACACCTGTCAACAGTCAACGCAAGGCAACTTGTTCAATCTGCATATGTAGATTATGATCCGGCACCGGCACAAGGATGGAATTATTACCGCCTGAAAATAATTGATAAGAGCGGTAGTTTCTTCTATTCCCCCATACGCCAGGTTAAGTTTGACAAGGGTGCGGAAGAGTTGAAACTATTCCCCAACCCTGCCACTACGGTGCTGAATATTTTACTGCCGTCTTCTTTTGTCAACAAAACCACCTTACAGGTTTATGGAATAGATGGAAAACTCATCTCGTCCATGAAACCATCGGCAAGCCTGGTAGTGATGCATGTTGAACCGCTGGCTGCCGGCACCTATGTGCTGCAGGTAATTAATAATAACACAGGTAATAAAGAAAGCTACCGTTTTGTAAAACAATAAAAAATAAAATCACGCTTACGATGAAAAAATATATCACCCCGTTCCTGTTTACCTGTTGCATGTTCTTATTAAGCCAGGAAATACATGCACAGGCAAATAAGGCTTCGGTTAATCCGGCTAACAGTCAGTCAAAACCAACGCAGGAAAATGCAGTTCCTCCTGCAGCGCCAAACACACAAAAGAAAATTGAACAACAGAATTATAAACCGATTGTACCGGGTGGGGAATTTAAACCCGAAGCTGCGAAAGGCATGATACCATCAACAGCTGTTTCTGCTAAGCAGGAAACATACACTGAGCTCAAACCAGCCTTACCGGTAACCTATTTGGTTACACCCGTTCCGGAAAAGCAGGTTAAAAAGGCTGACCCTGTTCCAGCAATACAGAAACAACAATAAGATTTTACGGGTCAAAATTTAAAAAGACTTCCTTTACGGGAAGTTTTTTTATGCCCCAATTAAATTAATTTCGCCCAAACAATCTTCACTATGATACAGCGCATACAATCTCTCTGGCTGTTGCTTGCATCGGCTTGTGCTTTTGCCAGCTATAAATTTCCTTACTACAGCGGCACCAATCAAAAAGGGGTGGCCGATTACCAGTTGAATGCCACCGAAAGTTTTCCGCTGATCATTGTTACCGGCATTATTGCTGTGCTCGCTTTATTCCTGGTCTTTCTTTTTAAAAAACGCACCCTTCAGTTACGGCTTTGCCTGCTTGGCATTGTGCTGGAGGCATTGCTGATATTTCTTTATTACCGGGAGGTAGAGACCTTTTCAGCAGGCACGCTTTCGTTAACCAGTATTTTACAGAGTGCTGTCATCATTGCCTTTTTTCTTGCAGCAAGAGCTATTAATAAAGATGAGAAACTTATTAAAGACAGCGACCGGTTAAGATAAAAAAGAATCTATAAAAAGAATGCGGCTCCTTTGGAACCGCATTCTTTTTATAGAACCAGTTAAATTTTATTGTTTGATGAATCGAAGCGTATTGCTTTCGCCATTTCCAAATGTACCCTTCACCATATAAACACCATTTTTAAGTGCAGATACATCCAGGTTCACGATGCTGGCACCAGCCTGCAACTGCACCTTACTCTGATGAACTATTTTACCATCCATCGATACAACCACTAAATTTATCTCATCTTTCTGCGGTGAGCTGATGCTTAACTGTGCCTGGTCAATTACCGGGTTTGGCAATACCGCTTTCAGTTGCATGTCTTTCTGCAGATCGGATAATTTTACGATGGTGGAATAAGTGACAACGCCGGTTACTTCCACTGACCGGATGCGGTAGAAAACAGTTCCTGCCGAGCTGCTGTTATCTGCATAGTTAAATGGCTGGGCGCAACGCAACTGGCTTGCAGAAATAGAATTTATTGTACTGAAGTTTGTTCCATCGGTTGAACGCTCTACATTGAATGTAACTTCAGCACTGCTGCAGGCTGCTTTCCAGTAAACAGTATTGCTGCCATTTGCTTTTGCTGCATTTACATAACTGAATTTAATTGGCAATACATACGGTGTTTTCCCTACACTGAATGGCGAGAATACCGTAACTCCGTTACGGGTGGCCGTGTTGGCTGAGTTATCCCCGGTTCCAACACAATTACCCCAGGCAGGGTTATTCCAATGTGCTATGCCAATTTGATTGGTTGTATAGGTTGAAAATGTTGAACCTTCTAAAGCTGCAGGCCAGCCGAAAGTCATGTCGGTACCCAGCGTGCCGGAATTCCGGTTGATCGTCCACACAGCATCAACACATCCTTGTTTCTTAAGCGCAGTAAAGGCAACACCATTTGGTGCTCCGTTTTCGGTGATCCCTGTGAATACACCTACGTTGAAGCTGCTTACGTCGGAAGGCGTTAATGTGGCAGGCAGGTATGACGTACCATTTCCTGTTGGAATAACATAAGGAGTAGCTGCAGCCATGTTATTCACTACTACAAAAGCCTGTGTGGCTCCCGAAACCTGTGTATTAATGTGTTTGCCCGTGCCAAAGCCGCTTCCTGCTATTACATTACCATTTGCAATGGTTAAGGTATTGCCTGCAGGAATGGTAAGTACTCCGTTGGTTAAGGTTAATGCATCATTTATAGTAACAGATCCTCCCGAGAACGTAACCCCGGCCGTATTGTTTATGCCAATACCGATATTATTTACAAAAGCCCCTGATTGATTAAAATTCTGTGCAACGCTGCCATTAAAATTCAGTTGTCCCTTACCTGTTCCGGTTTCTGTGATAGCACCAAAACTTGTGAAGTTTCCACCAACATTTAATGTCCCTGTATTAGCCCCGGTTCCACTGCAAAGATCAATATTTCCTCCGCCTGATATAAATGCATCCCTTACAACGGTAAGGGTTCTGTCGGTAGTACCCGAAACAGTAAAATTAGCTTCTATATCCAGGTCTCTTCCTACAGTGAAAGAACCTGCTGTCATTAATAGCCTGGCCGATCCTCCGCCGGTACTTAAGACCGTGAAATCATTTGCAACAGATACCCCATTTGCCATGGTGATGCTGCTGATAAGCCCTGCGCAATTATAAGTAAGATTACCAAATGTCTGGTTACCTCCTGCAGGATGATTAGCCGTTACACCGGTTATGATACAAAATGAACTGGTATTCCAGTTTGCCGTTGGAATAGTACCTCCATCCTGGTTATGAACATAGGCGCCGCCGCTTCCAAATGTTAATGTACTCAATGTACCATTCACCGTTCCCTGGCTATTAACGGTACCAAATACACTGGTAGCAACACCGGCTGCATTAGAATTGAAAGTACAGCCTGGAGAGATGAGAAAATCACCGCTGATATTTGCATTGGCACTTGCTGCCAGGGTAATGCTCATATTGCTTGCCAGCGTAAGGGATGAACCTCCTGCTATAGAAAGATCCGGATCCGGGGCCCCACCACCAATAATTATCGTACAAGCTGTTCCATTGGAAAAACTAACAAAAACTCCGTTAGAAATGTACAAGGAAAGATAAGAGGAGCCACTTGCCGGCATGGTGGTGAATGTAATTGTTCCGGCCGTACTGAATACTATATCATCTGTTGAAGCAGGGGCACCAGACGGTGACCAGTTCGCTGCAGTATTCCAGTTCTTACTGCCCCCGGTTCCTCCATTCCAGGTCTTGGTTAAAGCCAGGCCTGAAAACGACAATAAAAGAAATAAACCGGCAAACATCAAACTGATGATGTAAGTCTTCTTGTTGGGTAAAAATTTTTTCATCATAGTACTTTTAAATTATTAAATACAACATTTCATAGAAATGCCTAAACACAGCATTCATAATAAATGCGGCTTCACTTCAGATATTTGAACAGGATAATGCAATCAGTAAAAAACTGAAAGCTGTGGTTATTCAAACAAGGTATTGTGGGTGGGTTAGTAACAATGATAACCGGGTTCTGAGGCCTGATTACCAGAATTTAGCGATTAAAGTTATATCTAAAATCCGGAAATCGCAAATTGAAGTCGGGAATATACAACCCTTATTATCTAATAACACCTACCAGTCTGTATTTCAAAGGACTGAGTTAATAAAAAAAGCGCCCGGTTAGGGGCGCTTTCAGGCTTAGATTGATGTGTACTTATTGCTTGATGAATTTAACTGTATTTGTTTGTCCATCGCTGAAAATACCTTTCAACATATAAACACCGGATGGCAGGTTGGCTATATCCACACTTATGATGCTTGAGCCAGCCTGGAGCTGCACACTGGTTTTGCTCACAACCTTACCATCTGCAGCGATAACCAACAGGTTCACTGCATCTTTTTTAGTTGTATTTACTTTCACCTGTGCAATGTTCATTACCGGGTTAGGTGCTATACCGGATAATTCGATGTCTTTAACCTGGCTGCTGAGTTTCACAATGGCTGAGTAAGAAGCCTTGCCATCCACATCAATGATCCGGATGCGGTAGAAAACAGTACCAGCCGGAGCTGTATTATCGTTGTAGCTGAACGGTGAAGCACAACGTGCCTGTGTGGCAGTAATGCTGTTGATGCTTATGAAGTTCACCCCGTCAACCGAACGCTCAAGTTCAAAGATAGCCTGTGATGATGAGCAGGCAGCCTGCCAGTTCAATGTATTAAAGCCATTGCCTTTTGACGCATTGAAATAATTGATCTTGATCGCCAGTACGCCACCGGTAGGATCTATCCTGCCTACGCCAAATGGCGAGAATTGGGTGATCGTTGAACGGGTTGCATCACCACCGGTAACCGGGTTATTTCCGATTCCTACAACAGGTCCCCAAAGTGAAGTTGGAGCCGCATCATAGTGTGCAATACCGATGACGGTACCTAAGTAACTCTGGAAATTAATACCCTCCAGTGATTGCGGCCATTCTACTTTCAACGTTGTATTAGATGTAGTAGGGCCACCATTGTGGTTAACGGTCCATACCGCATCTACGCAATTATCCTTTTGTGCTTGAGTGAACGCTGTTCCGTTTGGCTCACCATCAACAGTAATACCAGTGAATGCACATACACTGAATGTATTAACAGCGGTAGGCGTTATGGTAACCGGTAAATATAAAGTACCATTACCAACCGGGCACAGGTAAGCTGCAGCCGCCATATTATCTATTCGTAAAAAACCTTTTGCACCTGTACCGTAATCAACCAATGTTGCGATCTGTTTGCTGGTACCAAATCCGCTGCCACCAATTGCATTACCGTTCGCAATAGTTAAGGTATTGCCTGTTGGAATGGTCAATATACCATTGGTTAAGGTAAGTGCAGCGTTGGTGGTCTCATTGTTACCCAGTGAAACACCGGCTGTATTATTAATGATCAGTGCATTGAAAGTTGTAGCCTGGCTGCCTCCGATAACCTGGGCAACACTTCCATTGAAATTAACTGTTCCGCTGCTGTGTGTGAATGTACCGTTGTTAGTAAAATCGCCAGCCAGGTTCATAGTAGCAGAAGTTGATACAAGTGTACCGGCACTAATTGTCAGTCCTTTTAATGTCACCGCACTGGCACCGAAACTTAAGGTACCTGCACTAGCTTTGGTTAAATTAACCGCATTATTATTAATAACACCTCCGATGGTTAAGGTAGAAGCATTTACTGTTATCTGCCTGTCTGCATTAATAGTTACTGCACCCGTACCGAGACTAAGTGTCCTGGGTACAGAACCAGAATATGTAAAATCGCCGTTCAATGCCAATGGGTAATTGAGCGTGGTAATATTACCCGCTGAAGTATTATCAATGGTACCGCCATTGATGGTGAATGTTCCGGCAACGGTACCCAGTGCCTGTAAATTATTAATATTTAATGTTCCTGCGTTTAGTGTAGATCCACCAGTAAAAGTATTCGTGGTAGAAAGCGTCCATGTACCGCTACCATTTTTAGTAAGCGTACCGCTTGTTGTTGTGATCGCTACGGTAGTAATTGCACCAACACCACTTCCATCCAATACCAGGTTAAACGTATTTCCTGTTACACCTCCGGTAAGGGTGAATATTCCTGAACCAGATGCGGCAACCGTACCGCCATCGCCTGTTAAATTAATAACACGGTTTGAAGTATGCCCGGTTCCGGTATACAGAAGTGTTCCGGTTCCAGAAATATCAATTGTTCCGTTGGCACCGGTGGTAGGATTACCCAGAGAGTTGTTACCGCCACTTACGTTTTGTAATGTATTAATGCTTATTGTACCGGCAGAGATCGTTGTTTTACCGGTGTACGTATTAGCTGCTGAAAGGATCAGGGTACCTGCTCCTACTTTCGTTAGTGCATTTGCGCCCGATACAACACCGCTTAACGTAATATCACCCGTAAAAGTTCCGATACTGCTTGCTGCATTAAGCGCTACAGTACCTGCATAGGTTGAACCACCTGAACTGCTGTTTGTTAATGCACCGGCACTTGAAACGCCGGTTCCGTTTAATGTTAATGCTTCTGTAGCAGTACCCGTTAAAGCAAAACCACCCATGTCAAGAGCTGCGCCTGTACTTACAACAGTTCCGCCAGCAGATGTGCCTAGTGGGCCACTTGCTGCAAGGGAAGAAGATACGCCAAGCCTAAGTGTTCCTACCGTGATATTTGTTGCTCCGGTATATGTATTTGCTCCGGCCAGGGTCCATGTTCCGGTACCTGATTTTGTAAGTGTTCCTGAAGTGGTTGTAATATTTCCGTTTATTAGTCCACCGCCTGTTCCGGTCAATACCAGGTTAAATGTATTTCCTGTTATATTGCCTGATAAGGTAAGTCCGCCAGAACCCGATGCATTGATCGAAGCTCCCGATCCTGTTAAGTTAATAACACGGTCAGTAAAATGGCCCGATCCTGTATAAAGAAGTGTTCCTGTTGCAGAAATATCAATGGTACCATTGGCAATGGTAGAAGGATTTCCCAAAGAAGTATTTGCAGCGCCTAAATTATCAATTGAGTTGATGCTTAATGTACCTGCACTGATCGTTGTTTTTCCGGTATAACTATTCAGTCCGGCTAATGCCAATGTACCTGTACCCGCTTTGATAATATTTCCGGTACCGCTTATAATTCCAGAATATGTTGTACTGGTTGTATTACCAACTGTTAAGGCAGCTGCACCCAATGTTACATCGCCACCGTTTATTCCACCGCCGGCTAAAGAACCGATTGTGGTATTAAAACCTGTGATATCCAAAACAACTCCGGTTGTATTTGCTAATACTACATTTGATCCTGATCCAAAAGCCTGGGTAACAATGCCGGCTTTAAGTGTTCCGCTATTAACTGTTGTATTACCTGTATAAGTATTAGCGCCTGAAAGTGTCCAGGTGTTAGTGCCGTTTTTAATTACTCCACCAGATGTTGTTGTAATGGCACCACTCATAATACCTGCTCCTGTTCCGGTCAATACCAGGTCGTTTGTATTTCCGGTTACTGTACCACTCAATGTCATTGTGCCACTACCGGATGCATTTATTGACGCACCATCTGATATAGCAATTGCCCTGCTTGTAGAATGACCCGAACCTGTGTATTGAAGTGTTCCGGTTGCCCCGATCGTAATCGTTGCAGTTGAAGAACCTGTACCCAATGGGCTGTTTACCCCTGCATTAGCTAAGGCATTAACACTTACTGTTCCTGCACTGATGGTAACGGCACCGCTGAAAGTATTTGCAGCTGATAATGTCCATGTTCCGGTACCATTTTTTGTAAAGGTTCCTGAGCCACCGCCCATCACGGCAGTTTCAGATCCTGAACCTGAACCGGTAAGTACGATGTTATTATTTCCAGAAGCTGTTACTCCTCCTGTTAATGTTAATGTGCCCGAACCTGATGCATCAATAGTAGCACCATCTCCCGTAGTATTCATAACACGATTTGAAGAATGCCCGGTTCCTGTATACTGAAGTGTTCCGGATCCGGCAATTCCAACAGTTCCATTGGCCACCGTTGTTGGAGCGCCCAGTGAACTGGCACCAGCGCTAACATCCTGTAAAGTATTTATGCTGATTGTACCTGCGCTTATTGTGGTAACACCTGTGTAGGTATTCAAACCAGATAAAGTAAGTGTACCGTTACCACTTTTGGTTAAAGCCAGCGAAGTAGCTGTTCCATTACTTATCACACCGGTATATGCTGCAGGGCTTGTACTGCCTGTAACAGATATTGTTCTTGCGCCCGCTGCACCGCTGGCGTGTGTTAAATTACCTGAACCGGTCAAAGCACCAACACTAAGGCTGGTATTTGCCATATCCAAGGTACCACTTGTCATTGTAAGTGTTCCTGACCCCGTATATGCTACAGATAAAGTAACACCGGCAGCATTGTTGATGGTTATATCAGTATTGGTTGGTATTGCATTACCGGTAACCTGTGCGGCACTTCCATTATATTCAATTTCTGAACCTGCGCTGTAGCTTCGGCTGCCAGTCACTCTTATGTTACCAGTTCCTGCTGTAGTAGAAATACCGGCAGTAGAAGCTACTTTTAAAATGCCGGTCGCACTCAGGCTGAAGTCAGAACTTTGTGTGGCGCCCTGTCCTATATAACCAGAACTTCCGATACTAAGAGTACCGCTGTTTGTAAAAACAGAGTTTGTATTAGTACTATTAATGATCACGATACCGTTAATCGTTCCTACACAAGCAGACCCCAGTGTTACAGCCAACCGAGATGAATTATCTGTGCCTGCATTAAATGTAACACCACCTGCAACGGTAAATGTTCCTGTAATGGTTAGGAGATTACCGCTGACAGCTGCAACAAGACGGCAGTTCCCATTAATTGTCAGGCTAAGCAGACTGATCGTTGGCACGGCGGTAATATCCGTTGATGCGCCATTGATCGTTATATCATCGCCCGCAGCAGGCACACCATTCGTCCAGTTGCCGGCTGTGGTCCACAAACCACCCGTTGCCAGGTTCCAGGTTGTGGCCTTGGCAAAGGCTGAATTTGCAAGAAGCAAATTTGAAATGATCAGCATAATTGCCAATGATTTCGATTTAAGTAAAAACCTTTTCATGTTGTTCATTTTAATTTAAAATTTATTTGAGATAAGCGTTGCTTACATTGTTGAAAGGAAATGGACAGAGGCTTTGTCTGAGGATAGGGAAATACGGCTTATGATAAATACACAATTTTTAAACGGAAGGTTTATTACAGGAGGAAATGGACAGGGGGCTTTACAGCAGGATTGGGTGGATTATGTAAACTAACCTAATGCCAGGCATTAGTCAGGTTAAAAAACAACAAACGTAGATTGAAAACTCTTGTGGGTTTCAAATCTGATTTCAGTGGAGGTTTATTGAAAATTATACAAACCGGTAAACATTGTTTGCACAATTCAGGTGTAAACATAAAATGAAATTCCGATAAAACAAACAAAACGGGCCTTTTTTTATAAAAAAACAGCCGTCCTGCTTGACTTTGCCTTCTTAAATCCGGCAGGGTTACCTGCATAAACCAGGCCCCCTCCCTCACTACCAGCTTCAGGACCAAGGTCTATGATCCAATCGGCACTTCGTATTACATCCATATTATGTTCAATTACAATAATTGAGTGTCCTTGTTCAATTAAGGCATTAAAAGAAGCCAGCAATTTTTTTATATCATGAAAATGAAGACCGGTGGTAGGCTCGTCAAATATAAACAAGATGCTGCCCTGCGATCTGCCCTTGCCTAAAAAGGATGCAAGTTTTACCCGCTGTGCTTCGCCGCCGGATAAGGTATCGGAAGACTGGCCAAGTTTTACATAGCCTAATCCCACATCATGCAATGGTTGAATCTTTTTTGCCACATCCGTTTCGTTTTTAAAAAAACCGATCGCATCATCCACACTCATATCCAGTACATCAAAAATGCTTTTGTCTTTATACTTCACTTCCAGTACTTCTTCTTTAAAACGTTTTCCGCCACATACATCACAGGTAAGGTGTACATCGGCTAAAAACTGCATTTCAACGATCTGTTCTCCCTCTCCCTTGCATGCATCACACCGCCCCCCATCCACATTAAAAGAAAAATGTTTGGGTTGAAAACCTCTCAGCTTACTCAACGGTTGTTTGCTGAACAGCTCCCTTATTTCATCATAGGCTTTTATATAAGTAACCGGATTGCTTCTTGAAGATTTTCCAATGGGATTCTGGTCGATCATTTCAACCTGGCTTATAGAATCAATATCACCAGTAATGGCTTTATGCAATCCTGCCTTTTCGGTGAACTCTCCTTTTAGTTTTTGCAAAGCAGGATATAAAACCTGCCTGACCAACGTTGTTTTTCCGCTGCCGCTTACTCCACTCACTACACACAACGTATTCAGGGGAAATTCAACTGTTATATTCTTCAGATTATTCTGCCTTACTCCTTCCAGTTTTACAGAACGGTTCCATTTCCGGAATTGTTTGGGCGGTTCTATCTTCAGCACACCCGAAAGGTATTTGCCTGTTAAACTTTCGGGGTTACTTATAATTTCATCATAATCACCTTCGGCAACCACTTCGCCGCCTAAATGGCTTGCAAGCGGGCCCATGTCAATAATGTGATCAGCTTCCCGCATCATCATCTCATCATGCTCCACCACCACCACCGTATTTCCAAGATCCCGCATTTCTTTCAATACGCTTATCAACCGTTCTGTATCGCGGCTGTGCAATCCAATAGAAGGTTCGTCCAGAATATATAATGAGTTAGTGAGGTTACTGCCCAGGCTTCGGGTCAACTGAATGCGCTGGCTTTCGCCACCGCTTAACGAATTTGCCAGCCTGTTCAGCGTGAGGTAACCAAGCCCAACATCCAGTAATGTTTTTATCCGGTGATTGATTTCTGTAAGAATTCTTTTTGCAACCTGTTGATCATAGCTGCTAAGTTTAAGATCAGTAAACCATTGCTGCAGGTCTTTTACCGGCATCTCACATAATTCGCCAATATGCTTACCGCCTACTTTAACATACAAAGCTTCTTTACGCAAACGGTATCCCCGGCAATCTGTACATAATGTTCTGCCCCGGTAACGGCTTAATAAAACACGGTATTGCACTTTATACAGGTTCTGTTCCACTTCTTTAAAAAAATCATTGATGCCATTTGTAAATTGATTTCCTTCCCACAGGTCTTTCAATTGCTTTTCACTGAGATCGATGACCGGCTTATGAATAGGAAAATCAAATTTCTTAGCGGCCTTTACAAACTGTTCTCTCCACAATCCCAGTTTTTCGCCTTTCCACGGGGCTACAGCCCCTTCAAAAACACTCAGGTTCTTATCCGGAATGATCAGGTCGGGATCAATACCCAGTATTTGAGAAAATCCCTCACAAGTAGGACATGCGCCAAAAGGATTATTAAAAGAAAATAAATTCGGAACGGGTTCCTCAAACTGGATGCCGTCCGCTTCAAACTTATTGGAGAAATGCCGGAGTATATCGCCGTTAATTTCCAGGTATAATTCCCCTTCGCCTTCATAAAAGCCCGTATTCACCGAATCGGAAATACGGTGTTTCTCATCTTCATCAAGTGGCTTTGCAACCAGGCGGTCTATTAATATGTGTACCTGTTTTTTTTCGAGTTTTATTTTATCACTCTCCAGTATGTCCTCAATCCGGATTATCTCCTTATTAATATATAACCTTGAAAAACCTTTTTGCAGCAGGATATTCAATTCTTCTTTTACATTCCGTTTTGCATGTTGCCTGAACGGTACCAATAATAATACCTTATCGCCTGCAGCTAAACCTTCAATGGCATTCACAACATCAGCCACGTCATCTTTTTTAACCTCTTTGCCGCTTACCGGGGAAATGGTTTTGCCAGCCCTCGCAAACAATAGCCGCAGGTAATCATATATTTCGGTCATACTGCCTACCGTACTTCTTGGTGTACGGGTGATGACTTTTTGTTCAATGGCAATGGCAGGACAAAGTCCTTTGATATAATCCACATCGGGTTTATTCATACGCTGCATAAATTGGCGGGCATAGGAACTAAGGCTTTCGGCATACCGTCGCTGTCCTTCGGCAAAAAGCGTATCAATCGTTAACGATGATTTACCCGAACCTGAAACACCGGTAACTACAATGAGTTTATTACGGGGGATCTCAACGTTTATATTTTTCAAGTTATGAACCCGGGCTCCTTTAATATAAATACCCGCTTGCCGGGATGTGGTTTCTTTCTGAATCGATGCTTTTAGAATAGCCATAGCCAAAAATAGTACTTTAATTGTGCTGCGTTATATATGTGAAATTTTTCTTAAAGAGACCAGGTCCGTATTGATGTTTGGCCCCATTTAGTATTTTTACCATGTTATCGATGCTGAAAAATTGAGTGTTTTTACGCACGGATTATCAAGAAACATCTTCTATTTTTACTTTCCAATATCCAAAAAAATGAAAAGCCGCTAGAGCCTATCTAAAAGACTTCTACGATTTTTTTCACCTTTTTTGGACCTGTTACTAAAATCCTAACAATCTAAAACTGTAGAAGTTTATGAAATGCCTTAACAACCTTACCGATCAGCAACTTATCCATTTGTACATGGAAGGAGATGCCAATGCCCTTGCCACCATCATCGTGCGTTACAAGGACAAAATTTACACCTCAATTTACTTATTGGTAAAGGACAAGTACCTTACCGAAGACATTTTCCAGGATGTTTTTATCCGTATCATCGACACTTTAAAAGGTGGCCGCTATACTGATGAAGGAAAATTCCTGCCCTGGGCCATGCGTATTGCACACAACATGTGTGTTGACCACTTCCGCAAAGTAAAACGCACCCCAACAATCAAAACAAGCGAAGACCGCGACATTTTTGAAGTACTTAATTTCTCCGAAGCCGGTGCCGATCAGAAAATGATGAATGGCCAGAGCCACGACCGGGTTAGAAAGATGGTTGATATGCTTCCGGAAGACCAACGGGAAGTGATCATCTTACGCCACTATGCCGAATTAAGCTTTAAAGAAATTGCTGAACTTACCCAGTGCAGCATCAATACTGCTTTGGGCCGTATGCGCTATGGTTTAATAAACCTTCGCAAAATGATGACCGAAAAACAAATTGCACTATAGAATTTTGTAATCCCCAATTACAAATTAAAAGCCTCCGTAATCAGCGGAGGTTTTTTTATTGTTACTTGCCCATTGCCTTTATTCCGCATTTAAGCCATGCGGCAAATTCGCCGGCATCGGGTGTGTAGAACTTGGTTTTAGTAAGCGCCTTTTCATCAGGGCTCATGATGGCATACTGCGGTTGTGAAGTGGCTCCAAAATTTTCTGTTTGGAAAGTTGCCCACTTATCTCCTACCGTGATAATTGATTTATCATTTCCTGAATTTGTTTTGAAAAGGGTTTGCTCAGTAGCCGGCAATTTGGTCCGCTCATCTACAAATAAAGACACTACAACAAATTCATTCTTCATCAGGTTTGCAACTTCCTGGCTGGTCCATACTTTTTCTTCCATGCGCCGGCAGTTTACGCATGCCCATCCTGTGAAGTCGATCAGCAACGGTTTATTCTCTGCCTTTGCTCTTGCCAGTGCTTTCTCATAATCGTTATGAATTGGTTGTGCCATATCAGCAAGTAATACATGATGGCCATAGATGCTGTAAGATAAAGGCGGGGGAAAGCCACTTAACAAACGAAGGTCTGCCCATTTTGTATTAGTAAGCCCGGGAGTTAAGTAAAGTGTAAAGGCAGAAAAGAATAAAATAAACCCAATACGGAACGCCGAAAACTTTCTCTTTCCGGAAGCATGGCCAATTTTCAACCAGCCTGCTAAATAAAGAACAATTGCTGCAGATATCAGCACCCACGCACCTACAAAAATTTCTCTCCTTAAGATTCCCCATTGCTCCACGTTATCGGCATTGGCCAGGAATTTAACAGCGAGGGCCAGTTCAATAAATCCAAGCACCACTTTTACTTCTGTCATCCATCCGCCCGACTTAGGCAGGGAATGCAGCCAGTTGGGGAACATGGCAAACAAAGCAAACGGCAATCCAAGTGCCAGACCAAAACCGGCTGCTCCTGCTGTAAGCGGCCAGGGGCCTTCATTGGCAACATTCGCCAACAGCGTTCCAAGTATCGGCCCGGTGCAGGAGAATGAAACAATTGCCAATGTGCCGGCCATAAAGAAAATGCCGAAAATATTTCCAAGCCCCGACCTGGAATCGGCTTTATTTGCCAATGAAGCAGGCAACCCGATTTCAAACAAGCCAAAAAAAGACAGGGCAAATAAAATGAATACTGCAAAAAACAACAGGTTCAACCATACATTGGTGGAGATGTTATTGAATATCTCCGGGCTGATGGTCTTACTGGCGATATGAAACGGAATGGTAATGGCAACATAAATGAGAAAGATAAACAGCCCGTAAAATACAGCGTTTGCAATTCCTTTCTTTTTACCATGTGATTTTTTGGTGAAGAAGGTCACCGTAACAGGGATCATAGGAAATACGCAGGGAGTTATCAATGCAATCAAGCCACCTAAAAATCCTAACAGGAAAATACCGGCCAGGCTTTTGTTCTGTGTTGCATCATCGCCACAATCCGATACCGGGTTTTTAAGATCGATCGAAGAGATTTTTATTCTTCCACCCGAAGCTATACCGCCCTCTAGGGCCACACTGAACTCAAAAGGAATGTTGGACAGAAACTCTTCGCCTTTATTATAGAAATAAGTAAGACTGCCTAGAATTTTTGCCGGAACGATGTCTTTAAATTCAACCATCGTTTTCCATTCAGCGGCCCCATTTACCAATTGAACCGTTCCCTTTTTAAAAAGGGAAGAGGGCATTGTTTGGATATTCGCTCCGGCATTAATCTGTCCGGTGATACGAATCGAAGAATCAGAGAAATTTATTTCTGCAGATCTTACTCCATCAAGATCCTGGCCAGGTGCATACAGGCTGCTGCCGGCAACAGCGGGTGCTGTAAATATTAATTCGTATTTTTTATCACTGAGTTTTTTGCTGCTTACCGCCCATTTAAAAACATTAGCCAAAGAATCTGCCTGGGAGAATGCGCATAATCCCGGCAATAAAAAAAACACAGGAAATATAAATCGTAAATGTTTTATCATGTCAGGTATCTACAAAAAACGAGTCCATATAAAGAACTCGTTTCAGATCAAGTTCAAAAAATAGTTATTTCAACGCCAGGTTAAATGTTACTTTTTTAGACGGGAGGCATTTCTTATCATCACATGTCTGGTATTCTACCGAACCGCTGATATTTGTCTTGGCGGCAGTTTTTAATTTCACCTTTTGTACAAACTCCAGCTCATTTGAATACTGGTTGGCCGATATGCCCAGCCGCTTATCGGTATATGTTTCCATTTTACCGTTCTCTTTCACCTTTCCCTCAAGACTTACCAGTGGATTTTTATTAAATGCTATCGCTGTCGGGTTAATGATGGCATCCTTGGGTTGTGTTTGGGAATACAGGTGCCAGTTCATCTGGATATTTGCAGCCATATGGATCTCGTATGTTTTAGCATCGATCTTTTTTGCAGTAAATGTCCACTTAACCGGGTCAAGTATCTGTGCGTTGGAAAGCCCGGTTACTGCAACTAAAACAAGGGCTATTAATAATCGTTTCATGTAAATTTTATTCATCCCCAAAATTACGGAATTGTAAGTTATGCGGATGTCGGGATGAAGACGTTTTACTGCAGTATATTGTTAATTTATTCCAAACAGGTGATTGAAAATGCTTCGGCCATCTTCATTACCCAGCAGGCTGCTGCAGGCCCTTTCCGGGTGAGGCATCATGCCAAAAACGTTCCGTTGCCTGTTACAGATACCGGCAATATTATGAATGGCGCCGTTGGGGTTTGCACCTGCATTCACATTCCCTTTTTCATCACAGTACCGGTAAATGATTTGCCGGTGCATCTCCAGTTCTTCCAGCGTGGCATTATTGGCAAAGTATCTTCCCTCGCCATGCGCTACGGGGATCCTGAGCGGAGTCGAAGGATATTTAGCGTTGCCTTCTGAGGCACCTTCTTTTATATGAATATTTTTACAAACAAACTGTTGGTGGCTGTTGCGCAAAAGAACACCCGGCAGCAAACCGCTTTCGCATAATATTTGAAAGCCATTGCAAACGCCCAGCACTTTTCCTCCCTTATTGGCAAATTCAATCACACTTTGCATCATGGGACTGAACCGGGCAATGGCACCACAACGCAGGTAGTCGCCGTAACTGAATCCACCGGGCAGAACGATGCAATCATCTGTTGTAAAACTACTGATGTCTTTATCCTTGTGCCAAAGGGGAATCACTTCCTGTTGCAGATCATTCTGGAGAGCTTCCATCATGTCCCTGTCGCAGTTGCTGCCGGGGAAAACCACTACGCCGAATTTCATGTATTCTGAATTGTAAGATGATACTTAGGTTCGTGGCAAAGATAATAAATGTATGCCTATCTGATCAGACGAAGTAATTAATGGCAATAACAAATGCCACCATCAGCCAGTGCAGTAACAGCGGGAACCAGTTTTTTGCAGGATACAGGAATGCTGCTCCCAGAAAAGCCGATAAGGGCACGGCACATAATATCCAGTAGTCGAACGTATGCGTGGCATTTATAAAAGGCACGAACAGCGCTACCATCAGGTAAAGGAAAATAAGGTTCCAGCTTTTACGGGCCTGTATCAACTGGCGCCTGAAATTCTGCTGAATGAAAAAAATACCAATGATGGAAGTGAGAAGAACGATGATGATGGCTGCATAAGCCCACTGGGTTTGATTGAAAACCGGCAGGGTAACGGCAAAGCCCGGAAAATGATAGCCCTGCCATTTGTCGGTTAAAAAAACAATGGCCAGCAAAAAATAGTATGGTGTAATGATACCCAGCAGCGCTATGACCCATTCGGCCAGTTTAAAAGGCCGGGTCAATGCAAGCCCGAAAATGATGAGGGCAGCAAAGGCCAGCGAAGGAAAATAAAAAAAAGTGGAAAGACCGATGGCGATACCAATATTAAAGAGTGCTGTTTTAGGTGATGGACTGTTATAGAGGCCACTCATCTTTGCCCATACCCATATCAACAGGGTATTAATGATCAATGGCGAGGATAAAACATTCCACTCCATGAACAGGGAAGTGATGAGCAGGTAACTCATACCGGTAAGATAATTGGGCCGCTGCATGATACGCTGATCATTTACCAGCTTATTAAAAGTTACTGCCTGGGTATATAACAATACAAATGCAATGATCGGATAGATCACAGGAAGTCCAACCCCGACCGGCTGCAGCCATTTTAATAAAGCCTTATACAGGAACCCATCGATCTGCTGCTGATGCGGTATTTGGGGATGCAGGAATACGGGCAATTTCAGCAATAACCCATACAGCAGAAGTAAAAAATTGTTATAAGAATTATTGGCCTTAAAAATACCGGTCACAAAAGAGATAATTGGTAATGAGTAATAAGTCTGTACGCAAAAATGAGTATTTATTATTACTTAGTGAAAACTGTTTGTACACGTGACAGATAATGCCCTGCCTAGAATTCTACTTTAGCAAAACACAGGTTGCCGCGGTAAGCACAGGGAATGATAAGTTGCCCGGAACCTATCTGTTTGCTTAAACTGGGCATAAACTCATATCCCTTTTCTTTACTTTTTAAAGTGGGGTTTCTTTTTATTGTTCCGTTGGGTGAAATACCCTGGTCTGTCACGATCTGGTTTTTCCGGTCGTTGTTAAACAGGAAATGTATTTCGCCTGAAAAGATCATGGTTGAAAAAGACAGGAAATTTTCTTCATCATCGGCAAACTGGTCCTTCTGTATGATCCTGCTCCATTCGGGTTTACCATTTTTATTGATGCTCAATACCAGTATATTCTCACAATAGTACCTGGTGGAGGACTGGTTATTAAAACTGCTATATGGCCTGTAATATCCCATGTATGGATTGTAATAATAATAACCATTTGAGGGATAGTAAGGATTATACAGGTAGTCGTACCGGTTCCAGGTATTATTGCTTCCCCGGGTATCGCTGGTATAATCTTCTGCGGCAAGTATGAAGCCGCCGTCTTTTTTTACGATCACCTGCCGTATGAAGTAGTTATCAAAAGCAAAACGTAACAGGCCGCTGCGCTTGGCCTCATCCCGCAACGAATCGCCGAATTCGGTGAACTGCGATGCAAAGGGCCCGGATTTGTCCCGGTCCCATATACAGGTATACAGCCCTTCAATACTGCCCCTGTTTTTTTTGTAATAGAAGGTATTAATGATATACCGGTTATTCAGGTTATCAACTTTAAGATGCACATCGTCTATAAACTTTTCTTCCAGGTCGATCTTCTGGTAAACAGGAATATTTTGTGACGGCGACAGCATAACCAGGTCGAGCATACTGGTATAATCCCTGTTTCCCGATTGCGTTTCGTGAGAAAAAATAAAAGTTCCGTCATTGCCAAGTGTAAAATTGTCGCAGTTTTCCCTGCGCTCATTAAAATCAGTAACATACCGGTTCTTGCTCACTAATTTAAAATCCTTGTCAAAGAGCAGGCTTACCATGTCGAACTTCTGGTAGCGTGTCTGAATTTTAAAGATCATTATCCGCTGCCTGTCTTCACTATGTATCACCGCATAGATCTTGTTATTTGCCATCACGGGTATCCGGGTAGTGTCTACTTCTACCGGTTCATCCATTTTCTCTGCATTATCATTCATCTTCACCACCATGCAATGCAGGGTGTTCTTCTTCTGGAATTGGTATATAACATAAAAAAAATCCGGGTAAGCAACAAAGTCAACATTGAAGGTTTTTTCGGGCACAAAATCCAGGTTAACTGTTTTTACGGTGTTCATGTCATTATCATAAACACTGATCTTGTGTTTCCACCGTACATTTTTGTAAACGAGTATTTTGTTGTTCAGCCGGCCAATGATATCAAAATTCATATCACGGGTATCTTCCCTGTCAAAATCAGAGAACTTGAGGGTTTGTGCAGAAAGCACTGCCGGCATCAACATCCCAAATAAAATAAGAAGCAAACAAACCCGGTTCATACAGGAAAACTTTAATAATAAAATTACGATTTAAAACCCATAGCGAGTAAATTACACTGAACAAGATGTGGCTGAATTTGTTTTTACATAACAACCCGGTTTTTTTATATCATGGCAACCATTTTAATTACAGGCGGCACCGGCTTAATAGGCAAAGTCCTTACAAAGGCCTTGCTGCAGCAAGGATATGAGGTAATTATTTTAACAAGGAATATTACCGGGAGAAAGGCAGCGCAAGGCACCAGCTATGCCGCATGGGATGTGAAAAAGCAACAAATTGACCGGGCTGCTGTTCAGCAGGCAGATTACGTAATCCACCTGGCAGGAGCAGGCGTGGTTGAAAAAAAATGGACCGGGGCATATAAAAATGAAATCAGGGAAAGCCGCACAGAAAGCAGCCGCCTGCTTATAGATGCTTTAAAGAATAACAATAATAACGTGAAAGCCATTGTGAGCATGAGTGCCATTGGCTGGTATGGTACCGATAGCGAACCAGTTAAACCGTTTGAAGAAACAGATCCAGCCGACACTGGTTTCCTGGGAGAAACCTGTAAACTTTGGGAAGAAAGCATTGAGCCGGTAACTTCTCTTGGAAAAAGACTGGTAAAACTCAGAACCGGTATTGTGCTCGCCGGCAATGGCGGCGCTTTGGCAGAATTTAAAAAGCCGCTTCATTTTGGGGTGGCTGCCATTTTAGGAAATGGAAAACAAATGGTAAGCTGGATCCATGTGGATGACCTGTGCCGTATGTTCCTGTATGCCATTGAAAATGAAAAGTTGCAAGGCAGTTATAATGCAGTGGCGCCAAAACCGGTATCCAACAAAATACTTACGCTTACCTTAGCTAAAATAATCCGGGGCAGATTTTACATTCCTATCCACGTGCCGGTATTTGTTCTAAAACTTATGCTGGGGCAAAGAAGTATTGAAGTATTAAAAAGTGCAACGGTAAGCTGCCAGAAAATATCGGATGCAGGATTTAAGTTTAGGTATGAAAAAATTGAATCTGCCCTGAACGATCTTAATAAAAAATGATCATCAGGTCTTCAAGTCGGTGCGCCGGAAATAACTGATGATGACATAGGCATATATGGCTATGTAGGTAACCGCTGCAATAACCAGGGTATAATCTGCCACGGTCCGTTTTTCCAATATCTTAGGCTTGAATGGATTTGGCACCAGTGAATCTGCTGCTTCCAGCGGCATGTAGTAACCAAGCTGGCTATCCCGTAAGGTAAATATCAGCCACAACACATTATCGAGAATGCATACAATGGCAAAATAAATGATGATTGATAAACCGGTTCGCTTGATCAGTATCGCAACCAAAAAAGCCAGCATCAGGTACAAGGTTGCCATCAATGCAAAATAACCTACATAGCGCACCCCTTCAAACATCCTGGCAGTGGAAGTGGCAGGTGAAAAAACGGAGCCTACAACCAGTCCCATGATAAAGATCAACAGGGTACTAACTGCAACAAAAAAGATGAGCAGCGAAAATTTTGCTTTCAAAAAATCCATCCGGCTCCAGCCATCAATGATATTCTGCCGGTGGGTGCGGTACTGCACTTCGTTGGTGATAAGCAGTATAAACAACATCCCTATCAGCACAAAGAACAACCCGCCCATCCAGGCAGATGAATGCCATGCTCTTGGAAATACGAACGGGGCATCCAGCAGCATCTTCAGTAAATTCTCTTCCATCGATTTGGTATTCGTCACCCGTTCCATGTACTTATAAGCAGAGAGATAAAAAGCCACCGGGAAGAATATGATAAAGCCGGCAAACAAAACCCAGAACGTACGGTAGGTTTTTATTTTAAGCCATTCTATTTTAAAAAGATTGAACATTTGTGTCTTAGATTTTGATTTAACGATCACTTTGTTTACCGGTTATTTCCAGGAACCTGGTCTCCAGCGATTTTCTTTTTACATTCAGTTTGCCGAGTACAATGCCCCTGTCGAAACAGAATTTATTTACCTGCTCTGCCGTGATGCTTTCGGGGCAAACGATCTCAATGCCGTTATCAACAACCGCTATACTTTCCAGTCCGGGCATCTGCTGCAGGACATTTTTCAACTGTGCATTATCGGCAGCACTTAATTCTACCAGGATACTCGCCATGTTACCCGTGCCGGAAGTATTCAGCACTTCGGCTACAGAACCTACTGTTTTTAAAACGCCTTTCTGAATGATGGCCACGTGGGTGCAGACCTTTTCCACTTCATCAAGTATATGGCTTGCCATGATGATGGTCTTGCCCTGGCGGTTAAGGTCTTTGATCAATTCTCTTATCTCGGCAATACCGGCCGGGTCAAGCCCGTTGGTGGGTTCGTCAAACACAAGGATCTCCGGATCGCCCAATAAGGTGGAAGCGATGGCAAGCCGTTGTTTCATCCCCAATGAGTAGGTATTGAACTTCGACTTACGGCGTTCATAGAGATTAACCATTTCCAACACTTTTGGAATATCGGCTTCTCCCCTGCCTTTTATTCTTGCGGCTATCTTTAAATTATTTTCGCCGCTGAGGTAATGATAAAAATTAGGCGTTTCCAAAAGTGTTCCGATCTTTCTCCTCAATTCGTTTGGAATATCATCACCGGCCCACTTATAACTGCCGCTGCTTACTTTTAAAATGTCCATCACAATACCCAGCAGGGTTGTCTTACCGCTTCCATTGGGACCAAGGATGCCAAAAACGGTTTTGGGAGGAACCGCAAAGCTTACATTGTTCAGTGCTTTTACCGGCCCGTAATTTTTTGTGAGATTTTCAATACTGAGTACTGCCATGGCTATAAAGTAAATTGGGCATGAAGATAACAGAAATTTTTCAGGCTGTACCGGGTATGTGTTTTTCGTGCCAGATAGAAGTGAACCCACCTACTACAGCAAAGCCTTTACTGTCAAAATCAAGCTGGCCAAGTTTGAGATCATCGATGTCTGATTGCAATACTTTACGGGTGAAAGGGTTTAATGTTCCGCCCTTTTCACCCGCCGCCACTTCCGGGTAGTATTGAAACTGCGGGTCAACCAAAGTACCCCGGGGAAACATGATGCCCGGCGTTCCTTTTCCCCGGATATCAAGGATATGCGGATGATCTAATCCAAGCGTATGGCCAAATTCATGCGCAGCCGTACTGGAATTATTGAGCAGGTTCTCCAGCTTAAAATAACCGGTATTGGAATTCACCCCGTCAACAAAAGAAATATTGCCAATGGCAAATTCTTCTATGCGGAAATAATTATTGCGTGGATTGGTATTTTCAAATACTGTTGCAGGTGTAAGCATTCTGTTGCAGGTGCCCTTGATGTTGAACCGTACGTTGTAGATTTTTTTAGAGAACCAGTTCTGGTTTACCCGGATCTTTCCGTCCGGTTCATTCCAGTGGTCTTCTACGTCCTTTGCGATCTGGATACTTAGTGCTTCATTGGCTGCATCACCGTAAAAGATCAATTCGGCATGAATGACCAGGAGGTTCCTGTTTGGCTGCAGTTCGGCTTCGCCCATGTTTATTTCTGATCGTGTTTGCTTAATTCCTCAACGGCTTTCCACTCTTTAATATAGATTGAATTCTCTCGAGTGTCTTCTTCTCGCCCGTCAGGCTTAAGAAAGCTTCTCTCTCCAGGTCAAGTAAGTATTGTTCGCTAACAAGAGTTGGTTCGCTCAGGTCGCCACCGCACATTACATAAGCCAGTTTCTTTGCAACGGTCACATCATGATCAGTTGCATAATTTCCCCGCCACATGCCATTGATACCTGCATGCATAGCACCCAGCATGGAGCGGCCCAGCACTTTGATATCGGTACGCTGCACGGGCATAACATATCCATCATCGTACATTTCAATCACGGCCTGCTTTGCTTCGGCGATCCGTCGCCCCTGGTTAATGCTCACCGCATCTTTTCCATTCCGGTAAATACCGAGTTCAAATGCCTCATAGGCCGATGTGGCAACTTTCGCCGTGGCAATAGTGAGAAAGCGGTTTTGTAACGGAATGGTATCGGGTTCACCGCTGTGTACTTCATCAGCAGCACGCAAAACAAATTCTTTTGTTCCGCCACCGCCGGGGATGACACCAATACCCACTTCTACCAAACCGGTATATGTTTCTGCAGCAGGAATAACTTTATCAGCATGGAGACTCATCTCGCAACCGCCACCCAATGCCAGGCCATGCGGCGCCAGCACAACGGGGATGCCGGAGTAACGAACCCTCATCATCGTATTCTGAAATTGCCTGATCGCCATATCGATCTCATCATAATCCTGTTCGATCGCCATCATGAATATCATACCCACATTGGCGCCTGCGCTGAAGTTGGGCCCTTCATTTGCGATCACCAATCCTTTGTATTTATCTTCTGCCAGTGCAATTGACTTTTGTATTCCTTCCAGCACTTCGCCACCAATACTTCCCATCTTGGTGTACCATTCAAGTCCCAGCACATCATCGCCCAGGTGATAGGTACGGCACCCTGAATTTTTCCAGATGGTTTGATTTTCAAAATTCCGCATCACAATGAATGCCTCTGCACCCGGCATTGTTTTGTAGGTCTTGCTGCTTACATCATAACAAAGCCGCTTGCCATTCTCAACTTTATAAAATGAGGTGGCGCCACCGGCGATCATCTCATCAACCCATGCAGCTACTTTATATCCTGCTGCTTTCATTGCTTCAACTGTTTTTGCTACACCCAACACATCCCAGCTTTCAAAAGCACCTATCTCCCAGCCAAAGCCCGCCATCATGCCATCATCAACCCGGTACAGTTCATCACTGATCTCGGGAATGCGGTGAGAGATGTAAGCGAACAGGTTGTAATGAAACTGGCGGTAGAAGTCTCCCGCCTTATCTGTGCCGGCGCACAATGCTTTTATTCTTGTTTTCAGATCTTCGATCGGCTTGGCGGTTTCCAATGTTGCAAACTTTGGTTTTTGCCTGGCGCCGTATTCGAGTGTTTTCAAATTCAGCGTAAGAATTTCTTTTTCACCCGAAGCTGATTTTGTTTTTTTGAAAAAGCCCTGCCCGGTTTTATCACCCAGCCAGTTATTCTCTACCATTTTATTTAACCAGGCCGGAATGGCAAACACTTCTTTGGCCTCGTCATCCGGACAATTGTCTGCAACACCTTTTGCAACCTTCACCAGGGTATCAATACCAACCACATCCGCCGTGCGGAATGTGGCAGACTTTGGCCGACCAATGATGGGGCCGGTAAGCGAATCAATCTCATCAACGCTTAACTGCAATTTCTCCATGGCATTCATAATGGCCATCATACCAAAAACCCCAACCCGGTTTGCAATGAAAGCAGGTGTGTCCTTGCACAACACGGTGGTCTTACCTAATGTAAGGTCACCATAATGCATAAGAAAATCCACTACTTCGGGATCGGTATGCGGTGTTGGAATGATTTCCAGCAACCTTAAATATCTCGGTGGATTAAAAAAATGCGTACCACAGAAATGTTTTTTAAAATCATCGCTTCTTCCTTCGGTCATCATGTGAATGGGAATACCCGACGTGTTGGAAGTGATCAGTGTTCCCGGCTTGCGGTATTTCTCTACTTCAGTAAAAACAGATTGCTTGATGTCCAGTCTTTCCACCACCACTTCAATCACCCAGTCGTACCCGGCAATGTCTTTCATGTTGTCGGTAAAATTGCCCGTCTTGATTTTTTTCACGGTGTCTTTTGTATAAACAGGCGATGGGTTTGATTTAATAGCGGCTGCCAGTGCATCATTCACTATTTGATTTCTTGCCGCAGGTTTTGCATCGGCAGACAGATCTTTTGGAACAATATCCAGTAACAACACTTCAAGTCCTACCCCTGCAAAATGGCAAGCAATACGGCTGCCCATTACCCCGCTACCCAAAACAGCTACCTTTTTTATGATTCTTTTCGACATAATTTTGTGTTTTTCTCACTGATTGCTCAGATGTTCACGGATTTAATTTATTATTCTGATCAGACTTTCTTTATTGATTAAGGTTGATACATTAAAGTTGACTAAAATGCCTAATTTCTTTCCTGATAATTTTAAATAGGTCAACAATTGTTTCTTATGTACATCTAACAAAGTTTCAACTGATTTAATTTCAACGATCACTTTATTTTCTATTAGAATGTCTAACCTGAAGCCTATTTCCAGTTGTACATCATTATAGATCACCGGAAGCGCTACCTGGGATTGCACGTTAAGATTCAGTTGCCGCAACTCATAAATAAGAGCAGCTTCATAAACGCTTTCGAATAAACCCGGACCCAATGTTGAATGCACTTTATAGATTGCTCCCCTTACCTGGTATGTCAGGTCATTTAACTCCATTCCGTGCAAATCCGTGCTTTCTGTGAGCAATTCCAAATATTAGTTAGTTAAACAACTATTTGCTAAACCGAAATTAAGACATTATTGATTATGCCGAAAATAAAAACTGCTCAGGGATATAAAACGATGTAAACGCCTTTGCCGGAAGCAATCTGCTTTTTGTACAGCCAGTTGATTATACTGAACCGGTCATTGGGTGCCCAAACCAATACATCATGATCCGGGAAATACTTATGCAGGAAAGTTGACTGGAAATAATAACCGGATACCGCATCTACCGAAGCCTTTCTTACCACGTTTGAAATACTGTCAACCCAATATTTCAGGGAATCGTCATTTATCAGATAGGGATTAAACACCGGTGTGTAATAAGAAGTATAAAAGCCACTGTCGCCGAATCCCTTTAAGAGTTCTGCCCTTGAGGACTCCACTAACAGTTTATCCTGCAGATGATATTCGGCTCGTAACTGAAGCAGTTTATTCAGAGCCGGTTGCACAGTTTGATCATCCAGGTTTTTAAGGTCAAGCCAGATGCTTGCCTGTAAGCCGAGATGTTGATATTGTTTAAGCAATGTTTCAAGGCCCAGCCCGGTGGGTTTATCTGCATCATGATGCACATCAAAAACATTCTCCGTCGTATTAAAATAAACATCGCATTCCATCCCGCCTGTATTCCTGTCTAACTTATCATTCATCCGTTCAATAGTATTCACTCCTTTGACCCAGCTTTTATTTTTATTGATCAAATGATGTTTGGCCCCGGATATGGCTTCATTTCTAAACCCGGGATATTTTTTAGGAAACATAACCCTTACCAGTCCTTTATGCAGGTAACTGTCAACTGTTACACCGGAGACCAGGATAAAAGCCATTAGCTTATATTTGTTTCGTGCAATCCACTTCAGCATGCTTATTGGTGTTTTATGAAATTCAGTTTATCGGCCACTACTGTTAGATCTGCCTGGCAAAACAATAAGCCTTTTATTGCATTCCTGTTTTACCTCTTGCTCATTCATTCGCTTTTAAAAATAATATTTTATAACTACAATCATCACTTATTGTTCAATGGAGCTGAAGAAACTGCTTCTTTTTCTACCAAACTTTCGCTGGTAAAGTGGTCGTTGGCCTATGACCTGCTGACTTTTTTATTCATCAACACAGCCCTGTTGCTGTTGCTGCAGGCAGGGAGATTACTCCCCGCAAAATTATCATCACGGATCATCCTGCCGGTATTCATGATCATAAACACGGCAGCCATATTGCTGAATGTGCTGGATATTTTTTATTTCCGGTTTCACTTTCAACGGGCCAATGCCGACCTGCTTTATGTTATTGCCCATCCCTTTAAACAGGTATTTCACTTTAACGCTTTCCTTATTACTTTATTTGTACTGGCAACAGCAGCTATCGCCTGGCTTGTATGGTTCCTTCACAGTAAACTGTATGCTTCTTTTTTAAATAAGAAGCATGGAGATCTTGTGACCGTTGTATTGCTCGGCTGCATGGCAGTTGCATTTATCTTCCGCAGTAATTTTTCAAATATCCTCCTGCCCTCCTATCCACTGGTAGAAATAAAAAGCAATGAACTGCCCATTGTGGAAAATTCCTTTCATACATTCGCTTACTCTGTTTTCCGGGGCGGAGATGAGATACCAACCCGTACTTACTTTTCCGATGCCGCCTGTGATTCCATTTCCCCGGTGAAAAAAACATTGCAGGCAAATGCCTCAACGCCAGGCAAAAAAAATGTCATCCTTTTTATCATGGAAAGTGTGGCCTATGATTTTTTCGACAGCACAAGTATTTACAAAGTGCGCATGCCCTTCTTCGATTCAATCCTGCAAAAAAGTATGTTCTATAAAAACGCCTTTTGCTATTCTCATGAATCCAACAAAGGCATTACTGCTATTCTTGCCGGCATTCCTACCCTCACCGATATTCCGTTCTATCATTCGCAATATGTAAACATGCCGGTTACGGCCATCGGCAGAGCATTGCAAAAAGATAATTACAGTTCGATTTTCTGCATCGGCGATGCGTATGACAATTTCGGCTTTGCCAAATGCATGAACTGGCTGGGCATTGACAAATATTACAGCGAAGAAGACATTCCCGGTTATAAACGACTGCCGGTTCACTCCATGGGACTGCAGGATGAAAATGTACTGCCATTCTTTTACCAGAAGATAAATGCAATGCAGAAACCCTTCCTTGGCATTCACTATAATATCTCCACACACTATCCTTATGATCTTTCTCCAACCTACAAAGAAAAATTTTCCGGCAGTTATACGCCGCCCATGAAGTCGATGAAGTATTACGATCATTGCCTTCAGCAGTTCTTTAATGAAGCTGCAAAACAACCCTGGTTCAAAGAAACTGTCTTTATCTTTTGTTCCGATCACTGGATGTTTCCCGAAGGCATTGCAGGAACCTACAATGCTGTTAGCAGTTACCGCATACCCCTGATCATCTTTGACCCTGCTGCAAACAAAAAAGAAATACGGAATGAAGTGGTAAGCCAGTTTGACGTGTTGGGAACCATGCTGGCCGCCACCGGTTACAAAGACAGCATAACCAGTTATGGTGGTAATTTATTCGACAGTACTTCATTAAAAGGCTTTGCATTTTCAAAACCGGGAAGTTCATTATACCAGGTTACAGACAGCAATTACGTACTTGGCTTTAATGTAACCAACAACCAGGCTGAATACCTGTATAATTATAAAAAGGATAACCAGCTTAAAGAAAATCTTGTTGCAAATAAAAATGCATCCAGGATCCTGGATGCATTAACCATACAAATAAAGTCATTTATTCAGAAAGCAGGCGCACATTACAGTGGCAAACTTGTTAAATAATCCCCACGTTTAATCTTCAAAGAAGTTATTTCCGTTACTGCTGACAACAGATCTTTTCCCGTCGGCTGACCGCAGCATGGCATACTGCCCGCCTCTCATCAGTCTTACATCTGCATACTTTGCATCAACTTTATGACCCCCGAGAAAATATATACCCTTCAGATCATCTCCCCCGGTAAGAACGAATGCCCCGCCGTTCTTATCATAAGCAATGGTTTTGTATTCAGCAGGAACAACATCCTTGTAATTTGAATTCTTAACGCCGGTCTTACCATCTTTAGTAATGATAAAATAATCCATGCCGTCTTTTGCCTTCTCATGAATGATGTTGCTGTTATCAACCGACACATACGGAGAGCCATTGCCAAACAGGATGCCCTTCATTTTATTTTTTTCCACCACCAGGTAGCCCAGTCCACTGATCTCGAGTTTGGTTATTAAACTGTATTCAAACGGAACGATCACTTCAAACTTATTATTAAACACACCGTAGTTGGTATCCTTTACAGCGATGTAATAATTATCCTCCCTGCCCAACATTTTATAATCGCCTACGATCTTATCAAAGATATCGTTCTTCTTAACCGTGCTGTAATTGGTTTCGGTAGTGGTAATCGGCGCTTTGTTCAGATCAGAAGTGCTGTTCTCCGGAATAGCCGGGCAGCCCTGCATGGTCTCCCCTTTCGTATTTATGCACAGTTCATAACCATCTGCACGAACCGAGACACCGGCAAACAAAATTGCTTTTTGATTATCGTTCAGGTCGTCAGCCGTTACGATCTTTGGTCCTTTGGCAAGGTATCCAACCCGGAATGGCTTGGCCACCGTGAATTTAAATGGGATCACCAGTTTACCTGCCTTGTTGATATATCCATACTTCCCTCCCTTTTTTACAGCGGCAAATCCTTCAGAAAAAAAATCGGCCTCTTCATAAGCAGGAGTGATGATGATCTTTCTATCCGGGTCTGCATATCCCCATAGATTTCCTTTACGGTATGGTATCAAAGACACATCCCCATCCTGGGCAAATACCGGCATTACAAATGCAACAAAAAACAACACGAACAGATTCTTTCTTTTCATAAAAACAGTTTTAAATTATGTAACAAAATGCAATGCTGCATTCAAAGTCATTAACTGACCGGGCTACCTGTGTCAATAATGGTGCCGGGACTTACAAAATGCAGTTTGCCGCTTTTATCTTCTGCCATTAATATCATTCCATTGCTTTCAATACCTCTCATCTTTCTTGGAGCAAGGTTTGCCACCACCACTACCTGTTTGCCAATGATGTCTTCTGGCTGGTAATGCAAAGCAATGCCACTTACAACTGTTCTTGTTTCAAAACCCAGGTCGATCTGCAGCTTTAATAATTTATCTGCCTTCTCCACTTTTTCTGCCGAAATGATCGTCCCCACTTTCAGGTCGATCTTTGCAAAATCATCGTATACAATTTCAGGTTTGCCCCCATCCCCTGAAGGGGTGTTATTTGCTTCTTTTTTAACTTCTTCCATTTTTACTTCTTCGGTTTTTGGTTTTATCAACCCGCTTTTTAATTTTTCAACTTGTGCACTTATTTCGCCATCTTCTATTTTCCTGAATAATAACTGGGGCTCTCTTAAACTGTAGCCTACACTCAGCAATTTGATGGATCCCGCATTTTCCCAATCCAGCATCTTATCCACCACTTTCATCATACCCAGCATTTTCTTTGCTGTGTTGGGCAAGAAAGGATTAATGAGGATGGTAAGGTTTGCTGTTAACTGCAAACACAGGTGCAGGCAATTGTCAATTCTTTTTTGCACAGCCTCCCTGCCCTCCAAAGGAGGGTTCGCAAATCCTGATAATTTCTGCTTCTTTTCAGTAAGTTTTGAGAGAATGCTGTTTAAAACAAAGTCAGTATTATTAATGACCTCATCATTAGTAAATCGAATAACTTCAAAACCAAACCGCTTCAATTCAGCAGTTCTTTCTGCATCACTGAGTTTGTGCTCAGGGATATTGTGGATCAGTCCATCAACTTCCACGATCAATTTTTGAGAGAGACAAACAAAATCACCAATATAAGTTCCAATGATATGCTGCCTTCTGAATTTAAAGCTATCCAGTTTCTTTCCTCTTACTACCTGCCACAATATATTTTCGGCTTCCGTTGGGTTTGATCTGTGCTCCTCTACAAATTTTTTAAGTAATCCATAAGCCACAGTATCCGCTGACTGATAATCGTAAGGACCGCTTGAACTCTCAGAGTCGGAACCCCCTCCTTCGGAGGGGTTTGGGGAGGCTAACTGTTTCGCCACTATCCACGGCTCTTTCTCCTGCATGTATTTATTACCTGTACGACTCAGATCGATCACTTCAAATAAGGCGTCCCTGAACTTAAACTCTTCGAGGTTATTTTGAATTTTTAATTTCGAATTTTTAATTGCCTCTATTAACGCCTTGTCCTTCTCATCCAAAATATCTTCATGCAGCTTCGGCACTTTACCTCCACACAACTTATGCATCAGTACCCAGGTGCGGTTCACAAAATTTCCGAAGATGCTTACCAGCTCGCTGTTATTCCTGTCCTGGAAATCCTTCCAGGTAAAATCATTGTCTTTTGTTTCGGGTGCGTTGGCACAAAGCACATAGCGCAGCACATCCTCACAACCCGGAAAATCTTTTATATACTCATGTACCCACACCGCCCAGTTGCGGCTGGTGGAAACCTTTTCGCCTTCAATATTTAAAAATTCATTGGCAGGCACATTATCGGGTAACACAAATCCGCCATGCGCTTTTAACATGGATGGAAAAATGATACAATGGAATACAATATTATCCTTGCCGATAAAATGAACCAGCTTGGTATCTTCCTTACACCAGTAATCAGCCCATTGATCAGTTAATTCCTTGGTGGCGCTGATATAACCGATCGGTGCATCAAACCATACATACAATACTTTTCCTTCTGCATCCGGTAAAGGAACTTTTATACCCCAGTTGCTGTCCCTTGTCATGGCACGGCTTTGTAAGCCACTATCCAACCAGCTTTTGCACTGGCCATATACATTGTTCTTCCATTCTTTATGTCCTTCCAGGATCCATTCCTTTAACCAGGGTTCATAATTCTGTAAGGGAAAATACCAGTGCTTTGTTTTTTTCTTCACCGGCACCGCATCACTCAATGCACTGCGTGGATTGATTAGTTGCTCGGGTGATAAACTGCTTCCGCATTTCTCACACTGATCGCCATATGCATTGAGATTGCCACAAACGGGGCAGGTGCCGGTTATATAACGGTCGGCCAAAAATGTGTTGGTCTTCTCATCATAATACTGCTCGGTCTCTTTTTCTTCAAACAAACCATCGTCGTACATTTTTTTGAAGAATGCAGAAGCGGTATCGTGATGTACCTTATTGGAAGTACGGGAATAAATGTCGAAGGAGATACCCATCTGCGCCATGCTTTCTTTGATGATGGCATGGTAGCGGTCAACCACCTGTTGTGGCGTAATGCCTTCCTTCATGGCACGAATGGTGATGGGTACGCCATGTTCATCGCTGCCGCCGATGAATTTCACATCTCTTTTCTGTGCCCGTAAATAACGTACGTAAATATCAGCAGGTAAATAACAGCCAGCCAGGTGACCGATATGCACGGGGCCATTGGCATAGGGTAATGCCGCTGTGATCAAATATCGTTTGGGATCGTTCATGGTCTGCAAAAATACCGCAAACCATCCCACCACCCAAACATAAACTATAGAACCGCCGCCAGGGTTGTTAACCGCTGACGGAGTTCTGAATTTTTAACCGATCTTCTTTTCCACTTCTGCGATCGCTTTCACCGTCTTCATCACCGAATCGGGTGTTACAGAGATACTGTCGATACCTAATTCAACAAGGAACTGGGCAAAGTCGGGGAAATCGGAAGGGCCCTGCCCGCAGATACCCACTTTTACTTTCATGCGTTTGGCCGTACTGATGAGCATGCGCAGCAATTCTTTTACCGCCGGGTTGCGTTCGTCATACAAATGCGCTACCAGCGAAGAGTCCCTGTCGAGCCCAAGCGTTAACTGCGTAAGGTCGTTGGAGCCGATGGAGAAGCCATCAATATGTTTTGCAAACTCTTCCGCCATGATGATGTTGGAAGGGATCTCTGCCATCAGGAAAAGTTCCAGCCCTTCTTTGCCTCTTTCCAAACCATATTCTTTCATCACATCGTGTACGTTGTGCAGTTCTTCCACGGTTCGGCAAAAAGGGATCATCACCACCACGTTGCTCAATCCCATTTCTTCCCGTACCCGTTTAATGGCTTTGCATTCCAGTCCGAATGCCGCTTTGTATTTTTCCGAATAATACCGGCTGGCGCCCCGCCAACCGATCATCGGGTTCTCTTCATGTGGTTCAAAATATTTTCCGCCGAGCAGGTTGTAATATTCATTGCTTTTAAAATCACTGAAGCGCACGATCACTTTATTCGGATAAAAAGCCGAGGCAATTTTTGCAACACCGTAACTCAGGCTGTGAATAAAAAACTCCTCTTCATTTTCGAAGCCAACGATCATTTTACCAATGGCCTTGCTCAGTTCCGCATCATTCATTGTTTTATGATTCATCAATGCCAGTGGATGAACCTGGATATAATTATTGATGATGAATTCTTCTCTTGCCAACCCTACGCCTGCATTGGGCAAATGCGAAAAACGGAAAGCCATGTTGGGCGATGCCACATTGAGCATAATGGGTGTTTTCACTTTTGGCAGATCATTCAGATCGGTCTCTATTTTCTGAAACGGAACCTGGCCCTCGTACACAACACCTTCTCCGCCTTCGCTGCAGGAAGCAGTAACCAACTGCCCGGTGCTTAATATCTCTGTAGCATTGCCGCAACCCACAATGGCCGGCACACCCAGTTCCCTTGCAACAATGGCGGCATGACAGGTTCTTCCACCTTTGTTGGTTACAATGGCCGAAGCTTTTTTCATGATGGGCTCCCAATCGGGATCGGTCATATCTGTTACCAGTACATCGCCCGGTTCAAATTCATGTCCGTCGGTAACCCGTTTATCAAGTGAGAATAAAATAGAAACTTTTCCCGAGCCGATCTTATCACCCACCGCAATTCCTTTTACCAGGGTCTTGCGTTCGGTATTTTCATCCATCACGTACTCGGTGATCTTTGAAAAATCCTTTTGCGAATGAATGGTCTCCGGCCTTGCCTGCACAATGAATAATTGTTTAGACAACCCATCCACCGCCCACTCTACATCCATGGGGCACCAGTGTCCTTTCAGTTTGCTGTAATAGGTTTCAATACTGGTTACCCATTTAGCCAACTGAAGTATGCGTTCATCGGATAAACAATACCGGTTTTGTAAAGGTTTCTCTACCGGGATGATCTGCACCCTTTCATCCGGGTTATCACCATATACCATCATCTTATCCTTGGTACCGAGTTTTTTTTCAATGATGCTGTTGAAACCCTTTTGAAGTGTTGGCTTAAAAACAATGTACTCATCCGGCGATACAGAACCCTGCACGATCATCTCTCCCAAACCGAAGGACGCATTGATCACCACCACGTCTTTAAATCCACTTTCAGTATCCAGCGAGAATGCAACACCCGAAGCACCGAGATCACTACGCACCATTTTTTGTATACATACTGAAAGCCCGATACTGAAATGATCGTATCCAAAACTCTGGCGATAGCTGATGGCACGGTCCGTAAAGATGGATGCAAAACAATTTCGTACGGCATTCATAAGCGGGGCCGGGCCACGGACATTTAAATATGTTTCCTGCTGACCGGCGAAGGAAGCATCGGGCAGGTCTTCTGCCGTGGCAGATGAACGCACCGCCACATCGGTGATGTCCTGGTCGTATCCCCGGCTCAGTTCGTAATATTTTTCAATGATAGCATCGCTCAGTTCCCGGGGAAATTTTGCATTCTTTAAAAGTTGCCGGGCCAATAAACCTCCCCGCCGCAAGGATTCGATGTCGTCTAATTTAATGTCGTTGATGATCTTTTTTATCTGTTCATCCAGGTTATTGTAGCGGATGAATTCCCGGTAAGCGGCTACCGTAACCACAAAGCCACCGGGTATCTGTATTCCAAGCTGGCCAAGGTTTTGAAGCATTTCACCGAGGGACGCATTTTTGCCTCCCACCTGTTCAATGTCTTTCATGCCAACTTTGTGCAGGTCGGTAATGTAAACGGATGTGTTCATAAATGAAGGGATTAAGCAGTTATACAATCGTTCAGCTAATGTACTCATTAATATATGTAAAGTGAAATGCAAGTGATAATTTCATCCACATTTAATACATATGAAATGCCAGGTTGAGCTTGTCGAAACCGATATTATTAAATGCTAACCCGCCTTCGACAAGCTCAGGCTGACAGTCTGTTGGAAAACCGAATGCAAGTCCTCATTGGATTCCTTTCTTTGATTGGTTCAATTACATTAAATTTATTTCATGAAACGCAAAGACTTTCTTTCATCGGTGATCCCATTGGCTGCTTCATTTTCGGCAGTAGCCGGCAGTAAAGCAATGGCTGAACCGGATAAGCCCTGCATCATTCCGCCCTACTTAAAGAAAGGCGATACCATTGGCATCTGCTGCCCGGCGGGTAATATCACAACAGAAGATATTCAGCCGGCATTGCTGAAAATAAATGAATGGGGCTTTAATGTAAAAGTTGGCAGCAGCATCGGTAAAAAAGATTTTACGTTCGGTGGAACCGATGAAGAAAGAGCGGCAGACTTTCAGCAGATGATGGAAGACAAAACCGTGAAAGCGATCCTATGTGCAAGGGGCGGGTATGGCGCTGTTCGCATTGTAGATAAGCTCGATTTTAAAAAACTGAAGAATAATCCAAAATGGATCATCGGGTTCAGTGATGTAACGGTATTTCATTCGCACATCAATGCCAACCACCGCATTGCAACCATTCATTCAAAAATGTGCAACAGTTTTCCATCCGACTGGAGCAAGGCAGAGCCGGTGCAGATAGAAACCATCGAATCTATCCGGAAATGTTTGGTGGGTGAAAAAACAAAACAACTTTTTACGCCCAATGAAAAAAATAAGACCGGTCTTGCAATTGGTGAACTGGTGGGTGGCAATTTAAAAACGATCGAATCATTGGCCGGCAGCAGATCTGACATTGATACCAAAGACAAAATATTATTTGTGGAAGACACCGGCGAATACCTGTACAGCATCGACCGCATGTTCTGGAACCTGAAGCGCACTGGAAAATTAACCAACCTGAAAGGATTGATCATTGGTGGTTTTAAAGTAAAACCCGATGACCCCGGAGAAGAGTTTGGAAAAACGCTGGAAGATATTGTGCTGGAAAAAGTGAGCGAATACAAATACCCCGTTTGTTTCGACTTCCCGGTGGGGCATCAGAAAAATAATTTTGCGCTCAAGTGTGGGGTGCTTCACACGCTGGGTGTTCATTTAAATGAATGCAGGCTTACGGAGGCATAATGGTCATTGCGTCATTTGTCATTAAGTCATTGAACATTTAGAGTTCCAGGCATGGCCCATGAACTAATGGTTCAATGACCATTGACTAATGACTTAATAACTCAATGACCAATGACTTAATGACTACTATCAATTACCGTATCAAAATACTCGTTCCTTTTTCCTTCACCGGTTTTCCATTCCAGGGATCAATATAGCTGAGGTACCACACATAGGTTCCTGTTGATTGCGGATTTCCTTTAAAATTACCATCCCATCCTTTCAGCGGGTTGTTTGTTGTAAATATCAACTGGCCCATCCGGTTATACACTTTAAATGAAAAGTCTTTCGCAAGGTCTGAATTCAATGCTTTTAACTGGTCATTCAACCCGTCGCCATTAGGCGTGAATGCATTGGGTACTTTTATGAGGCAGAAAGGCAGCACTTTCACATAGATGGCGTCGTAGCCGCGGCAACCATGGTTATCTACAAAAAGCGAATACTCCATATTAAAGAAGGCCCAGGTATAAATTTGCGAAGTGGTTTCTCCGGTTCCCCACAAATAAGTATAGTTAGGCTGGGGTTGAACACCGATGAGGAGCCTGTTGTCAAAACAAAGTACAGTATCGGAACCAAGATTTACTTTGGGTATGGAATAAACCGGGACCGTTTTGCTTACCGTTGCCGGTCCGCAATATTTATCAACACCTGATAAGGTAATGGTATACACGCCTTCATTTGGATAAGAGAAACTTACATCCACTTCATTGGTGAATGTTTTTCCATCGCCGTTATCCCACACATAGGAAGTGATGTTGCGGGAGATCACCCGCTTAAGCGTTACGGTCTTGTCGGTACAATACTGCGGTTTCAGCCCGGTGAAATCGATGAGTGCAGATGCATCTACATGCATCAGTTTACTGGCCGTATCCCTGCATCCATGATTATCGGTTACGATCAGTTGAACGTTGTAAATATTGCTTACTGTATAAATATGCGTGGGTGGTGTTTGTCCGTTGAACTGGGTAAGGTCTCCAAAGTTCCACAAATAGTTAGTCAGCGTTCCCGTTGATGCATCTATAAAATTAACCGGGGTATTAATGCAGATCGTATCACCGGTGCTGGCGGTGAATGCTGCATTGAAAACATTTCCGAGTGTAATGATAACAGACTTCGTATCGCTGCAGAACCCATTGTTTACGGTAAGTTGTACGGTAATGCTTGGTGAGTCAACAGGAAATATCATGGATACATTCTGGCCACTGGCTGTTCTGCCGTCACTGAAATTCCATATCCAGGAATTAACAGCATTACCACCGGGATGAGAAAGCAGGATCGTATCCTTCACACAACCCCAGTTAACCTGGCTGTTGAAAACGGCGGAAGGTTTACCCAATACATTTAAAATAAAGGTCTCATTGATATTCTGCTTTGCATTGCAGGTGTCAATGATGCCATCGCCATCCGAACCGATCCTGTTATGCAACACATAATTACCTGCCGGGGTAATGGCAGATGCCAGCTGTAGCAATACCCATTTGGTATACCCGGCAGATCCACAGGTAACATCGGTGGATGCCGATGCAATAGCAACGGTTGTGGGTCCGGTAATGTTGAAGTCGGAACCATCGGCGCTGATGCTGCTGCAAAGGATCGGGTGGCTGTAGAACACTTTCACAAAAGCTGCATTGCAATTATCAAATTGTACCGAATCAAAGATGGGTGCTGGTGCCTGGGTGGTAACAAATGCTTTTGAATAACCTACAGGCGTGAAAGAAAAACACGTATCGGATATTGTATTTCCATCGGTACCTATACCCACTTTCACCGAGAAGTTGCCGGCCGGTAAGGGGTTAGCAAGATTCATTGTTATTTCCGTGGTGTATTGGCTGTTTATACAGGTATAATTTATGGAGTTTACAGGCCAAACACCCGGGCCGATGCTCAGTTCACTACCTGCTCCGGAGATGGTAACACAGGCAACAGGCCTGTCAAAATTCACCACTACCTTATCGGGATGACATTCATCAAAAACAATAGATTGTATGAACGGAGAAGGGGTTACCGGGCTGATCGAGAAAGGAAAACTATAACCGGCAGTAATTGAATTACCACAGGTATCAACCAAGGTATTTCCATCTGCCCCGTTATTTACCACTAATTGGTAGTTACCAACAATCAGCGGGTTTTGCAGAACGATCTGCAACTGGTCGATATAGGTTGAACCGGAAGTACAGGTTGATTGTATGGACTGGATCGCCGGGTTACCCGGCATGATTGAGAATTCACTCGCCGGCGCTGCCGATAGGCTGGAACACCAGATCGGTTTGGTAAGTGCTACATTCAATACGGTGGGTGCGCAACCGGTGTAGTTTACTGAACTTACGGCAACGGTGGCCACTGCATTAACAGTAAAGGGAATCTGAAATCCCGTAGCCATATCCGTACCACAGGCATCTGTGAATGTATTTCCATCTGTTCCCGGGTTCACGGCAAGCGTATAATTTCCTCCTGCCAATGGATTTTGTAATTGCAAAGTGAGTTCGGTGATGGTACCGAGTGGTGAACTACAGGTTGTTGTTACTCCTGTTATTACCGGCCCGCCGGGAGTAATGGAAAACTCACTTCCGGAATTGGTAACACTGGGGCACTTAATATCTTTTGAAAAAACTACTTTCAGTGAAGAAGTATTACATCCTGCAGAAACGCTGTTGATAACAGGCGGCGTATTATTTGTTATTATTGCATCGCCGCCGGAAAAAGTAATTGTATAGCCCTGACCAGAACCGGACCAATTGGTAACCATCAGCATATAATCGTGTCCGAGCTGCATGGGGGCCAATTGATTATACGGGGGAAAACCAGTTCCCCCACAATTCACATTACCGGTTCCGGCTGGCGTGCATCCTGTTATGCCCGTGACCCCGCTTATATTTACAGAAACCTCCATGGATGGCATCGTATAAATATCATTAAGATCTGTGTGCCCGGTAACGTCAAATAAACCCCAATCAAAATCATCGCTGAGAACAACAGGCTTAACAACAAACCCTAAACCAAGTGTTCCCGGAGCATAACAATGAAATTTATACCAATACGAATTCTTCGAGTCAATAGAAGTACAGGCTCCGGGAATCACATTTGCCGAACAATTGTTTACAAATGGCTGAATAAAAGTTGTGGTACCACATACAGCAATTGCCGTCTGTGGAGTCATCCCTTGTATCGTAGAACAGGGAGGCTGTGCTTTTACTACAAATGATGTTATAAATAATAAAAAGGGGAGTAATAATGATCTCATTGATTAATTTTGGATGTGTAAATTTAATCAAAAAGGATGCCTGGTTAAAGGGCGTTGTCCATAATCTTCCCACATGATAAAGATTCCTCCTTATTTAAAGAAAGGCGATACCATCGGCATTACCTGCCCTGCCGGTTATATGGCGGCGGAAAAAGCACAGGCCTGCATCCGAACTTTGCAACGCTGGGGCTTTGAAGTGATGGTTGGCAAAACGCTGGGCAGCAGGTCGAAAAATTATTTCAGCGCACCCGATGCCGACCGCAGGGATGAACTGCAGGCCATGCTGGATGACGGGAATATTAAAGCCATCCTGTGCGGACGAGGTGGATATGGGGTTGGCCGCATCATTGACCAGTTGGATTTTACCAAATTTAAAAAGAACCCCAAGTGGATCATTGGGTTCAGCGATGTCACCGTTTTGCATGCACACCTGTTCTCAAAACTCGGCATTGCATCGTTGCATGCACCCATGGCTTCGGCATTTAATGAAGGAGAGAATGAATTCATCAAGGCATTTAAGCATGCTGTAAGTGGTAAAAAAGCGAAGTACAGTTGCAACACACATGCTTTTAACAGGCCGGGATCAGCTACGGCTGAATTGGTTGGCGGCAATCTTTCTTTACTGGCGCATTTAACGGGAACGCCTTCCGACATCAATACAAAAAATAAGATCCTCTTTCTTGAAGACATCGGCGAATACATTTACAATATCGACCGGATGCTTTACCAGTTCAAACGAAGTGGAAAGTTAGATAAGCTGGCCGGGCTTGTTATTGGCGGCTTCACCGATATGAATGATACCGAAAGGCCTTTTGGAAAAAAAGTATATGAAGTGATCAAGGAAATTGTTGCGGAATATGATTACCCCGTTTGCTTTGGCTTTCCCGTAAGCCATGGAAAAGAGAATTATGCATTAAAGATCGGCGTACGGTATTCACTCAAGACGGGTAAAGGAAGATCAGTGCTGGCCGAGGTTTAACAGGCTATCCAGCTTTTGATGAAACAATGGAAAATCATTCAGGTTTTGATGAGTGCCATTTTCAATCGTTACAAATTGATCCGTTGGCTTCAGTACATTTTTCAGTTTTGCTGCACAGCGGTAAGGTATCACGCCGTCATCCGTGCCATGAAAAATAGTTACCGGGCAATGCACATCTTCTAAAAATTTATAGGTCCGTATTTTATATGTTGCCATGTAGGCCGTTGGATAAATGGGTGCATAGCAACTGAACAGGGCGGGGATGCTGTAATAGGGTGTTTCCAGTATCAGCCTTCTACCATCGTATTCCGAAGCAACATAAGCAGCGATGCCGGTGCCAAAAGATTTTCCATAAACAAGGATGCTGTCTTTTCCATAACGGCCTGCTGCCATTTTGCGGATCTGCAAAGCCTGTTCGTATAATTTCTTTTCTGTGCGTTCACCGGTGCTTTTACCAAAGCCGGGATAATCTTCCATCCACACTTCGTAACCATGTTTGGTGAAGTTGTCTGCAAATTTTGCGTAACGCTCTATGTTCTCTTTATTGCCGTGAAAATAAAGCACCACGCCCCTTCTCACCGAATCCTTTGGAAAGAATTTTACCATGTTGATGGTATCCGTTTCATTGAAAGGGATGTGGATCTCTTCAAAGGGAACATTAAAATGATAAACATAATCAGCTGACAATTTTTCGGGATGAAATAAAAATTTCTCCTGCAGGTAAGAGAGTGCAATGCCGATGCTGCAATAGATGATGATGATGATCTTGAGCCAGCGGAAGAATATTTTTTGTTTCATGAGGATGCAAGATACAGGATTCGGGATACAGGATACAGGATACGGGATACAGGATACAGGATACGGGATACGGGATTCGGGATACAAGATGCAGGATACGGCATGCAGGAAAAATACAGGGTTTTGTGAGATAAGATACCATGTGTTAATCCATAGATAATATAGTTTGGGACCAAAATTAAAGATCATGAGCTACAAAAATCTTGAAGTCTGGAAACTATCCAGGGAAGTTGTTATTGAAATACATTTAATGTCCTTGGCACTCCCAAAATTTGAGCAGTTTGAGGAAGCCCAGCAGATACGACGTTCTGTAAAATCAGTTAAAAGCAATATCGTAGAAGGCTACGGACGACGAAAGTATAAACAGGACTTTATCCGCTTCCTCGTTATCGCAATTGCATCGCTTGATGAAACTATTGACCATCTCGAAACTCTTGCAGAAACAAAATCCTTTAATGACAAAGCTGTATTTGAAAACCTAAACACTAAGCTAATACTGCTAAGTAAAAAACTTATCAGTTTCTTAAAAGCAGTTGAAGAAAAACATAATGGGCCATCCTGAATCCTGCATCTGGTATCCCGTATCAATACTGCAGTATATCCCTCACAAAATTATGATACTCCGGAAAAGTAGGCAGGTTATTATGCATGCCCCCTTGAATGCGGATGAGGGTGATCATGCGTGGATTTAGTGCCTGCAGCTTTTCGCTGTTGCTGATGGGTATCAGCCAGTCTTTGGTGCCGTGCAGGATATAGGTATGGCAGTTCACATGCTTTATCCATTTATCGGTACGCAGGTGATAACGCAACACATATTTTACCGGGAGGATCGGCAGGAAACGTTCAATGGTTTTTTTAAAACTGAAATAAGGTGCGTCCAGGATGAGGTAACGTGGTTTGTTATCACTGGCAAGTTTACAGGCAAAGCCGCTGCCCAGGCTTCTTCCATAAACGATGAGGTGATCTTCGGGGAATTTTGTAAGCAGGTTATTGTAAACAAACTGCATATCGGTGATCATATCCTTTTCATTCCGCTTGCCGGTGCTTTTACCAAAGCCGCGGTAGTCAACCAGCACCACATCATACTGGTAGCGGTAAAAATCCCGGGCATATTTTGCCCAGCCTTTTATGCTGCGGCTGTTGCCATGAAAATATAAGATGAGTCCGTGCGGATCCTTTACTTTAAAATGAAGTCCGTTGATGCGTACGCCGGGCTCCACATCAAAAAACAATTCTTCAAAGGGCGCATCGTATTTATA
>Ga0209023_10000693_pt1 | contig 49366 bp, 45 predicted proteins | sample LakOneMetagenome_FD_187468 | JGI IMG/M metagenome (GOLD analysis project Ga0209023, IMG submission 187468) | Freshwater and sediment microbial communities from Lake Erie, Canada (SPAdes) (version 2) | ecosystem: Environmental > Aquatic > Freshwater > Lentic | place: Lake Erie, Canada... | reverse complement strand
CGGCGATCTTGGTCAGCTCGGCGTACAACGGATGCCGGTCGGACCCGTTGACGTCGGTCTTGGCCAGCAGCGGGAACGTGACCCCGTAGGTGGTGGAGCAGAACGTCTGGATCTCGTCGGCACTGCCGGGTTCCTGCCCCATGAACTGGTTGCACGGCACCCCGATCACGGTCAGTCCGCGATCGCGATAGTCGCGGGCGAGTTGTTCGAGCGCGGTGTACTGCGGCGTGAGTCCGCACCTGGAGGCGACGTTCACGACGAGGACGGCCCGGCCGGCGTAGTCGGCCAGGGACGTGGCGTCGCCGGACAGGGTGGTCAACGCGATGTCGTTGAGGCTCATAGCGAGCAAGCTAACACCCGCCCTCGTCGAACAGCATCAGCCCCAGTCGGCGGACCAGCGCTTCGGGCTCGTCGCGGGGCACCGCGTGGTTGAGCCACAGGGTGGCGAACCCGTGCACCAGGGACAACGCCGCCAGCCGCGCGGTCTCGGGATCCGCCGCCGCCTTCGGGTCGTCGAGACTGCCGACGCCGGCACTCGGTTCCGCGGCGGCGGACGCTTGGGCCGCCGCCAGTTCCACGTCGTCCGGGTCCGTCAACCCGTTGCACGCCGACATGATGGCGAACCCGCCGGCGTCGATGACGTCCCGGCTGCCGCTGCGTTCGGCCCAGGAAGTCGTCTACCTGGGCGCCGCCCTACTGGTCGCCCTGGGCGGCGGCCAATAGCCAGGCGTACTGGAACGCGACTTCCTTCCAGCGTTCGTAACGCCCGCTGATACCGCCATGGCCGGAGGTCATCTGGGTGCGCAACAGCACCGGATGCGCACCGGCCTTGGTGTGCCGAAGTGCCGCAACCCATTTCGCCGGCTCGACGAAATACACCCGGGTGTCGTTCAAGGACGTCATCGCCAGGATCGGCGGATACTCGACGGCGGCGACGTTCTCGTACGGCGAATACGACTTCATGTATCCGTAGACCTCTTCGTCCGCCAACGGATTTCCCCACTCGTCCCACTCGGTCACGGTCAACGGCAGCGACGGATCCAGGATGGTGGTCAGCGGATCGACGAACGGCACCTGGGCCAGCACCCCGGCAAACAGGTGCGGGGCGAGGTTGGCGACGGCACCCATCAGCAACCCGCCCGCACTGCCGCCATAGGCCACCAGGCGTTCTGGACGGGTCAGATCTGATTCGACGAGATGCTCTGCAGCACAGACGAAGTCGGTGAACGTGTTCTTCTTCTTCAACATCTTGCCGTCCTCGTACCACAGCCGGCCCATCTCGCCCCCACCGCGCACATGGGCGACCGCGAACACCATGCCGCGGTCCAGCAGCGACAGCCGGGCGATCGAGAACCGCGGGTCCTCACACGATTCGTAGGAACCGTAGCCGTAGAGCACGGTGGGCGCCGGGAAATCGATTCCCTTGCGGTACACCAGCGATATCGGGATGCGGGCACCGTCGGCGGCAACGGTCCAGTCCCGGTGCTCCACATAGTCCTCGGGACGGTAGTCGCCGAGCACCGGCTGCTCCTTGAGCAGGATGCGCTCGCCCGTCGCGAGCACCAGGTCGTAGACCCGCGCCGGGATGACGAACGACGTCGCCCCGATCCGCAGCCGCGGGGCGTCCCACGCCGGGTTGGCGCCCAGGCCCGACGCCATCAGTTCCGAATCGAACTCGAGCTCCTCGGGCGCGCCATAGGAGCCGTTGCTGGTGATGGGCCACAACTGAATTCGCGGCAGCGCCGCGGCACGATAGCTGACCACCAGATGCCCGGCAAAGGCATCCACGCCGTCCAGGCGCACGTCGTCGCGGCCCGGGATCAGCATCCGCTGATCGGTGGGATCCGAGACGGGCGCCTCGGTCAGGGCGAAGTTCACCGCGCCGTCGTTGTGCAGGATCAGGAAGCGGTCCTGGCCGTCCACCACCGCGTGCTCCACCGAGTATTCGATGCCGTCGCGGCGCGGCAGGATGCTGACGAACTCCGCCGTCGGGTCGGCAGCGTCGGCGTAGAACATCTCCGAGGTCACGCTGGACCCGGCGGCGATCATGACGTACTTGTCGCTGCGTGTGCGGCCCACGCCGAGCCAGAATCGTTCGTCCGGCTCGTGATAGACCTTCTCCGCGGGCAGGCCGGCTGCCAGCCGGTGCCGCCAGACGGTGTCGGGCCGCCACGCGTCGTCGACGGTCAGGTAGTACAGCGTGGCGTTGTCGGCGCCCCAGGTCGCTCCGGAAGCAATCCCCGAGATCACGTCGTCGTAGAACTCTCCGGTCCGTAAGTTCTTGAACCGCAGGGTGTATCGCTCGTCGCCCACGGTATCCACGGAGAACGCCAGCACGTTGCCATCCATGGTGACGCTGGCCGCACCCAGGGCGAAGAAGTCGTGCCCCTCGGCTTCGACGTTCTCATCGAGCAGCACCTCTTCACCGGGGATATCGGTGTGCTCGTCGAGTACCGGCGGGCTCCATTCGTCGGAATCGCCTACCGGACAACGACAATGCACGCCGTACTGCTTGCCCTCGAAGCTGCGGGCGTAGTACCAGTGGTCGCCGCGCCGAACGGGCACCGAGAGATCGGTCTCCTTGGTCCGCGCCCTGATCTCCTCGAAGATCTGCTGCCGCAGCGGTTCGAGGTGCTCGGTCATCGCCTCGGTGTAGCTGTTCTCGGCCTCGAGGTGCGCGATCACCCGGGGATCGGACTTGTCGCGCATCCACTCGTACGGGTCGACGAAGACGTCACCGTGGTGTTCGCGCCGGGTATCGATACGTTCGGCCACCGGCGGCCGCGAACTGCGGATCATGCGGCCGGCCCGATCCAGTCGGCGAACCGCAGGCCCGAAATGCGTTCGTAGGCTTCGATGTAACGCGCACGGGTGGCGTCGACGATCGCGGGCGGCAGCGGCGGTGGGGGCTGCGTCCCGGCGCGGTCCCAGCCCGACTCTGGCGAGGTGAGCCAGTTACGGACGAATTGCTTGTCGAAGCTGGCCTGCACCACACCCGGCTGGTAGGTGTCCGCACTCCAGTACCGCGACGAGTCTGGGGTGAACACCTCGTCGGCCAACACCATCGCGCCGTCGGCGTCCACGCCGAACTCGAACTTCGTGTCGGCGATGATGACCCCACGGGTCAGGGCATGATCGGCGGCCTGGACGTAGGTCTGCAACGTGCGGTCCCGCAACTGGTCGGCGCGCACCGCGCCCACCAGTTCGACCACCTCGGCGAAGCTGATGTTCTCGTCGTGCGCGCCCAACTCGGCCTTGGTGGCCGGGGTGAAGATCGGCTCGTCGAACTTGCTGGCCTCCGCCAGGCCGGGCGGCAGCGCGATGCCGCACACCGAACCGGTGCGCTGGTAGTCGAGCAGCCCCGAGCCGGTGAGGTAGCCACGGGCCACGCACTCGACGGGCATCATCTCGAGCCGGCGCACCACCAGCGCCCGCCCCAGCACCTCATCGGGAATCCGCGGGTCGTCGGGCGGCCCCGCCAGATGGTTGGGCGCTGAGAGGAAGTCGAAGAAGAACACGCTCATCGCGGTCAGGATGCGGCCCTTGTCGGGGATCTCGCTGTCGAGGATGTAGTCGAAGGCGGAGATCCGGTCTGACGCGACGAACAGCAGGGTGTCGTCGTCGACCCGGTAGAGCTCGCGCACTTTGCCGCTGGACAGGTGCTGATAGTCGGACAGGGCGGGACGCATCGCGCCAGCCTAGCCCAGTGATTTCGGTGCAATAACCGTCGGTCAGCGACGGCTATTGCACCGAAATCACCAGGGGCCGACGTTGGCGGGCCGGATGTTCGACGCTCGGAGGCCGGCCGAGCGCAGCTCGAGGGCCGCCAGGCCGCGCACGGCGGCAGGATCCTCGCGGCGCCAGGCGCCCACCGGGTCCATGCTCACCGCGGCCAGCTTGCGCAGCGGCCGGTTCGCCAGCGCGCGCAGCGCCAGCAGCTGTTCGCCGGCCGGCGTGGACGCCAGGGTGATCACCGTCCACTTGCGCCGGAAGAACCGGGCCCGCAGATACAACCAGGGCCCGGCCACCGCGAGGATCGGCGTGGCCGCCACCGCGATCGCCAGCACCCAGGCCAACCAGCCGGCGGTATGGTGCAGGTTCTGCCCAGCGCTGGCCAGGTCCCGCGCCGCGTGGCTCGCCGCGGTCAGGGGTTTCGCGAGTTGGTCCCCGATCAGCGGCACGCCGTCGATGCTGTCCCCGGCGGAGTTGAGGTTCTCGGCGATCCCGTTGCCCCCCCCTTCGACCTGCGTGCCGACCTCGGCGATGGTGGACACCGCCGAGTGCACCGCCATCCCGACCATCACCCAGATGACGATCCAGCCGATCACCATCACGTCGCTGACGAGTTGCATGAACAATCGATGTGGTCGGGAGGCGTAGGGCACATAGCGCGAACTCATGATGTCGATCCCAACACGGCGGGAGCGTTTCGTGGTCGGTGACCGTCTAATCCCATGTGCTCGCCGACCACCTTCGTCACCATGACGGGGTCATCACCCTGGCACAGGCGATCGCGTACGGACTCTCCGAGAGCGCTGTTCATCGACGTACGCGATCCGGGCAATGGAGACGGCTGTCGCCCGGCGTGTTCTTCGTCGACGACCGAGAGTTCACGGCAGCTGCCCGAGTGCGCGCTGGTGTGTGGGGCTACGGCAAATCAGCCACCGCCAGCGGCACCGCGGCCGCGTGGTGGCACGGCCTGCTGACGAAACCGCCCGACATCGTCGAGGTCACCGTCGCTCGTACCGCGACCGGTCGCGCCCGGGACGGCGTCCGTCTGCGTCGACGCGACCTGTGCCCGACGGATGTGGTCGACCTGCGCGGCCTCCGAGTGACCGCGTTGGCTCTGACTGTCGTCGAGGCCGCAGTCCGACCGGGCGGTGGACCGAAGGTGATGGACCGGGCGCTGCAACGCCACATCGAGCTTTCGCCGTTGTGGCGGGCGCATGTCCGCAACAAGGGACGGTACGGATCACCGCGCGCCCGGATCCTGCTCCAAGGTGCCTCCGACAACACGCATTCGCGGGCCGAACGGCGGTTGGTCCAGCTGATGCGCCACGCTCGACTCGAGGGCTGGCTCTGCAACCATCCCGTCGGCCCGTACCTGGTTGACAATGCATTCCCCGAGGCGAAGGTGGCGATCGAGGTCGACGGCTACGCATTCCACAGCGACGCGGACAGTTTCCAGAACGACCGGGCGCGACAGAACTATCTGATCCTCAACGGATGGCGGGTGTTGCGATTCACCTGGCTGGACCTCTTCGAGCACCCCGAACGAGTGATCGCCGAGATCCGACGCGCGATTTCGGTGCATTGACCGTCGGTCAGCGACGGGAAATGCACCGAAATCACGAGAGGGCGACCCACAGGTGCCGGATGCCGGTGTGCCGGTTGCTGCGGGTCCATTCGACCGGCGCGGTCACGTCGATCGCGGCGTACCGGGCCAGGATCTCCTCGAACAGCACCCGCAGTTCCAGCCGCGCCAGGTTGGCGCCCAGGCAGTAGTGCACGCCCTGCCCGAAGCCCAGGTGCGGGTTGGGTTTACGCCCGATGTCGAAGACCTCCGGCGACTCGAACACCTGCGCGTCGCGATTGGCTGACGCCTCCCACACCAGCACCTTCTGGCCGGCTTCGATCGCCCGCCCGCCCAGTTCGGTGTCGGCGGTGGCGGTGCGCCGCTTGGACGGGGACGGCGTCGTCCAGCGCAGCATCTCCTCGATGGCCGACGGCAACGCCGCGGGATCGTCGCGCAACCGCGCGTACTGATCGGGGTGCTGGGCCAGTGCCAGCAGTCCGCCCGCGATGGCGTTCCGGGTGGTCTCCGCACCGGCCGAGAACAACAGGTTGAAGAACAGGTACAGCTCGATCTCGTTCAACGCCGACCCGGGGCCCGCACCGAGGTCGGCGTTGGCGACGACGGAGAGCATATCGTCGGTGGGCGAGATTCGTTTGGCCGCTATCAGTTCGGTCCCGAACTGATAGATCCGCGACCCCGCCTCCGCGATGGACATCCGCATCGACGCCCGGCGCGCACCGCCGAAGTCGAAGTTGGGTTCGATGGCCTCGAACAGCCAATGCCGTTCGGATTCGGGAACTCCCAGCAGGATGCAGATCATCTGCATGGGCAGCTCGGCGGCCACCTCGACCAGGAAATCGAAACCGATTCCGCGCTGGACACCGTCGAGCAACCGGGCGGCCCGGGCCCGCAGATCGTCCTCGACCCGCGCGATCATCCGCGGGGTCAGGCCTGAGCTGACCAGTCGGCGGATGGCCGAGTGCCGGGGATCGTCCATCATGTTCAGTACCTGACCGGCAATCGCGATGTCCTGCAGCAGAGTTCCGCCGAACTGCCGGGAACCGCCGGTGACCGACGAGTACAACACCGGATCACGCAGCACCGCAAGGGTTTCGGCGTAGGTTCCAACCGACCAGAAGCCCTCGTCGTCGGGGGTGTTCTCGGTGGGCTCGTGCCAGTACACCGGCGCCTCGCGCCGGTGCCGGGCGAACAATTCGTGCGGGAAGCCCGCGGCGAAGTTGTCCAGATCGGTGAGATCGGCCCCGATCAGAGGATCGCTCCCGGCGTGTACTTGGCCGCCTCCGGGTACCGTGCCACCAGTTCCGACACCGCCGCGGCGACGGCATCCACCTGTTCGGCGGCCGCGCCGGTGAACGCGGACTTGTCGGCCAGCGCCGCGTCCAGTGCGGCCCGGTCCAGCGGCAGCCGCGGGTCGGCGGCCAGCCGGTCCAGAAGGTCTGGCTCCGAACCCTTTTCGCGCATCGCCAGGGCGACGGCCACGGCGTGTTCCTTGATCACCTCGTGCGCGGTCTCGCGGCCCACACCGGCGCGCACGGCGGCGATCAGGATGCGGGTGGTCGCCAGGAACGGCAGATAGCGATCCAGTTCGCGCTGGATCACCGCGGGGTAGGCACCGAACTCGTCGAGCACCGTCAGGAACGTCTCGGTCTGCCCGTCGACGGCGAAGAACGCATCGGGCAGCGCCACCCGGCGGACCACCGAGCAGAACACGTCGCCCTCGTTCCATTGCGCACCGGCCAGTTCGGCGGCCATCGACGCGTAACCGCGCAGCACCACCTGCAGGCCGTTGACCCGCTCGCAGGACCGGGTGTTCATCTTGTGCGGCATGGCCGACGACCCGACCTGGCCCGGCGCGAAGCCCTCGGTCACCAGTTCATGGCCCGCCATCAGCCGGACGGTGTGCGCGAACGACGACGGGCCGGCGCCGAACTGCACCAGTGCGGACAGCACGTCGTGATCCAGCGAGCGCGGGTAGACCTGACCGACGCTGGCGAGCACCTGGGAGAAGCCCAGAAATGCCGCCACCCGCGACTCCAACTCAGCAAGGCGCGCGACGTCCCCGTCGAACAGGTCGAGCATGTCCTGCGCGGTGCCCATCGGCCCCTTGATGCCGCGCAGCGGGTACCGGTCGAGCAGTTCGGCCAGCCGCTGCAGGGCCACCAGGGTCTCCTGCGCAGCCGACGCGAACCGCTTGCCCAGCGTGGTCGCCTGGGCGGCGACGTTGTGCGACCGCCCGGCCATCACCATGTCCCGGTACTGCACGGCGCGGTCGGTCAGCCGCGCGGCCACCGCAACGCCGTGCCCGAATACCAGTTCCAGCGACCGGCGGATCTGCAGCTGTTCGACGTTCTCGGTCAGGTCGCGGCTGGTCATGCCCTTGTGCACGTGCTCATGCCCGGCCAGCGCATTGAACTCCTCGATGCGGGCCTTGACGTCGTGCCGCGTGACGCGCTCGCGGTCGGCGATCGACGACAGCGAGACATCCTCGAGGACCCGCTCGTAGTCGTCGACCACACCGTCGGGCACGGGTACGCCGAGTTCGGCCTGCGCCCGCAGCACAGCCAGCCACAACCGGCGTTCGGCGACGATCTTGGCCTCCGGCGACCAGATCGCCACCATCTCGGCGCTGGCGTAGCGACCGGCCAGTACGTTGGGAATGCTCACGAAGACACAGCTTACGGTCCCCGATCAGGCACAGTAGGACGGTGTATTTCGTCGGCCTGGACCTCGCCTGGGGTGAACGCAAGCCCACCGGAGTCGCCGTGGTGGATGCCGGCGGCCGGCTCGTCCATGCGGGCGCGGCCACCGATGACGACAGCATCCGCGCCGCGCTGGCGCCCTACGTGCAGGGCGACTGCGTGGTCGGCATCGACGCCCCGCTGATCGTCACCAACCCGACCGGTCAGCGGCCCGCCGAACGCCAACTCAACGCCGACTTCGCACGCTTCCAGGCTGGTGCGCATCCCACCAACACGGGTAAGCCCGAGTTCGCCGATACGCCGCGCGGCGCCCGGCTCGCCGAGGTGCTGGGCCTGGACATCGCCCCAGACTCGACGGCACCGCGCCGGGCGATCGAGGTGTATCCGCACGCCGCCGCGGTCGCCTTGTTCCGGCTCGGCCGCACGCTGAAGTACAAGGCCAAGCCGGGCCGCACCGTCGCCGGGCTGCGGGCCGAACTGCTGCGGCTCATGGAGCACATCGAGGAGCTGGCCCAGGCCACCCCGGCATTGCGGGTCGCCGACAGCGACGACTGGGCGCACCTGCGCGACATCGTCGAAAGCGCTTCGCGCAAGAGCGAATTGCGTACCGCCGAGGATCCGGTGGACGCGGTGCTGTGTGCCTACGTGGCGATGTTCGCCTTCCGCCGGCCGGCCGATGTCACCACCTACGGCGACGCCGAAACCGGCTACCTCGTCACCCCGACGCTGCCGCACGATCTGGTCCCGGCCGCCCCGGAGCCGACGCCGGGCGCCATCCACGACGCGATCGCCACCTACACGCAGCGCCTCCCGGGCCTGGCCGAGTCGACCGAACGCTACCTGGCGCAGGTGACCAGCCTGCTCGACGACGCGGGCATCAACTACCTGAGTGTGCGCGGCCGCACCAAGACGGTGGCGTCGTTCGCCGCCAAGGCGGACCGCACCGTGGACGGCCGGCGGCTCTACACCGATCCCCTCTCGGAGATCACCGACCAGATCGGGCTGCGAGTCATCACCTTCCTGCGCGACGACGTCGCGACGGTGGCCAACCTGCTCGCCGACGAGATGCGCCTGCTCGACGATCGCGACATGGGCCGCGAGACCGCAAGGTCGGGTCGCTGGGGTTATTCGAGCCGGCATCTGCTGGTGGCGGCCGAGGGTGAGCAGCAACCCGCCTCCATCCAGGTGCGCACCATCCTGCAGCACGCCTGGGCCGAGTTCGAACACGACATCCGCTACAAGGGGTCGGTTCCCGAGGAGGACGTCCCGGATCTGGATCGCCGGTTCGCCCTGGCGGCCGGCCTGCTCGAGCTGGCCGACAACGAGTTCTCGGCGATCCGGGACCGGCTGCGGTCCACCGCGCCGGTCGAGCGCACGCCCGAGGACGACGACACCGCGGACCCGAGGATCCCCACCCCGGTGCTGGCGACCTATCTGGGCAACCGATTCCCCGACGCCGGCTGGTCGCGCACCGAGCACTACGCCTGGATCTCCGGGCTGCTGCTGGATCTGGGCATCGACTCACTCGACGGGCTCGACGGCGTGCTCGCGGCTGCCGACACCGACGCCATCAATACCGCGATGGGTTATCGCTATCCGGCGGGCGCGGTGCGCCGCCTGGACGACGTGCTATTGGCGGTGTTCGGCCCGCGGTACGTGGGGCTGGCGGATAACCAGCACCGAATCACCCTGCTGGAGAACAGGTTCGGCAAGCTCGGTGACTCTGCCGGGTCGTGATCTCAGACGTGCACCGCGCGATCGTCGATGGGTGCGAACACGTCGATGACGTCGATCAGGGTGGCCCGGGCGCTGTCGCGGGGAGTGCCGCCGTCATCGACCAGTGCCGAGACCACCGCACCGTCGACCGCGCACACCAACGCGGACAACAGGTCGCTGCGCACGCACCGGCCCGAGCGCTCGACGGCCTCGCCGACGGCGGCGGTGCGCTGGCGCAGGACGCGCCGCTGGATGTCGCGCAGCGCCGGCTGGCGGGCGCAGGCGATGTAGCGCTCGTAGCGGGAGATCAGTTGTTCGGTCCCCGCGCCGGTGTCGTCGATCAGGAGCTCGACGAGGATGTCGGCGGTCGACTCGGCGCCGCGCCGGCGGCGCGACAGCGACGAGACGCGGCTGCGCATCTGGGCCGCCTCGGCCAGCCCGATGTATTCGACGGCGGCCGCGGTCAACTCGTCCAGGGAGGAGAAGTAGTAGGTGGTCGACGCCAGCGGAAGACCGGCCCGGCGTGCGACGGCGCGGTGGCGCACCGCTTCGAAGCCGCCCTCGGACAGCAGTTCGGCAGCGGCGCTCACGAGCGCGCACCGTCGCCGCTCCCCTTTCGGGGTCACCGCTGCCGTCATGGATGGTCATGGTGCCAGCAAACCCCGGTCACGCTGGGCGTTTTGCGGTAAACGGCCGCACTTTTCAAAGCCTGATCACAGGTTTCCGACACCCGGTCACGCGATGGCAAGATGGCCCGCATGCCGAACATGAGTCGCCGCAGTGCATTACGTCTGGGTCTTGGCGCGGTCGCCGGGGCGGCGGGCGCCGTCGTCGTCGGCGCCGCGGTCGATCCGCTGAACGGCTCCGCCGCCCCACCAGCCACGCCTGTCCCGCTCGAACCAGCGGTCCAGGCGACCCAGCCGACGATGGTCACCGGATCGTTCGTGTCGACCGCGCGCGGCGGCGTGAACACCAACTGGGCCATCGCCCGCCCGCCGGGTCAGACCCAACCGCTGCGCCCGGTGATCGCGCTGCACGGTAAAGGCAGCGACGCCGCGACGGTGATGACCGGCGGTGTGGAGCAGGGTCTGGCGCAGGCGGTGGCCGCCGGTCTGCCGCCGTTCGCGGTGGTGGCCGTCGACGGCGGCGGCAGTTACTGGCACAAACGTGCGTCCGGGGAGGACTCCGGGGCCATGGTGCTCGACGAGCTGATCCCGATGTTGGGCGAGCAGGGCCTGGATACCTCGCGGGTGGCGTTCCTCGGCTGGTCGATGGGCGGGTACGGCGCGCTGCTGCTGGGCGCGCGGCTCGGACCGGCCCGCACCGCGGCCATCACGGCGGTCAGCCCCGCCCTGTGGCTGTCCTCGGGTGCGACGGCGCCCGGAGCCTTCGACGGCACCGCGGACTACGCCGCGAATTCGGTGTGGGGTCTGCCGGCGCTGGCCCAGATCCCGATCCGCATCGACATCGGCACCTCCGACCCGTTCTACGGCGCCACCCAGGACTTCATCGCCCAGCTGCCGAAGCATCCGGCCGGCGGGTCGTCACCGGGCGGGCACGACGCCGGGTTCTGGAGTTCGCAGCTGCCCGCCGAGCTCACCTGGATGGCCCCGCTGCTGACGGCCTGATCCGCGAGGCGTCCGTCAGCGCACCGAGTAGCGGATCGGCAGGTGTTTGAGGCCGCCGACGAACGTGGTGGCCATGTGCTCGGGCGAGCCCGCGAGCTCGGCCGAAGACAGCCGCGGCAACAGTTCGGAGAAGAAGCTGCTGATCTCCATCCGGGCCAGCGCCGCGCCGAGACAGAAGTGCACGCCGTACCCGAATGCGATGTGCTTGTTGGGATCTCGGCCGACGTCGAACCGGAACGGGTCGTCGAAGATCTCCTCGTCGCGGTTGCCGGAGACGTAGGACAGCAGTACCGACTCGCCCGCGGCGATGCGGACCCCACGGATCTCGTAGTCCAGCTGCGCGGTGCGCATGAACTCCTTGACCGGCGTGGTCCAGCGGACCATCTCCTCGACCGCCAACGGCAGCAGGCTCAGGTCGTTCTGCAGGCGGGCCAGCTGATCCGGGTTCTCCAGCAGTGCCAGCATGCCCCCGGAGATGGCCGCGCTGCTGGTGTCGTGCCCGGCCGCGGCGACGATCGTGTAGTAGGACACCGTGTCGATGTCGGACAGCGGCTGGCCGTCCAGGGTGGCGTTGGAGATCGCGGACGCCAGATCGTCGGTCGGGTTCGCGCGGCGCGACGCGGTGAGTTCGGTGAAATACTGGAACATTTCGAGCAGCGCCATGCCCTGCTCCTCGACGGTGGCTCCGCGCTTGAATTCGTCGTCGTCGCTGCCGAACAACTCCTGGGTGAGCTCGAGCATGAACGCGAAGTCGGACTCGGGCACCCCGAGCAGCGTCATGATCATGTACAGCGGATAGTTGACCGCCACCTGCTGGACGAAATCGCACTCCGGACCCTCGGCGGCCATCTTGTCGACGAACCGCTTCGCAAGTTCGTCGGCGCGATCCTTCAACGCGCGCATGGCTTTCGGCCGGAACCAGTTGGCCCCGATGGCCCGCAGGTCACGGTGCAACGGATCGTCGGCGTGGATCAAGGTCCGGATCCCCAGCGCAGCCTGTTGCTCGTCGCCCTCCCGGGTGGTCAGCACCGGGCGCGGCGAATTGGTGAAGATGTCGTTGGCGCGCTCGATCTCCATGATGTCGGCGTGCTTGGTGATGGCCCAGAACGGCGCGTACCCGGGCACCTCGACCCACGACACCGGGGCGTCGGCCCGCAACTGTGCGAGCCCCGCATGCAGACGAACCTCGTCGGTGTAGGCCTTCGGATCGGCGAGCATCGCCCCGGCTGATTCGACGGTCGGACTGGCCATCCCCACGCTCCTCATGCTGTGACGCCGCTCACCGGCGAAACCACAGTATCAGTTCCGGTAAGTTATTCAGTATCGGCTGGGGCCAGCATTCCGGTAGCCGTCTCGGCCCGTTCCTGATACGCCCGCCGGGCGTCGGCGTCGAAGTCCAGGAAGACCCGATCGGAACCCACCTTCCCGTTGAGCCACCGGCGACCCCGGGGGCCCAGCATCGACATCAGCGGGGCCATGAAACGCATCGGATACGGAACCACGACAAGGGTTTTCGGCTTCTCGAGCACCTTGAGCACGGCGGCGGCGACCTCCGCCGGGGCGACTGCTTTGCTGCCCAATGGTGTCCTGGTGCCTGCGATCAGGTCGGTGGCGGTGAACGGCGGCATCACCACGCTGACGTGCACGCCGTGCGGGGCGAACTCGTCGGCCATCGCCGTCGACATCCCCACCACCGCGAACTTCGTTCCGGCGTACACCACCTGCCCCGGCACCGGCACCGCCCCGGCCAGCGACGCGATGTTGACGATGTGCCCGCTGCGGCGATCGACCATCTCGGGCAGCACCAGCCGGCATCCGGGCAGCACCCCGCACAGGTTGACCTCCACGGCGGTGCGGATCGCCTGCTCGGACTGCTCGAAGTAGTGACCCACCGGCATCACCCCGGCATAGTTGATCAGCACGTCGATCCGGCCGCCGCCGTCGGCGCGGGCAGCTCCGTTGATCGCGACGGTCTTGCCACCAATGTTCATTGGATTTCCTTGTCAGTCATTCACTTTCGCGCGGACATCCTCGAGCACTCCCGCGATGACGGCCTCCGGTGTCCCGCCGGCGAAGCCGGGCAGGACCCGGTCGATCACGCCCGCGCAGCGCGCTGCCAGCTCCGCGGCGACCTGGTCGATCGGGGCGACAACGGCAAAGGCGCCCAGCATCTCGTCGTCGACCAGGTCCGCCATCGCGTCCCAGGCGCCCTCGATGGACAGCCGACGCAACTCGGGCTGCAATTCGCCCCAGCCGTGCAGGTCGAGCACCTTCCGATAGGCGGGCGTGGACGCATAGAACGCAATCTGCTTGCGGTAGGCCGCCGCCGCGGCCACCATCTCGCCTTCGTCCCGGCCGGTCACAACGAACACGGGACCGGACACCTGGAACTGCGCGCGCCGGCGGCCGGCCCGATCGAGGCCGCGCTGCAGCGCCGGCATGGTGACCTCGTCGAGGTAGCGCCGCGTCGTGAACGCGTGGGCGAGTAGACCGTCGGCGACCTCGCCGCACACCTGCGTCATGGCCTCACCGACCGCGGCGATGAAGATGTTCGGGTCCGGCTGCCCGGACGGTGCGGGGGTGAACATCGGGGTCATCAGGGTGTGGCGGTAGAACTCACCCTCGAACCGCAGCCGGTCGCCGGTCCGCCAGCAGCGCCAGATCTCCCGCAGCGCCGCAACGAATTCGGCCATCCGGCCTACTGGGTGGCTCCACGGCATGCCGAACCGCTTCTCGATGTGCGGCTGGATCTGGGTGCCCAGGCCGAGCAGGAATCGGCCCCGGGAGAACGCCTGCAGGTCCCAGGCCGTCTGCGCGACGGTCATGGGGTTGCGCGCGAAAGCGACGGCGACGCTGGTGCCCACCTCTAGTGTCGAGGTGTGTTCGGCGGCCAGCAGCATCGGGAGGAACGGATCGTTGTTGATCTCGCCCGTCCAGCAGCCGTCGTAACCGGCCGCTTCGTAGGCCCGCGCCACCTCGGCGACACGTCCGAGATCGCTGGGTATTCCACGGTCGACCTTGAGCTTCCCGACCATGTTGAGGACGCTACAGTAAGCAATTCGGTAGGGTCAACGGATGTTTGACTGGGATGCCACGCTGGCCGATCTGCAGCGCCGGCGCGACCGGTCGACGGCGATGGGCGGGGCCGACCGGCTGGCCGCACATCACGCCCAGGGCAAGCTGGACGCCCGGGCCCGGGTGGCGCACCTGCTCGACGACGGCAGTTTCCGCGAGATCGGCACCCTGGTGGGCGGCGAGGTGCCGGCCGACGGCATCGTCGCCGGTTCCGGGTTGATCAACGGAGCACCGGTGATGGTGGGTGCCGAGGACTTCACCACCGTGGCCGGGACCATCGGCACCGGCAGCAACGCCAAGCGCTACCGGATCGCCGAGCTGGCGGTCCGCAACAAGATCCCGATGGTGATGCTGTTGGAGGGCGCCGGCTTTCGACCGGGTTCGCACGGTGTCCGCTCTCCCACCGATCTGATCGCCCAGGCCCGGTGCTCCGGGCTGGTGCCCACCGTTGCCGCGGTGCTGGGCCCGTCCGCCGGACATGGTGCGCTCGTCGCTCCGGTGTGCGACTTCCGGATCATGAGCCGCGACGGTGCGATCTTCACAGCGGGACCACCGGTGGTCAGAGAGGCAACCGGAGAGGACATTTCGAAGGAGGACCTGGGTGGCCCGGCGGTGGCGATCGCCAGCGGCGTCATCCACAACGTCGCCGACGACGACACCGCGGCGCTCGCGGAGATTCGCCGCTACCTGTCCTACTTCCCGTCCAGCGCGTGGTCGTACCCGCCGGCACGCCCCTTCGACGACGCCCCACGCGCCACTCCTGAACTGCTGGACGTCATCCCGCGGGACAACCGCCGGGTGTACGACATCCGCCGGGTCATCGACATCGTCTTCGACGGCGCCCCCGACCGTCCCGACTGGTTCGAGGTGCAGCCACGCTTCGGCCGCGCAATCGTCTGCGCCCTAGCTCATCTCGGTGGCCATCCGGTCGCGGTCGTCGCCAACCAGCCACAGGTGATGGCCGGCTCCATCGACGCCGACGCCGCCGACAAGGCCGCGCATTTCATCATGGTCGCCGACGCGTTCCACCTTCCGATCGTCTTCCTCGCCGATAATCCGGGCATGCTGCCCGGCAGCCGGTCCGAACGCGCCGGCATCCTGCGCAGCGGTGCGCGAATGTTCACCGCCCAGACCATGGCCAGCACCATCAAGTTGCACCTGACCCTGCGCAAGGCCTACGGATTCGGGTCGATGGTCATGTCGCTGTTGGGATTCGACGGACAGGTGGCCACCTTCGGCTATCCGGGTGCCACCATGGGCGCCATGAGCGCGGCCGCCCTGAGCCGGGCCGCGCACGCCGACGCCGACCTGTCCGCCGAGCTACGCGACGCCGAACTCCGGGCGTCCTACAACTCCGCCGAGGGCTTCGGGTTCGACGAACTGATCGACCCGAGGAACACCCGCGACGCGCTGCTGTCCGCGCTGCAGCGCGGACTATCCGCCCGGCAGGCGCCGGCGCAACCGATCACCCGTACCGCGATCCTGCCCTGATGGGATAACCACATGACGACCATACGCTCGCGAATGATCGGCGCCTGGCAACTGGTGCAGTTCGAATCACAAGACACCGCAACGGGTTATAGCCGCCAACCGCTGGGGCCACAGCCTCAGGGCCTCATCCTCTACACCCCGGACGGGTTCATGGCGGCGCAATTGGCACCTGACGGCACCGGCACGGAGATCGCCGACCCGATCGCCTACAGCGGCCCCTTCCAGGTGGACGAAGACACCGCGATCGTGCACCATGAGGTGCGGATGGCCACCATGCCCGATCTGCTCGCGGCACCTCAGCTGCGTGAAGTTCACGTCGACGGCGAGCACCTGACCCTGTCGGCGACGTCGACCGACGCGGCCGGAGTCACTACCCGAAGTACCCTGACCTGGCGTCGGGCCGTCCGATAGGAAGTGCTGCGCCGCAGGATATTCGAGATCGCACCCATGATCGTGGCGCCTACGCGGACGAACTGCGCAAGCGCTGGGGCGGACTGCTCAGCTACCGCTACCTCGGCCGGACCTACGCGGCCATGGACATCGGCCCGGACGACAACACCGTTTCCCTGCGTCATGACATGCGCGACGCGACGGGCGGACTGTTGCTGGCGGTGCTCGGCATCTCATCCCCCGAAGGCGGCTACAGCCGTTCCCGGATCGTGTACGCCGACAACCCATCTCGGGTGTTGGCGCTGACCGCCGGACAGGGTGTCGCGATCGGCACACCGCCGGAGGGTCTGCAGAAGATGCCGGTGGAGCGCATCGACGTGGTGGACTCGCCCGACATGGCGCCGTTGCACCAGGTGTTCGGCTGCGTCCGGCGGACGGACGGAAACTATTGGGTGCCCTAGCTTTCCGAGGAGGTGGCGTCCCCGGACGCCGCGTTGCACATCGGCCCGCAGTTCGTGGTGCTCGAGACGGCAGCGCTGGATGCGGCCGCCGAAGCCGCCGGAACCATCCTGCTGCAGGGAATCTCGTCGCACGTGATTTTCATGGCCCGCGGCAAGACCGGCCCCTTCCGCGCGGCGGCCACCGCCATGACGGGCGCGGGCAGCATGATCGCGGTCCGAACGACGCTGTTCGACGAGGGGGCCGGCAACAAGCCCATCACCGTCGGCAACTATCAATTCTCCCGGAATCCCTGAGCCCCACACACACCGGGCGAGCGTCCGTGTTTGTACGACGACACGCCGCTGCGGATGTACAAATGCGGACGCTCGCGCCCGTAAGTAGGTCAGCCGCAGAGTGTTTCGGAAATCTCCCATAGCCGGGCCGCGCGATCCGGATCCGTCGCAAACGCTTCGACATCGTCGCGAATCGCGCAGTCGGACAAGTACACCGATCCGGCACCATCCAACTCGGGGGCCGTCGCGGCCCACACCTGGGTGGCCGCACCCTGCTCCGGGGTGAGGATCGAGTCCAACACCGCACCGCGGTCCCGGCTGTCGGCAGCCCTGCCGCGCAGAGCTCCGAAGTCCTCCCGTGTCATGTGTCGCGCCAGCGATGTGCCCACCACTCCGGGGTGCACCGCCACCGCCTGCATACCGTCGTCGGCGTAGCGGCGGTTGAGTTCGACCATGTGCAGCACGTTGGCGGTCTTCGACGCGCCGTAGGCCGCGAACTTGTCGTACTCGCGGCGCTCCCAGTTGGCGTCGTTCAGGTCGATGTCACTCATGTGGTGTCCGTCGGACGACAGGATCACCACGCGCGCACCGGCCAGCTGCGGGCGCAGGAGACGGGTGAGTTCGAAATGGCCCAGATGATTGGTGCCGAACTGGATCTCGAAACTGTCGGCCGTTCGGGAGAACGGGGTGAACATGACGCCCGCGTTGTTCATCAGTACATCAATGCGCGGCGCGCTCTCGGCGATCACATCGGCGGCACCACGCACACTGGCCAATGACGTGAGGTCCAGTTCCACCAGTGACGTCCGGGCGTCCGGGACCTCTTCGACCACCCATTGCTGCGCCTGCTGCAATGCGGTCATGTTGCGGCCGGCCAAGGTCACCGGTGCGCCGGCGGCGGCCAGGGCCCGGGCGGATTCACGGCCCAGGCCCGCCGAGGCGCCGGTGATGACACACGCCTTTCCCGTCAGGTCGACATCGCCGACGACCTCCCGTGCGGTGGTCATGCCAATCCGTCCAATCGGTCGCACCGATACGCGTCCCGGCCGCCGGTCGCAACCCTCATCTGCGGTACGCCTCGATGATCGGCGCCAACTCATCGGGCGTCGCCCCGTGCATGATCACCGCATCGGCGCCGTAGTCGAATTCCTTGCGCACCCGGTCCACACACTGCTGCGCGCTGCCGGTCGCCGAGGGTTCCAGCCACTCGTCCGGGATCAGGGTGGCGATATGTTCGATCTGCTCGGCGTTGGCCTTGTGATCGATACCGCCGGGAATGGACTGCACCACCGCGTCATCCCGGAACCGCTGCAGCACAGCGGGATCCCAGCCATTGGTGCTCACCAGGAGATCGCCGTAGCCCTGCAGATAGGTGGCCAGCCGGGCCACCGTCTTCTTCAGCCGCAACTCCTCCGGCAGGTGGTCGCCCACGGTGGCGAAGCACGACCACACGCGGACACTGGCCGGATCCCGGCCGGCCTGTTCGGCGGCGTCCTTGACGGTCTTGACCGCACGCTGCAGGGTCTCCGGGGTGAAGTAGGTGTGCAGGATGACATCGTCGAATTCCCGGCCGCCCAGGGCCAGGGTCTGCGGCCCGAACGCGACGATCGCCAGCCGGATATCTTCGCGGAAGTCGTTATCCAGGAACAGGATCGGGTACTTCCCGAGCGGCCCGTCGTGGTTGAAGATCAGCTCGCCGTGCCACAGCCGGCGCATCACCTGCGCGAAGTCTTCCATCTGCGCGGTGGTGACGGCCGGGATCCCGAACGAGTTGTAGATGGCGCCGATACCACGGCCGATACCCAGGGTGAAGCGACCGCGTGACAACCGGTGCATGGTGGTGGCCCAGGATCCGGTGATCAGCGGATGTCGGGTGTTGTGATTGGTTGCCGCCGTGGCGATCTGCATCCGCGATGTCACCGCACACGCCGCGCCGGTCAGCGACGACGCCTCCTTGACGTTCCACCGCTCGGAGATGAACCCGGTGCCGAAGCCCAGTTCCTCACCCCGGCGGGCCTCGTCCATCAGGGTCGCCGGCCCCTCTCCCCCGGCACCGGCCAGCAGGTAGAAGCCGAGTTCGTCGAACACGCCATCAGTCACGCCCACACTCCTAGTTTGTATCCGCAATTCCACACTTCGACGATGCGCCCGTCGACCACCCGGAAGATCTCCATGCTGCCGACGTCCACCTGGGTGCCGTCCTTCAGCTTCATCGGTGACTGGTAGACGATGGCAACGTGTTCGCCGTCCTCACCGGCAACCACCAGGTTGAGATCGAACCGCAACTCATCGAACATTTCCCAGTGGTCGACGATCCGTTCGACGGCCTCGTCGTGGGTCAGCACAGTGGCTTCGCCCACCTCATGACGAATGACGCTGTCGCCCATCAGTTCCTCGGCCAGGGCGAAATCGCGCTGGTTCCACACCACCAGGTTGTACTGCTCGACCACCTCACGCGCGGATCGGGTACTCATGCGAACACCTCCAGTGCGTCGGTCTCGTCGATGGTTGCCACCGCTCGTTGGGTCAACGTCAGGCACAGCTGGCGGGAACGCTCCGGCAAGGCATCCCAGCCCATCAGGGTGATCACCGGCAGCACGATCAGGTACGCGGTGGCCATCCGGTAGTCCCGCCAGGCCTGGTCGAACGTGTAGTCCCCCAACGTGAGCTGGGCCAGGTACTCGCGCAGGAGTTCTTCGTCGTGACCCCGCCGCGCCGACGCCGGCAGGCCTTGGCTCACCAGGTAGGCAACATCGGAAGCCCCGGCGCCCGTACTGGCGAACTGGAAGTCGACCACTTTCATCTCGTCGCCAGCGAAGAACAGATTGTCGGCGCGAATATCGCCGTGCAGCAACGTATTCGACCGGCCCAATACATCGAGGGCCTGCGCGGCGTATTCCGGAAATCGCTCGGCGAAACGCGCCACCCGCGGGGGAACCGGCTCGCGGGCATGCTCGCGGTAGACCGGCCACGCCAACCCGAACACCGGGAAGAACAGATCACGCACCAACGGGGTGTCCATGCTCGGGAACGCGCCCGATGGAATGTCGGCCGCGCCGGGCCAGGAGTGCAGGCCGGCCAGCCCCGAGATCGCCGTGCGAGCCTGGGACATGGTCAGGCCGGCCAGGTGGTCGGCGTTCTCCCATCCGGCCAGGTCCTCCATCACCAGGACGAAGTCACCCGCCGTGGAACCCATTTCGGCGACGTGAACCTCGGGTGTGCCCATCGGCGCCCGTCCCGCCACCCGGCGGTAGAACTCCAACTCGCGCCGGTAGCCGCCCAGCATCTCCATCGCTCCCCGGGCCTCCGGAGTTCCGGGCAGCTTCACGATGACCGTCTCCGGCAGGCCAGGGTCGCCGGACAACCGCACCCGGTAGAGCAGGGAGGCGAACCCGCTGTCCTCGGCGATCCGCTGCGCAACCGCGTCGTCGACCGAGCGCCCGAGTTCCGTGGTGAGCCACGCCGGCGTCACGTCGTCGATGCACGACGGGATGACGACCGGATCCTGAGTCACCAACGACCTCCAGAAATATTTGACGCAGAGCAACTAAGTTAGTTGTCGAGCGTCTAATATGCAAGGGTGCCGTCGCCGACCCGGGGTCTCACCCAACCCGAGCGAGTGGAGCTGTCCACCCGCAGGCTGGTGTCGGCGGCCGCCGAGCTCATCGTCGAAAAGGGTTGGGAAGCAAGCACAGCCGCCGAGATCGGCCGACGCGCCGGTTACAGCCGTGCGATGGTGCACGCCCGGTTCGGCACCAAGGACGCCATTCTGCACGCGCTGCTGGATGAGTACGTCAAACGTCTCAACCCGGACCCCGATCCCGGAACGAACGGTCTGGCCCAGGTGCTGGCCCACTTCGACCGGATCGAGGATCTGCACACCCAGGATCCCGATCTGCTGCGGGCGATGTTCGTCGCCACCTTCGAGGCCGCCAAGACCACCTCCCCGCTGCGCGAGAATGTTCGCACCCAGCTCGAGGGCGGCGCGGCCAAGGTCCAGGTCGGGCTGCGCAACGGCATGCAGGACGGCTCGATCCGGAGCGACATCGACATCGAGCCCGCCGTCCACGACATCACCGCGGCTGTCTTCGGCATGGCATTCCAATGGGTCGTCGTGCCCGGCCACGATCTCGAGCGGGAACTGCATCAGACCCGGGCCCGCATCACCCGTGACTACGGAGCCTGACCCGCTACCTCACGCAGGAACCGTTCCGTCACTGCCTGGACCCGCCCGGAGAAGACATGCCCGACATGGCTGCCGTCATGCCAGTACAGCTCGCCGCCCCACTTCTCGTGCAGCAACTCCGCCGGCGCACGCATCGCCATCTGATCGTTCCAGGCACCCACGATCAGCCGACGGTTCGCCGGCGCAAGTGGTTGCACCGCAAGCGGATCGATCACCGCGGTCAGCTCGGCCACCACGTCGGAACCGAGTACCGACAGCACGTCGGCCGCCTCTGCCCCCCACCGGTGCAGATGATTCGCGATCATGGCGTTCAGACCCAGGATCGGGGTGTAGAGCGCCACGCCTTCCACGGGTTCGAATGCCGAAGCCAGGGCGGCCACACCGCTACCCAACGACAGCCCCGACAACACGACCACGGTGGCCTGCGGGTCGATCCAGCGGATCACGGCCCGAACCTCCGACACCGCGCGCATCATGCCCGCGACGTTGGCCAACGGGTCGGTGTCGGGGTAGGTCGGCCATGACTTGCGCCGGACCCCGTGCCCCGGTTGGACCGGCAGGGCGACGTTGAACCCCAGTTCACGACGAATCCGCCCGACCCGAGCGACGGCCAGGTCGGACAGCCCACCCTGCCCGGCCCCGTGCACCCACACCAGCCAGGGCCGCGGGCGCCGGGTGTCGGACCGCACGATATTGCACACCGCCGTGGTGGGCGCACCCAGTGCGCCGAAGCAGCCCGGCAGTCGCGGATCGTGTTCGTAACTCACCTCTTCGAAGGCGAACTTGCCCAGCATTCGCCAGCGAATGTGCTTGATCTGCAACGGCTCCGGTTCCGCATAGCAGCCCGCCATGCCGAGCTCGGTCAGCGCATCCGCGACGGGCTGGTACGTCTCGATCGCGGTGTGCACGCTGGGTGGCGGTGCCGTCAACGTCATCCCGGTGACAACCAGCTCGTCCAGCGCGACCTCGCCGAGTTGCCGCAACCCCCGCGCCGTCCGCCCCGTCCAGTTGCCCGCTTCGGTCAGCGCGCCCACCGACCGCGGAATGACACCGCCGATCTCCCGGGCGATCTGTCTGGCGCGGTCTTGCGGACGCATGACGTTCAGAGTAGGTCGAACCCGATGTATCCGGCAGCCGCGATCTCGTCGCAGCGCCGGCGGTATTCCGGGATGCCCGCCGTGTAGCCCATGTACCTGCGCTTCTTGCCCAGCACATTGGCGCCGTTGTACCAGGATCTGCAGCTGGGGTGGGCCAGCACCGTCGGTTCCACCAGCGCAGTGGTGTGCTCGATCCAGTCGTGCTGGGCCTGCACCTGCGCCTCCATACTCCGGTGACCGTGGGCCCGCAGATATCCGATGCACTCGGCGATCCACTCCACGTGCTGCTCCAGCGCGGCGATGAAATTCGTTGCCGCCGAGGGGCTTCCGGGCGCCTGCACGATGAATAGGTTGGGGAATCCGGCCACCATCAGCCCCAGGTACGACGTCGGCCCCTCGGTGTCCCAGACCTCCCGCAACGTCACCCCGCAACGCCCGGTGATGTCGATGCGGCGCAGCGCGCCGGTCATTGCGTCGAACCCGGTGGCGAACACGATCACGTCGACGTCGACGTCGCCCTGCTCGGTGCGGATGCCCGTGGACGTGATGGCGGTGATGGCGCCCTTGCGCAGGTCCACCAGGGTGACGTTGTCGCGGTTGAACGTCTGGTAGTAGCCCTGGTCGATGATCGGCCGCTTGCAGCCGAACGGATGGGTGGGCACCAGCGCCGCGGCGGTGTCGGGGTCGTCCACGATGCGGGCGACGGCCTCGCCGTACAGGGCGGCCGCCTCCCTGCTGGCCTCGATGTCGAAGAAGATGTCACCCCAGTTCAGCGCGCCCATCACGCCGTGCTCATCGATGGCCCGCAGTCGCTCTTCCCGAGTCGCCGACTTCAGCGACGGCTGCATCAGCATGTCCAGCAGCACCGAGAAGGCGCTCAGCCGCGCCGAGCCGACCGGGTGTGCGCGTTGAGCCGCCCGGATCGCCGCATAGTCGGCCTTGAACTCGTCGAGTTCGCCGGGTTCGAAGGGCCGCACCGACCACGGCAGCGTGTAGGCCGGTGTGCGCTGGAAGACCGTGACATGCTCGGCCAGCCGGGCAGCGACGGGGATCAGCTGCACCCCCGTCGATCCGGTGCCGATGACGCCGACGCGTTTCCCCGTCAGGGCATAGCCGGCCTTGGGCCAACTGCTCGTGAAGAGCACCGCTCCCTCGAAGTCGTCCACACCGGGAATGTCGGGCTCCAAGGGCACCGACAGGATCCCGGACGCGGCGACGACGAACCGCGCGGTGAAAACCTCGCCGGTGTCGGTGTCGATCGTCCATTCGGCGGAGTCCTCGGAGAACGTCATCGCGTCCACCCGGGTGTTCAGCCGGATGTCGCGGCGTAGATCGAGTTTGTCGGCGACGAAGTGCAGGTACGCCTCGATCTCCGGCTGGGCCGGCATGGTCTCGGTCCACACCCACTCCTGCTGGATCTCGTCCGAGAAGCTGTAGGAGTATTCGATGCTCTCGATGTCGCAGCGCGCGCCCGGGTACCGGTTGAACAGCCACGTGCCGCCGATGTCCTCGGCGGCCGCCAACGCAACCACCGCGAGTCCCATCTCGCGCAGCTTGTGCAGCATGTAGAGGCCCGAGAAGCCGGCCCCGATGACGACCACGTCGTATGTCGGCTCGCTCATCCGCGGCCGTCCGCTGCGGGCGTGAAGTCCATCAGGGTGCGAGTCAGGTGCAATCTGGTTATCCGCCAGCGGTCTTCACGTTTTTCGTACTCCTCGTGATAGTGCCCGGCCCCGTGCAGTCGGCTGCCGTCGGGAAACACCAGCAGATCCTCCATCGCCCAGATGCCGGTGGCGGTCGCCAGCGATGTCAGTTCGATCTCCGGCGTGTGGCAGTGGTGCACCGTGGCCGCGCCCGAGATGCCGCCGAGCACCACCGGTTCGAAGGCATCCAGGCCCACCAATGGCGGCATGGTCTGCGGGTCGGCGCCGCCGGTCGAGACTGCGACGTCGAGCAGTACCACCACGTCGGGCGCGAACAGTTGTCGCCAGGCGTCGATATCGCGGGTGTCCAGGAATCGGCAGTACCGAGCCTTGAGAAGGCGGATGGCCTCGATGTCGTCCATGGGCTCCCAAACCGTTCGTGAACCTACCTGAAACCGCTACTGTAATGTATTCCGTATCGCGGTGGAAGCGAGGGAGGACACCTCATGAAAGTGCCGTTCACCTGGAAGGTAACCGGCTGGTTCATGATCGGCTGGTCGGCCGAATACTCCGTCGGTGATGTGAAGGCACTGAAATACTTCGGGGAACACCTGGCCGCCTACCGCGACGAGGATGGCGTCCTGCACCTATTGGAGGCGCACTGCAAGCACCTGGGCGCCCACATCGGCCACGGTGGCACGGTGGTGGGTAACTGCATCGAATGCCCGTTCCACGGTTGGCGCTGGGGCCCCGAGGGCGACAACACCTACATCCCGTACCAACCGGACAAACCCAATCGCGGTCTGAAGCTGCGGTCCTATCCCGTCCAAGAGCAGTACGGCTGCATCTTCATGTGGTACCACCCGCACGGGAAGGATCCGCAATGGCCGCTGCCGGACATCTTCCTCGAGTTCCCGCAGTTCGAGACGGACCCGGACAAGTACTACCGGCCCTACCCGGAGTTCTCCAGCCGAACCGACGGCATCCACGTCCACCCGCAGATCGTGGCCGAAAATGCCCCGGACAGTTCACATTTCCGCTACGTACACGGTGCCACCGTCACACCGGTGTGCCTGGAGTGGGCAGGCGTCGATGAGGAGTGGCAGTTCGTGACGGGCTGGCCCGACGTGCGCAGCGACGACCCGGACAAGATGGCACTGCGCATTCATAGCCATTATTCCGGCCTGGGCTTCGCCATGAGTGCGTTCGAAGGATCGTCCAATCACCGACTGATATTTGCGTGCACCCCGGTCGACGATGAGGTCTCGGACATGTTCTATTCGATCTGGTGGCCCAAAAAGGACCCGAACGACGACGATGTACCGTCGCCGGACGTCCGGGCGACGGTGGAACGCAAGTTCCTCAAGACCGTGTGGGAGGACGTCGACATCTGGGAGCACCAGATCTACGTCGAGCACCCTCCGCTGGCCAAGATCGATGCGAAACACTATATGGCCCTTCGCAAATGGGCTACGCGCTTCTACGAAGTGCCGCCCGCGACGTCCTGCGAGTGCGGCGCCGGGGTATGACCCTTCGCGCACTCGTCGACCCCGCACACACCGCGATCGTCACCCAGGAGTTGCAGGGTGCGGTGGTGGGCCCCAACGCCGGATTGCGCGCCCTGGCCGACGAGGCCCGCCGGGAGGCCCTGCCCAACATCGCTCGGCTGCTGCCGGCCGCCCGAGCCGCCGGCGTTCCGGTGGTGCACTGCCTGGTGCAGCGCCGCGCCGACGGGCTGGGTTCCAACCACAACGCCAAGCTGTTCGCGATCGGCGCCAGCGGAGTGGCCATCGAACCCGGTAGTCCGGGCGCCGCCCTGCTACCCGAATTCGGTCCGGAGTCAACCGATCTCGTGTTGCGTCGCTGGCATGGCCTGGGTCCGATGGGCGGCACCGATCTCGATTCCGTACTGCGCAACATGGGTGTGCGGACCATCGTTGCCGTCGGGGTGTCCTTGAACGTGGCGATCCCGAACCTGGTGATGGATGCGGTCAACGCCGCCTACGAGGTGGTGCTTCCGCGTGATGCGGTGGCCGGCATCCCGACCGACTACGGGCGGGCCATCATCGACAACACCCTGTCGCTGCTGTCCACCGTCACCACCACCGACGCCCTGATCACCGCCCTCACGCTCAGGTGATTTCGGTGCAGAAACCGTCGGTCAGCGACGGCCAGCGCACCGAAATCGCTCCTTAGCGCAATACCCGGACCGGGACGCTGCTCCACCCGGCGACGTTCTGCATGTTGACGCGCCGGCAAGCGTCCCAGTCGACCTCATAGCGGGGCATGAAGTCCAGCATCCGATCGAGCGCGACGGCACTCTCCATCCGCGCCAGCGCGGCTCCCAGGCAGCTGTGAATTCCGTAGCCCAGCCCGAGATTCTGGGCCTGGGTGCGGTCCCGGTCGATGTCCAAAGCATCCGGATCGGTCCAGGCGCCGGGATCCCGGTTGGCCGAACCACCTACCAGGAAAACGGGTTTGCCCTCCGGGATGGTGACCCCGTGCAGCGTGATGTCCCGCATCGACCGGCGCACGTTGTACTGGGCCGGCGCTTCGTAGCGCAGCAGTTCCTCGACCGCGGCCGGGATCTTGCTGCGGTCGTCGAGCAGCTTCTGCCACTGGTCCGGGAAGCGCGCGAACACCACCGCCGCACTGCCCAGTAGCTTGGTCACCGTCTCGGCCCCGGCACCGCCGAGAAGTTGGGCGAACTCGGTGATCTCGACGTTGTCCAGCGGCGCCATCACGCCGTTGTCACGTTCGATCTCGGCGTCGATGAGCTTGCTCAGCAGATCTTCGCCCGGGTTCTTCCGGCGTTCCTTGATCAGCTTGTAGTAATAGATCGCCATGTCGACGGCCGACTTCAGTCCGGCCTCGCTCATGTCGACCTCACCGGGCGCGCGGCTCAGGAAGTGGTCGATCCACAACCGGATCTGCTGGTGATCCTCGTCCGGCACACCCTGCATGGTGGTCATCACGTCAACGGGGAACAGCGCAGAGAAGTCCTGGACGAAATCGAATCCGGCCGGATCCACCGCCGACAGGTGCTTCTCGATCAGCCGCTCGACCAGGCCACGGTGCGCTTCGATCGCGCGGGGGGTGAACACCTTGTTGAGCAGGCTGCGCATCCGCCGGTGTGCCGGCGGATCCATTGCGATGATCGAACCATGTTCGGCCACTTCATCTTTGCGAACCTGACCCAGGTCCACCCCGTACGCCGACGAGTAGGTCTCGTAATCCTTGAACGCCGCCGCGACGTCCTCGTGCCGGGTCAGTGCGTAGAACTGGTACTCCGCGCTGTAGTACACCGGCGCCTCGTCCCGCATCCGCCGGTAGGTCTCGTACGGACTGTTGAAAAAGTCCTCCGAGAAGGGATCGAACGTGACGGTTGCCGCTGGAAACGGGGTCATGAGTTCACTCCTGACTTACCCTCGAGCCGTCGGTGAGTTCGTCTGCGTGCCAACCGAAGCTGAACATCGGCGTACATCTTCATGGGCTTGCGGAATGGCGGCGCTGCCGTGCCGGTGATGCTGAACGGCAGATCCGAGCCGACCGCCGTCCGGTAGTGACTGAACGCGTCGAACCCCGCCTTGCCGTGGTAGGCGCCCATCCCGCTGCGCCCCACGCCGCCGAACGGGGCGGCCGACGGAATCATCTGCGCGGCAGAATCATTGCGGGCCACCCCACCGCTGCGCGTGCTGCGGACGAACTGGCGGAAGTCGGATCCGTCGGGTCCGTACCAGTAGGCCACCAATGGGGCCGGCCGGTCGTTGACGTAGTCGACGACTCGCCGCGGATCGGTGTACGTCATGACCATGAGAACGGGGCCGAGGATCTCCTCGCGGTCGAAGTTCGCCTCGTTGACACACGAGCAGTAGTCCGGGTTGCCCACGATCGAACCGAACCGGGCGGTCAACTCGCGACGGGCCGCGGCGAGGAACTCCTCGACGCGATCCTGCGGGACGAACACGTAGTCCGGGCACACGCACACCTGCCCGCCGTCGACCATCCGTGCGATGGCGATCCGCGCCGCCGCCGTGGGAATGTCGGCGTCGCGGCCCACCACCACCGGGTTCTTGCCACCCAGTTCCAGCGTCACCGGCACCAGGTTGGCCGCCGCGGCCCGCTGCACCAGTTTGCCGACCTCCGGCGAACCGGTGAAGAAGAGATGATCGAACGGCAGGCCGGTGAAGGTGGCCGCGGTGTCCCGCCCGCCGGTGATCACCGCCAGATCGGCGGGGTCGAAGTATTGTGGCGCAAAGTCTTTCATCAGTGCCGCGGCGCGTGGGGTGATCTTGGACATCTTGATCATCACCCGGTTGCCAGCGGCGAACGCCGCGGCGGCCGGCAGCACCACCAGGTTGACGGGGAAATTCCACGGCCCGACGATGCCCACGACGCCCAGCGGTGTCGGTTCGACGGCGGCGGTCAGCCCGACCACCCGAGCGGCCCGCAGCAGCGTGGTTGCCTTCATCCATTGCGCCACATGGCTTCTGGTGTGCTCGATCATCGGGATGACGCCGACCACCTCGGTGAACGGCGATGCCGACCGGGACCGGGTGCCGAAGTCGGAGTTCATCGCCTCGGTGAACGCGTCGGTGTTGTCGCGCAGCAGCGCCAGCAGCCGGTCGATCCGATTCTGCCGGACCGACAACGCCGGCGGACCTTCGCGGCGGAACGCCTCGCGCTGACGGTCCAGCAGCATCAGCATTTCGCCGCGCCGATCCTGCTCAACCTCAACTTCGGAGGTGGTCACTGCCCGCGACCCATCAGGCAAACCTTTCGTCGGTCAATACTGTAATGATTACAGTAGTACAGTCGACCGCTTTCCCGCCAGCGCGTCAGACCGACTGCACGGCCACCGGAACACCCGTCAGCCAGGACATCCCGGCCAGGGACTCCACATCAGCGGGCGCGCTGGACATCAGCAGGTTGACATTCACCCCGCCACCGCGGTTGGCCAGCTTCCAACCACCGGATCCGCGGTGCCCCCAACCGTGCGGCACCGCGATGGCGCCCCGCACGATGTCGTCGGTGAGCGTGACGGGGATGTCGATCGCCCCGTTGGCCGACCGGATCCGCACCGTGCCACCGTCGGCGATACCGAGCGCACCGGCATCATCGACGTTCATCACCGCACCGTGCGCGCGATCGCCGCGCTCGAGCACCGGGCGCATGAGCATCGGCGAGTTGTGCATCCAGGAGTTCTCCGATCGTGGCTGACGCATCCCGATCAGTCGCAGCGGGAACTCACTGGGGCGATCCCGTTTCGAGATCGCCGCGATCTCGGATTCGATCTCACTGTGCGCCAGCTTGATCCGACCACCGCGATACACGACGACCTTGCGGAGGACGCCGGTGCGGATGTGCTCGTGGACGACGACCCCGTGCGGGTGCTCGCCGACCAGCCGCCGGAGGTTCAGTCCGCCCCGGCGCAACCCGAACAGATCCCCGCCGTCGGAGGTCCGGATCATCGCATCGATGATGGGGCGCGGCCCCCAGGTGCGGCCGGTTCGCTCGACCAGGCGCCGCAGGCCGGCCAGCACGGCCAGCACCGGCGGCCGCCGGGACATTCGTGCCGTCAGGTCGGCCACGATGTCCCACTCGGTGCGAGCCTGTCCGCGCGGTGCCACCACGGCATCCGTGGCCTGTCGAAACGGTGTGCTCTGGAAGTTCTGGAATGTCACCGGGAAGTCATCACGCTCGTACATCGTGGTCACCGGCAGCACGTAGTCACAATGCGCCGTCGTCTCATTGACGTAGAGGTCCAGGCCCACCATCAGCTCCAGCCCGTCGAGCGCCCCCTCCAACTCGTCGCCGTTGGGCACCGACAGGGCAGGATTTCCGGCACTGACGAAGAGGGCCCGGATCCGGTTCGCCCCGGGCGTCGAGATTTCCTTGGCCAGCATGGCCGCCGGCTCGGCGCCGATCACCGACGGGAAGCCGCCGATGCGGGATCGCTTGCGCCGGAACGCCCGCCGCATACTGGCGCCCATCGCCATCATGACAAACCGCTCGCCCGGTGCACCGGAGGTGGAGAACACGCTCCCGCCCGGCGTGTCCAACTGTCCCGCAACAAGATTGACGACATCGATCAGGTAGGCCGTCAAGGTCGGGTTGCGCCCCACACTGGTGCCGAACCGGCCATAGACCGCCGCCCGCGGGGACGCGGCGAGATCCCGGGCCAGCTGCCGTACCGTCGCCGGGTCGATACCCGTGCGGGTCGCAGTGACCTCCGGGGTGAAGGACGCGGCCTGCGCGCGCAGCCAGTCCAGCCCGTCGGCGAGCGCGGCGACGGCACGTTCATCGACCAGGTTCTCGGCGAACATCACCTGCAGCAGCGACAGCAGCAGATAGGCGTCCCCGTCGGGAGTGATCGGCTGCCATTCGAACTGGGACGCGGTCTCGGTGCGCCGCGGATCGATGATCACCACCCGCCCGCCACGCCTGACAATGTCGTGCATGCGGTCCTTTATCCGCGGGGTGGTCAGGAAACTTCCATGGGAGACAACGGGATTAGACCCGATCATGACCAGGAAATCGGTACCCATGACGTCCGGGATCGGCACCGCCATTGGGCTGCCGTACAGGAATTGACTGGCCAGCAGCCGGTTGCTGGTGTCCTGCGACGACGAGGTGAACAGATGGGAGTGCCGGCCGATGCCCTTGATGAACGGCATCACCGACATCAGGTGCGAGTAGCTGAACGCCGCGGGATTGCCGAAGTACCAGGCCACCGCACCGGAGCCGTGTCGGCGCAGGACGCCGGACAACCGGGCGGCAATGTCGTCGAGTGCGGTGTCCCAGCTGACCGGTTCGAACCCGTCCGGCGTGCGGCGCAGCGGTTCGATCACGCGGTCAGGGTCGTTGACCACCTCGGTGAAGGCGATGCCCTTGGGACAGGCGAACCCGGCCGACAGCGGATGCTCCTTGTCCGGTCGCAATGCGGTGAGCCGACCGTCCTCGACGGTGGCGATCATTCCGCACAGCGGCTCGCAGATCCGGCAGAACGTGACCTTGTGGTGGACGTTCGCCGCGTCGGTAGGTGTCATCGGGTCCCGCTTTCTCCTCGCTCGTCACCCGCCACTAGACACGCTACTGTAAGTGTTACGGTTAGGCGGCCGAATCGGAAGGGGAATGCGTGAGCGCAGTCAACGAGGTCGCCATAATCGGGGTGGGCCTGCATCCGTTCGGGCGGTTCGAGGGCAAGTCGGCGATGCAGATGGGTGTCGATGCCATCTTCGCAGCGGTCAAGGACGCCGGCATCGAATACCGCGACATCCAGGCCGCCGCCGGCGGCAGCTGGACCGTCGCCAATCCCGACGCGATCGTCGCAATGACCGGGTTGACCGGCATCCCGTTCACCAACGTCTTCAACGCGTGCGCCACGGCGGCCAGCGCCGCCAAGGCCTGCGCCGACGGCATCCGTCTCGGTGACTACGACATCGGCATCGCCATCGGCCTGGACAAGCATCCCAAGGGCGCCTTCACCGAGGATCCGGCGCTGGTCGGTATGCCGCGTTGGTATGCCGAGAATGGCCAGTACCTGACCACCAAGTTCTTCGGCATGAAGGCCAACAAGTACCTGCACGACCATGGCATCTCGCACGAGACGTTGGCGCGGGTGGCCAACAAGAACTTCCGCAACGGCGTTCTGAACCCGAATGCATTTCGCCGCAAGGAAATCAGCATCGAGGAAATCTTGAACTCGACGATGTTGAACTACCCCCTGACGCAGTACATGTTCTGCGCGCCCGACGAGGGCGCGGCGGCGGTGGTGATGTGCCGCGCCGACATCGCGCACCGCTACACCGACAAGCCGGTCTATCTGAAAGCGGTTGAGGTTCGCACCCGTAGCTACGGCGCCTATGAAGTGAACACCACGTTCGCGCCCGTCGCGGAGGACGTCGCGCCCACCGCCTACGCCGCGCGGGCCGCGTTCGAAAAGGCCGGTGTGGCACCGGAAGACGTCGACGTGATCCAGCTCCAGGACACCGACGCCGGTGCCGAGATCATCCACATGGCCGAATGCGGCTTCTGCGCCGACGGCGATCAGGAGAAGCTGTTGGCCGACGGTGTGACGGAGATCGGCGGGGCCATGCCGATCAACACCGACGGCGGCCTGATCGCCAACGGCGAACCGATCGGGGCATCCGGGCTGCGTCAGATCCACGAGATCGTCCGGCAGCTTCGAGGCCAGGCCGGAGAGCGGCAGGTGCCCGGCAATCCCAAGGTCGGCTTCACCCAGCTCTACGGCGCGCCCGGCACCGCCGCCGCAACCGTGCTGACCACCTAGTTCCGATGCCGAGCAGACGCACGCGACCCCCAAAGTCGTTAATACGAGGGACTTTTGCGTCTGCTCGCGATAGGAAGGCAACCTCATGACCGAGCAGTTTCGGGACGCGCCGATCTTCGACGCCGACCAGCACATGTACGAAACGGCCGACGCGCTGACGAAGTTCCTGCCAGAGAAGTACGAAAGAGCGGTGCAGTACGGCCAATTCGGTCGACAGACCCGCATCGTGATCAACGGCCGGGTCTCCGACTTCATCCCTAACCCGACCTTCGACCGGGTCGCTGCGCCGGGCGCGCACGAGAAGTTCTTCGCCGGGGAGAACATCGAGGGCCAGACGCTGCGCGAGATGCAGGGCAAGGCCATCGACGCACCGGCCGCCACCCGCACACCGCAGGACCGGGTCGAGGAGCTGGACCGCCAGGGCGTTGTCGAAGCCATCAACTATCCGACCCTGGCGAGCCTCATCGAGCACGCCACCGCCGACGACCCGGAATTGACCATCGCGGTCATTCATGCACTGAACCAGTGGATGGCCGAGCACTGGACCTTCAACTACCAGAACCGGGTGTTCTCCACGCCGATCATCAACCTCTCCGAGGTCGCGGCTGCCCAACGTGAATTGGAGTACGTGATCGCCAATGGCGCCAAGGTGGCGCTCATCAAACCCGGACCGGTCAACGGCCTGCATGGCTGGCGCTCCCCCGCCCTGCCCGAGTTCGACCCGTTCTGGCGTGCCGTAGAGGACGCGGAGCTGCCGATAGTCCTGCATGCCAGCTACCCGCCGCTGGACTCCTACGTCAACGCCTGGGAACCACCGCACACCCAGAACTTCATGGCCATGAGCGCATTCCGCTGGATGGTGCTGGGACACCGCGAGATCGCCGACATGCTCACCAGCCTGATCTGCCATGGCACCCTGACCCGATTCCCGAAGCTGCGCATCGCCAGCGTCGAGAACGGCAGCGGCTGGATCTTCCCGTTGTTCAACGACTTCGAGGATCTGGTCAAGAAGATGCCGCAGAACTTCCCCGAACATCCGCACGAGATATTCCGCCGCAATGTGTGGGTGTCCCCGTTCTGGGAGGGCTGTGTCTCCGACGTGGTGAACACCGTCGGCTGGGACAAGGTGATGTTCGGGTCGGACTATCCGCACCCGGAGGGCCTGGCCCAACCCAAGGGATTCTGGAAGTACGCCGAGGGCATGGACGTGCGACGGACCTACGATTTCATGGGCGACAACGCGCGGCGCTTCCTGGGCCTGCCGATCGCCAACCCCGACACCGACGCCGTCAATCCGCCGGCGCTGGTGGCCCCGGGCGGTGCGACGTGACCCAAACAGCCAGCGACACCGGGATTCTCGCCGGCGAACAACGCATGCTGATCGGCGGCGAACTGCAGCACACCGCCTCCGGTGCACTGTTCGATGTCGAGCACCCCGGCACCGGCGAGGTGGTCGGTTGGGCCACCGACGGCACCGTCGCCGATATGGACCGCGCGATCGGCGCCGCCCGCGACGCGTTCGAGCGGACGGACTGGTCCCGCGACGTCGAATTCCGTTACCACTGCCTGATGCAGCTGCATGACGCGCTGGAACGCAACAAGGAGCGGTTGCGCCGGATCGTGGTGACCGAGGTCGGCTGCCCGATCAGCGTGACCGGCAGCCAGATCGAAGATCCCATTGCGGAGGTGAAGCACTGGGCCGAGCACGGTAGGACCTTCGAATACCTGCGCGACACCGGGATCCACCAGGCCTCGATGGGGACCGCACGGCGCACCCTGGCGTTCGATCCGGTCGGCGTGGTCGGCGCAATCACGCCGTGGAACGTGCCTTTCTATCTCAACGTCGCCGAGAGCGCGCCGGCGCTGATGGCCGGCAACACCGTCGTCCTCAAGCCGGCGCAGCTGACGCCCTGGTCGGGCACCGAACTCGGCCGGATCGTCGCCGAGGAGACCGACATTCCGCCCGGGGTGTTCAACGTCGTGGTGTCCAATGCCAACGAGGTGGGCGCGGCGCTGAGCGCCGACCCACGAGTGGACATGATCACCTTCACCGGGTCGACGGCCACCGGCCGGGCGATCCTGGCCGCGGCGGCGCCGACCGTGAAGAAGGCCATGATGGAACTCGGCGGCAAGTCCGCCCACATCGTGCTCGACGACGCCAAGTTCGAGAAGTGCCTGCCGATGGCCGCGATGGTGGCGTGTGTGATGTCCGGGCAAGCCTGCATCATGGCAAGTCGGATCCTGTTGCCGCGCAGCCGTTATGACGAAGGTATCGAGATCCTGAAGGCTTCGATGGAGGGAACACCGGTCGGCGACCCCTGGGATCCCGGCGTGTTGCAGGGCCCCCAGATCAGCGAGACGCAACGGCAGAAGGTGCTCGGCCTGATCCGATCAGGAATCGATTCCGGAGCCCGACTGATCACCGGTGGCGGCATTCCCGCTGCCCTGCCGTCGGGATACTTCACCCAGCCGACGCTGCTGGCCGACGTCGATCCGGATAGCCAGGTCGCCCAGGAGGAAATCTTCGGGCCAGTGCTGACGGTCATTCCCTATGACACCGACGACCAGGCCGTTGCCATCGCCAACAACAGCATCTACGGGTTGTCCGGCGAAGTCACCGGGGTTGACACCGAGAGGGCATTTTGTATCGCCCGACGAATCCGAACAGGTAACGTGACCGTCAACGGCCGGAGCCACTTCGGCATCACCAGCCCGTTCGGCGGGACGAAGCAGAGTGGTCTCGGTCGGCGCAATGGTGACGAGGGCTTCACGGAGTACCTCGAGATCAAGACGATCGGGCATCCGGCGTAACAACCCGCGATCCCCCAGACGATGAAGCGAGGGACCGCAGTGTTCAAGCCGATGCAGGGGGTCCGTGTCCTGGAGGTCGCCCAGTTCACCTTCGTCCCGGCGGCGGGAGCAATCCTGGCCGACTGGGGCGCCGATGTCATCAAGATCGAACACCCGGTGCGCGGCGACACCCAGCGGGGGTTCATCAACATGGGCGGATTCCAGCTCGATCCCGACCGGCATCCGCTGATGGAGCACCCCAACCGCGGCAAGCGCAGCGTCGGCGTCGACGTCTCCACGCCGGGCGGGCAGGAAGTGCTCTATGAGCTGGCCCGGACCTCCGATGTCTTCCTCACCAATTACATGCCGGCCCAGCGGCAGAAGAACAAGTTTGATCTCGAGCACATTCGGGCGGCGAACCCGGACATCATCTATGCGCGCGGCAGCGCGTACGGCGACAAGGGCCCCGAGCGCGATACCGGCGGCTTCGACGGTACGGCGTTCTGGACCCGCAGTGGCATCGGGCATGCCCTGACCCCGGCAGTGATCGATGGCGCACTGTCCCAGGGGATTCCGGCGTTCGGCGATTCCATCGGCGGGATGAACATCGCCGGTGGCATCTCGGCCGCTCTGTTCCATCGGGAGCGCACGGGCGAGACCTGTGAACTCGACGTGTCCCTGCTGTCCACCGCGTGGTGGGCGGCCGGCGCCAGCGTCACGCAGGGCATGGAGACCGGCGAGACGATGCGCTCGATCATGCCCGACGACGTCACGTCGGTGAACCCGTTCATGGCCAACTACGTCACCTCCGACGGCGGCATCATCAACCTGTGCATCGTGAGCCCGACCGGCTACATCCGGGACGCCTTCGAACACCTGGGCCTGCCCGAGCTGGCCGACGACCCGCGATTCAGCGACGTCATGCCACTCATCCAGAACGCCACCGAGGGTGTGCAACTCATCGCCGAAGCCGTCCGCAGCAAGCCTTTCGAATATTGGCGTCAGCACCTCAAGACCATGAAGGGGCAGTGGGCGCCGTTCCAGAGTCTTGTCGATCTGGGCACCGATGCGCAGGCGCTGGCCAATGACATGGTGGTCGAGGTCGAATCGGCCGCCGGCGGCAAGCCGTTCAAGGTGGTCCGCGGTCCCGTGCAGTTCAACCATGAGCCGCTCGAAACCACCCGCGCCCCACAGGCTTCCGAGCACACCGAGCTGGTTCTCATGGAGATCGGCCTGGATTGGGACCGCATCGAGGAACTCAAGGAATCCGGCGCGATCGCCTAACGGGCCGGATCCCAATCGGCGGAGATTCGCACCGGGCCGCGAGGATCGGGCGCGGCGTAAGGGCGCGGCGTAAGGGCGCTGCCCCGAACGGAAGCAGCAGCATCGTTCCGAAGATCAGGACTGATGCAGGTCGGGCAGTTCAATTCGGCTGATGTCCCGGGCTTCGGCGGGGTCGATACCCAGCGCCCGCAGCAGCAGTTCGGCGGTGGCCGAGCCCGCCTCGCGCCAGGTCTGGCGGCCGTCGAGCACCATCCACATGGCACTGATGGTGGTCCCGATGATCAGGGCCGCGACATTGGGTGCCAGCGCTTCGTCGACCGGGAATCGGCCCGTCGCGAAGCCGTTCTCGAGGTCCTGCATGGTCGGGCCGGTCAGGACGGCGCGCAGCGATTCCGCGGTCTGCCCGAACCTGACCGCGAAGCGGCCCATATCGGGATTCTCATGGCCGTATCGGATCCACATCCGCACGCCGGTGGCCAGCCGGGTGGCCGGATCGTCGAAGGATTCGAAGCTGTCGGCCACCCGCTGATGCAGATCCGCGCTGAAATTGGCGACCACCTTGTCGAACAAATCATCCATCGAGTCGACGTAGCGGTACAGGGTGCCCCGGGCGACGTTGGCCTCGGCGGCGAGCTCACTGACGGTCAGCTCGGTCGTGCCCTTCGCCGTATAGAGGCGCAACGCCGCGTCGAGGATGCGGTGCTCGGCCGGGGTCATGGCTCAATTATTGCACACACTTGATCTATTTTGAACACTGTTGTTCAATCAATGTATGCGTACGGCATTCCCCACCGAACATTCCGGCCGATCGATCAACCCGGTCATCAAGGTGGCCGACCTCGCCTGGCTGGAGTTCGATAAGCCTGACCTGGCCCGGACCGAGGCGTTCAGCCACGCTTTCGGCTTCGCGACCGCACTCAGCACCGATACCGAATTGATGTTGCGCGGGGCGGACCCCGGTGCCCCGTGCGTGATCGTCCGCCGTGGTGGAACAAGTCGGCTCCGCGCAGTGGCATTCGCCGCCGCCGAACGGGCAGACGTGGTGCGGCTGGCCGACGCTGCGGACAGCCGCGTCCGTCCGCTGCCGGAGACCCTCGGTGGCGTCGCCACCGACCTCATCGACCCCAGCGGGCTGCAGGTACGTATCGTCGCCGACACCCATCGGCTGGATTCCCTGTCCGTTCAGACACCGCACATCCTGAACGTCGGTCACCGCACCCAACGCACCAATGCCACCCAACGGCCGCCCCGGATACCGGCCACCATCCAGCGGCTAGGGCATGTCGTTCTCCAGAGCACGAAATATCGTGCAGCGCTGGACTGGTACCTCGATCACCTCGGGCTGATCGTCTCGGACTTCCTGTACTTCCCCGGCCAACGCGACCGCGGTCCGACCATGAGTTTCATCCGCTGCGACCGCGGTAGCACTCCCTCCGATCACCACACCCTGGCGATGGCGCTCGGCCCGGCGAACCGGTATGTGCACTCAGCGTTCCAAGTCTGCGATCTCGACGCGCTGGCCGCTGGCGGAGAGTTCCTGAAAGACGCAGGCTACCAACGCTCCTGGGGTATCGGCCGGCACATCCAAGGCAGCCAGATCTTCGACTACTGGCGCGACCCGGACGGGCTACTGGTGGAGCACTTCACCGACGGCGACCTGTTCGACAACACTGTCGAACCAGGTTGGGCACCCTTTACCGCCTCCGGCCTGGCCCAGTGGGGCCCGCCGGCGACCGGCGACTTCCTGGGCACCAGCCCCCGGCACGCGCGCGGCGAGGCAGCCGCGCTACTGGCCGCCCTGCGCACGGACAACGAATTCGATCTGAACCGCCTCACCGGCCTGTTGAAAGTAGCCCGCTCATGACGACCACGATCCTGCGCACCGTCGACACCTGGTGGGTCCAGAAGCCCAGCGGCGCAACACCGATCACGACGGCTGCCCGCACCACCGCTGAACTGCTGGCAGACCTCGACGCCATCGCCACGGCCGAGGCCGGCGGGGACACGGTTCCGGTGGACAGCCTCGAACTCTGTTCTCCTGTCACCAGGCCGTGCCGGGTGATCGCCCAGATGACCAACTACGCCTCCCATGTCACCGACTCCGGGATGGATCCCACCAGGATTCCGCTCACGTTCTTCCGCAAGTCCTCGGCATCGATCACCGGCCCGTGGGCCGACGTCGTCAAACCCGGCCACGTGCGTTTCCTGGACTACGAAGTGGAGATCGGCCTGGTGGTCGGCCGGGATACCCCGGTCGGTTCGACCATCACCGACCTGCCCGGCGTGCTCGCCGGTCTGGTGGTGACGAATGACATCTCGGCCCGCGATATCCAGCTACCGCAAACGCAGTTCTACGAGGCCAAGTCCTACCCGGGCTTCACCCCGGTCGGGCCGGCGCTGGTCCTGCTGACCGCCGAAGAGTGGCAACGGTTCGGGGACCTGCATCTACAGCTCCGGGTCAACGGTGAGCTGCGCCAGGACATGCATGTTGCCGGCGACATGATCTATCCGCCGCTGCAGGCGCTGCAATCGCTGACCCGGTTCCAGGATCTCTCGGCCGGCGATCTGATCCTGACCGGAACTCCAGCCGGCACTGCGCTCAGCGCTCCACCGAAGCCGATCGAGATGATCGGATCGCTGCTGCCGCCCGCGCTGAAATGGAAGGCCTTCTTCAAGCGTCAGGCCGCCAACCCGAAGTATCTCGCCGACGGCGACATCGTCGAGGCCTCCGTGGCGACCGACGATCGGATGATCGTTCTCGGCGCACAGCGCAACATCGTGAAAGGCCATGGATAGCAGCGCTGTTCAGCGGACGCCGGTCGCGATCGTCGGCGCTGGGCCCACCGGGATCACTGCCGCAACGCTACTGGCGCAGTACGGTATCGACAGCATCCTGATCGATCGTTGGCCGGCCGTCTACTCACAACCCCGCGCCGTGCACCTGGACGACGAGGTCGCCCGCATCGTGCACCGACTGGGCATCGGAGAGCAATTCGCCGCCATCTCCAAACCCGCACTCGGGCTGCGGCTCCTGGACCGACAACACCGGGTGCTCGCCGAATTCCACCGCGATACCGCAGGCAGCCGAAATGGCTTCGCCCAGGCCAACATGTTCGACCAGCCCGCGCTCGAAGAACTGTTGCGGTCAAATCTGGGACGATACCCACGGGTCCGGTTGCTCAGCACGTGCGAGGTGACCGACGTCGCCATCGAGGCCGGCCGAACGCACATCACCGCGGTGCATCGCGGTGATGGCACGGAGCACCACATCGTGGCCGACTACCTCCTGGGCTGCGACGGCGCCAACAGCTCGGTTCGCGACCGTATCGGAACTCGGATGCACGACATGAACTTTCGCCAGCGGTGGCTGGTCGCTGACGTGGTAGCGAACGTCGACCTCGGCCAGTGGGAAGGAGTGCATCAAGTGTGCGACCCACAACGGGCCGGCACCTACATGCAGATCGGCCCCCAGCGGCACCGCTGGGAGTTCCAACTGCTGGACGGCGAGTCCGCCCAGGACTTCGACACGGTCCCGAAACTCCGATCGTTGATCGCCCCGTGGACCACCGGCGTGTCCGACACCGAACTCGAACTGGTGCGCGTCACCGAGTACACCTTTCGCGCCCAGCTGGCCGACCAATGGCGAGCCGGCCCGGTGTTCCTGCTCGGTGACGCCGCGCATCTGACACCACCGTTCATCGGGCAGGGCCTGGGCGCCGGCCTCCGCGATGCGATGAACCTGTCCTGGAAACTCGCCGGGGTGGTCGCAGGACAACTGGCACCCGATGTGTTGGACACCTACCAACCCGAACGACGACCACATGCGCATCACATGATCGCGATGGCACTCGGCGTCGGGCGAGCCATGACGGCCGGCGGGAATGCCGGCGACCTGGTCCGCCGCGTGGCGGTTCCCCGCATGCACCTGATTCCCGGGCTGAGAGCCAAGATCACCGACTCGACGACGCCGCGGCTGCACCGGTCCGCCCTGGTCCACCGAGGCCGGCTCGCCGGACGTCTGTGCCCGAACCCACTGCTGGACAGAGGCTCTCGTCTCGACGATGTGCTGGGCATCGGCTTCGGCGTGGTCTCCACGGAACGTCCGGGCATCGACCAACGAGAGCTGATCACCCGGAGCGGCGCCGGGTTCCATCACGCCGAGCCCGGTAGCGAGCTGGCTGCCTGGTTGAGGTCCGGCCGCGCCACCACCGCCGTCGTTCGCCCGGACCGCACTGTGCTGGTCGCCGGTCGCGACATGGATGCACTATGCCGGGCGCTGCCGACGTTCATTACTCGGTGAGCGTGCAGCCATATGTATATCCAGGCCCCGGAAATGCTCGAGGGTGCACGCTCGCGACATGAGTCAGGCTGAGTAGTTCGGCTTACCCAGACCGAGCACATGCTGAGCGATCATGTTGCGGAACACTTCCAGCGATCCGCCGTAGATCCCGGCCAGCGGTGCAAACCGGTAGACGTACTCCGACTTGCCCGCGTCGACCGCGCCGTCGGTTTCGACCGGCAACAGCGCGGCGGTACCGAGCACATCCATGACATCGGGAGCAATGTCGCGCATGGTCTGGGCCTGTGCGACCCGGCCGAAGATGCTCGGTGTGCTCAGGCAGGCCTCCATCTTCGCGATGCTGCGGCCCAGCCGGTATGCCACCGTCCCGTCGTCCACCGCGCGCGCACCGTCGGGCCCGGGCGTGCCGAGCACGGCGGACGCGGTATCCACCGCATCGACCATGAAGCCGGCCTGGTGCGCCATGATCGCCGGGTCCTGCAGTCCATCGTTGCTGGCCGCAACATTGCCGTGCTCGGCGTCCAGTGGGCCGCGGAGCACGGTCCACCCGCCGTTGGGCTCACCCAGCAGATACTTGTCGTCGACGCGGACATCGCTGTAGTAGACGATGTTGGTCCGGTCGCCGTCGACGGTCCGGATGCCCTGGATCTCGATGCCCGGCAGGTCCAGGGGAACCAGGAACATGGTGAGACTCTTGTGCTTGCGCGCTTCCGGATCGGTGTTGGTGATCAGGAAGACGTACTGACAGTTGTGCGCACCGGTGGTGAACATCTTCGAGCCATTAATCACCCACGTTGACCCACCTTCATCCCGCACCGCGCGGGTCTTGCAGGTGGCGATGTCCGAACCACCCTCGGGTTCGGTGTAGCCCAGGCACATTCGGGCCTCACCGCTGAATACCTTGGGCATCACCTCGGCCACCAGCTCCGGCTTGCCGAAGGCCTGCACTGCTCGGGCGACCAGAGCCGTGGTACCCCAGGTGACCCACGGCACGTGGTGGCGCCGCTTCTCCAATTCCCAGATCCGGCGGCGGACCCGGGTGAATCCACCGTCGGGTTCGGGTGTCCACTCGCCCTTCAGATAGCCAGCAGCTCCCAGCGCCAGGTGCACGCCCTCGTGGAAGTTGTCGCCGGTCTCGCGGTCATGCCGGATCACCTCGTCAGTGACCTGTTCGGACAGGAAGCGGCGGGCCTCGTCGCGGAATTCCTGATCCTCGACGGAAAGTTCAACTGTGCTGAAGTCCATGATGTTTCGTCCTACTTCGCGGCCGCGACGGCGGCGGCTTCTCGTTCGGCACAGATCTCGGCGATGCGGCGGGCCGTGATTCCCGGGTCGCCGCCCGCCAGTGGCCAGCCCCGCGCGCGGATCAGGTAGGCCGTCGCGGCCGCCTCGGCCGAAACGCCGAGGCCGCCCTGGATGTGCACCGCCATGGTCGCGGCCTTGGCGGCTTCTTCCGCCATGAATACGAAGGCACATCCGGCCAATTCCGGTCGTTCATCGGGCTCGTTGTCCAGGAACCAGGCGGCCCGCCGGGACAGACCCCGGCCGCCCTGCACCACGATCGCCATGTTGGCCAGCGGATGCGAGATGGCCTGCAGCGTCGAGATCGGCACGCCGAGGGTGTAGCGGGTCTTGGCGAATTCGGCGGCGATGGTCATGGTCTGCTCCACCAGGCCAGCCAACGCAGCCGCGGTCAGCACCCGCCATTCATCAAGGGCCCGAACATATTCGACCACCGCGTCCGGTCCGGATCCCAGCACCACCCGACGGTCGGCGGCAGCCGGATCGACCCACGCCATCGGCAATCGGGCCAGGTTGTTGACCCGCTCCGAGCGGGTGTCATGACCCACCACGATCACGTCGTCACCGTCGCGAACGATGATCTGGTCGGCCACCGCACCCGAGCCGATCAACCGCCGTCCGGTGCTGACCTCGATGCGCGGATCCAGCCCCACGATCCGGGTTCCGGCCACCGCCTCGGGATCCACCCCGCCGAGCCGCTCCCACAATCGCACCGCGACGACGTGGTCGATCCACGGCACTGGCGCCAGCACGCGGCCGACCTCCTCGGCCACCAGGGCCAGGTCCACCAGGGTGGCACCGTCACCACCCGCCTGCTCGCCCACGGCCATCGAGCTGGCGCCCATCGCGCACAGCCGCTCCCACAGACTCTTGTCGTAACCGGATTCCTCAGCAGCCCAGACCGTTTCGATCGAGCAGTGGCTGTCGAACAGCTGGCGGTACGCCGCCTGCAGATCCTTGTGATCCTCGGTCAGGCTGTAGTCCAGCCGCCGCAACTCGTAGCGGTCCATGTGCGTCACTGCTCCCGGTCAAAAAAGAACTGCTGGGCATTGTTGTACAGGTAGTTGTCGAGAACTTCGGCCGGCAGGTCGAGTGCGAGCGCTTCGGGCACCACCCGGGCCTGGCGGAGCACCGGCCAGTCGGAGGCGAAGATCACCTTGTCCTTGCCCCGGGTGCGCAGGTAGTGGATCAGCGATTCGGGTAGCCGCTTCGGCGACCACGCCGACGTCATCAACCGCAGGTTCGAGTACTTGATCAACATCCGGATCGCGATGTCCCACCAGGGATCTGCGCCGTGGATCATGCACAGCTTCAGTTCCGGGAACCGCACGCACACGCGATCGAGGTGGATCGGATTCTGCACCTCACCGGGGATCGGCGGCCCCGGGATACCGGTGTTCACACACAGCGGCAGCCCGATCTCGGCGCACTTGGTGTACAGCGGGTAGTAGACCGCGTCGCTGGGCGGGTACTGCCCGTCGCCCCAGAAGCTCGGTCCCACAACGGTATACACCACCGGTAGATCAGCGACCACCGCGCTCAGCTCGCGCAGCGACGGCATCGGCTTCAGCAGGTTGACACCACCCATCGCGAGCGCAAATCGATCCGGACGGGCTTCGACGAACTTGCGGGCCGTCACCGAGGGTTTGGCGAGATTGTCCATCAGGACGGCCTTCTCGACGCCGTGCTGGTCCATCTCGTCGAGCAGCTCGCCCATGTCGACCGGGTCGAACATCGACGTGGGACCCTTGAAATAGTCGTCGCGCACCTTGGTCATGAACTGCGGCTGCACCTCGGTCTCGCCGAAGTGCACGTTCACCAGGCAGTCGATCACGCGCTGTGTCATTTCACTCCTCGAGCCTGTGCGGCAACCGCTCTGGCCCACCGGTAGTCCGCTTTGCCGTTGCCGAGTCGCTGGATCCGGTCGACGATCAGGTACTCCTTGGGCGCCTTGAACCGGGCCAGTGTCCCGGTGCATAGGTCGTGCAGCGCATCGGTCCCGACGTGGGCGCCGTCACGCAGGGCGACCACGGCCACCACTTCCTGCCCCCAGCGCGGGCTCTCCCGACCGATCACCAGCGCGTCGATCACGTCCGGATGGCTGCGCAGCACCTCTTCGACCTCCTCGACGAATACCTTCTCCCCGCCGGTATTCACCACCAGGGAGTCCCGACCGAGCAGGCGCAAGGTGCCGTCGGGATCGAGGGTGGCCCGGTCACCGGAGATCACCACCCGGGTGCCGTCGACCTCCGGGAAGGTCTTCAGGGTGGCTTCACGATCGTTGAAGTACCCCAACGGAATCCGACCCGTACGGGCCGACCAGCCGATCTGGTCCTCACCGGGCTCGAGGAACCGGGAGTAGTCCTCGGCCAGCACCAGGCCCCCGTCCCGGAAGACGAAGGTGTCGGTGTGCTTGCCGCGCTGGTTGTGTCCGAACCCCATGTTGCCGGTCTCCGACGACCCGTAGCCGTTGATCACGGTGATGTTGGGCAGGTGTTCCAGCAGACCCAGTTGGTTCTTCACGCTGGTGCCCGCCCCGCCGGTGCCGATGGCGAACAGGGTCGAGAGGTCATAGCGGCGCCGACCGAGTTCCTCGACGATGGGCCCGGCGTAGGCGTCCCCCACCATTGTCATCAGGCCGACCTTCTCGCGCTCCGCAGTCCCGAGGACGTGCGCCGGGTCGAACTTTCGCGAAGTATCGTGCAACACAACGGTTTGGCCATTGAGCACCGCGGAGAACGCGGTCCACATCCCGGCGGCATGCATCAGCGGCGACACCGCGAACCAGGGCGGTCCGTGATGGGTCACCTTGTCGTGGATCTCGCCGACCTGACCGTGGTCGGCGCCGTTCATCGACGATACGTAGATGTCGCCCTGGCGCCATATCACGCCCTTCGGGAGACCGGTGGTACCGCCGGTGCACACCATCAACAGGTCGTCGGGTGAGGCTGCGATCTCGGCGTTGTCGGCCCCGTCGGCCAGCGCCTGGTCCAGGGTGACCGCACCCGGTAACTCCGGCAGATCGCTGCCGTCGTCCACCGAGATCAGCAACTGCGCGCCCCCGGGCAGTACGTCCGCGAACTTCGCGCCGAGGGCCCGGTGATAGATGACCCCACGCGGCGACAGGTACTCCAGCAACTCGCCGACCTCGCGCGGGGTGTAGTGATGGTTGACGTTCACCGGCACCACCCGCGCCTTCAGGCAGGCCAGCACCATGTCCGGGTAGAGATCGTTGTGCATGACGAGGGCCACTACGTCCTGGCCGCATTCCCAGTTCTGCAGTTCGGCGCGCTCGGTGTGCACGCCGAATCCGTTGTGCGCCAGGTAGTTGGCCAGCCGTCGGGTGCGCTCAGCGGTTTGCGCATAGGTACTCCGGCGCTCACCCGAGACCGTCATCACCCGGTCGGGTACCGCGTCGGCGATCGCGTCGAGGACCGCGCCCAGGGTCCACTCAGCCATCGATACCCAGCAGCGTGAGTGCGTTGTCGCGCATCACCATTCGGGTGTCCTCGTAGCTGAACTCGGGGAATTGCGGGATGTCGGCGGTGAACGACGTCGGATCCGCCAGCCCCTCGCCGTGCGGCCAGTCCGAACCGAACAGGATCTTGTCCAGCCCGATGGTCTCGGCCAGCAGCTTCACGTCGTCCTCGTAGTACGGCGCGATCCAGACGTTGTTGCGCAGCTGCTCCACCGGATCTTCCTTGTAGTGGTAGGGCGCATTGTTCGCGGACTTCTTGAGCCGCTTGATCAACCGGTAGACGAAGTACGAGCCGTTCTCGATGCTGACCACCCGCAGTTTGGGATGCCGGGTGAACACCTGGTGCACGATCATCGCGGCAATGGTGTCGTGGATGGCGCGGTCGTCCATGATCACCATGTCCAGCGGATCACGCTTGCCGAAGCCCTTGAACACACCGCTGCCGCCCCACAGTGCCGGGATCGCCATGTATCCGGAATCGGACAGGTGGAAGACCACCGGCACACCGGCTTCGGCCAGCCGGGCCCACACCGGGTCGTGGATCGGGTCACCGAGCGATCGCGGCCGCACCGCACCGGGCACCGGCGCGGGCCGCACGCACACCAGCTTGGCGCCCCGACCGACGACGAATTCGACCTCCTCGACGGCCTTCACCGGGTCGGCCAGCGAGATGATCGGCGCACTGTAGAAACGGTGATCGGGCCGGTCGAACCCCCAGTCCTCGTCCAGCCACAGGTTGAAGGCGTGCAGCGAGAACATGGTTGCCTCGACGTCGTGCTTGAGCCCCTCCTCCACGCCGCAGGCGAAGGTGGGCAGCATGAACACCGACTGCAGGTTCTGCTTGTCCAGGATCTTCAGCCGGGCGTCGCGGTTCTGGTACTCGGGATGATCGGCGAGGCTGTCGACCTTCATCAGCGACGCCGGGTTGACGCCTTCGGGGATCTCGCCGCGGAACAACAGGTCCAGGCAGCCAGGTTCGATGATCGGGTCAAACGTCGGGTTCGGGATGAAGTGGTTGACCACACCGCCGAACACCGCCAGCGTGCGCTTGCCGTCCTGCACCATCTGCACACCGCGGCTGCGGAATTCCTTGGGCAGGTGCCGGGTGAATGCATCGACGGGTTCGTAGTAATGGTTGTCGACGTCGATCGCTTCGTAATCCAGCTTGGCCGGCGTGGGCCTCTCCAGCGTGGTCATCGTTTGGTCCTTTCGGTCCGCGCAGTCATTGCAGGGCGCCCGGCATGGGCGGGAAGTTCGGTGCGCGCTTCTCGAAGAACGCCGTGATGCCCTCGATGAAATCGGTCCGCTGCATCGAATCGTGCATCAGCTTCTCGGCCTTGTGGCTGGTTTCGACGATGCCCATCCCGGCGTCGGCGTACAGCTGTTTCTTCATCATCGCCATCGAACTCGGGGCGCAGTTGATCGCCATGTCGTCGGCGTACGCCAGCACCCGGTCCATCAGCTCGTCGCGGGGCACCACTTCTTTGACCAGCCCGAGTTCGGCGGCCTCCTCGGCCAGGAAGATGCGCCCGGACAGCAGCAGCTCGGTGGCGGTGGCCCAGCCCACCAGCCGGGGCAGGATCCAGGAGATGCCGTACTCGGCGACCAGGCCGCGCCGGGCGAACGACGTGGTGAACTTCGCGCCGGCGGCGGCGAAGCGGATGTCGGCCATCAGCGCCTGGGACAGGCCCATGCCGGCGACCGCGCCGTTGATCGCGGCGATCACGGGTTTGGTCAGCTGCGTCAGGAAATACGGGTGCCGGGCCGCCACCATCGCGCTGACGTCGGTCTGGTTGGCGGAGTCGACGGTGACCTCCGAGATGGCATCCAGCCCACCCATGTCCGCGCCGGCGCAGAACGCCCGGCCGGCACCGGTGATCACGACGACCCGGACGCGCGGATCGGCTTCCGCCAGATCGATGTGCCGGTAGAACTCGGCGACCATGTTCCCGCCCCAGGAGTTCATCCGCTCCGGCCGGTTGAACGTCAGGATCGCGACGCCGGAATCCCGGACCTCGTAGAGCAGCGGCGCGGGCCGCACGTCTTCGGCAACGCTCATCGGCGGGCGGTCCTCCTGGGTTTGATCACTCATACTGTATACCTATCGGTAGCGCATTCTGCAACCCTGTCGAACCCCGCGAAAACCACTCCTGAGCTAGGCGGTTCCCACCAGTCCGAGCCGGCGATAGGCGGTCTCTATCCGCGCTTTCGCGGCGTCCGGCAGGATTGCCTGCGGGGCCCGCGAATGCGGGTGATCGCCGACCGGCAATCCGAGCACCGACGCCGCGTGCTTGAACGCCCCGCCCCAGTGCGTGAAGTACTCCGGCCGGCCCGGGTAACACGTGTAGACGCCGGCCATATCGAGGTCGAACTGGTCCATCCCGGTGTCACGCGCGTAATCCATGGCTTCGGTGAGCTTGTCGTTACGGATCAGGTCCCAGTACAGCGTCAAGATCTTTCGCTGCGGAGTCTCGTGCAGGTAACCGGCGGTGCCGAGCTGCGCCGCACACACGATCCCGGCCCGCAGCCAGCCGGCCCGGTAGACGGTCAGATCGCATTCCCACATGACCAGCCCGGGCGCGAGCTCGTGCAGCACCCGGCTGTTGTGCGGCCGGAACGCACCTTCCTTGGTGGCGCAGACGGCCGGGATCTCGTCGTAGATCCGGGCGCTCTCGGCAGCGGTCAGGACATATCCCGACGACGGTGAGTTGAACATGCCCAGTGCGATGTCGGTCCGGTCGGCCACGTAACGGAAGAAGCGCAGCACACCCTCCCCGCCGTGGGTCTCCATCATGGGCGTCTGGATATAGGCGATGTCGGCGCCGACCTGCTGCGCGTGTCGGGTCAGTTCGACACAGTCCTTCGCCGACATCGATGCGGTGCACGCCTGCACCACCACGTCCGGGTCAGCCTTGCGGCCCTCGTCGATCGCCACCTCCAGGAGCCGCTTGCGCTCATCGAGGGTAAGCGACCAGAACTCCGCGACACCGCTTGTGCACCAGAGCATTTCATGACCGAGATCACCGACGCAGTACCGGACCAGCGTTCGGTAGGCGGCCCAATCGATATCATCACCGTCGGGTCCACTGAACGGCGTATAGAGCGAATTTCCGATCCCGCATAATTCGGTGCGTGCCCAGGCACGGGCGTCCTTCGCGGTTGCCATGGCATCCCCTGACGGTCAAATCCCCCCACACCCTACCCGAAACTATTACCATTGGTATTTCGGTATGGCCCTTCGGGGTGACTCCGCGCTGGCAGCGACGCTGTGGCCCTCGTCTCAGCGGCCGTTTCACGGAGCCGCCAATCGCAAGGCTGCCGGTAGGGTTGTCGGGTCGGTCGGGCATGGTCGGTCAGAGGAGGTAGTAGGTGGCAAAGCAGGCGACCGCCGTCAAGCGGCAGCGCCGCGAGCGTGGCTCGATCAATCCCAATGACATCATCGAGGGCGCCTTCCAGCTGGCCGAGGACATCGGGATCGACAACCTGAGCATGCCGCTGCTGGGCAAGCATCTCGGTGTCGGGGTCACCAGCATCTACTGGTACTTCCGCAAGAAGGACGACCTGCTCAACGCGATGACCGACCGCGCGCTGCGTCAGTTCGCCGTCGCCACACCCTATGTCGAGGCGGGTAACTGGCGTGCCACCCTGGGCGAGCATGCGCGTGGAATGCGAAAGGCGTTCCTGAGCAATCCGATTCTCTCCGATCTGGTCCTCATCCGGTCGGCGTTGTCGCCGCGGGCGGCCCAGCTCGGGGTGCAGGAGGTGGAGCTGGCCGTCGAGAATCTGGTGGCGGCCGGGTTGACCGCCGAGCAGGCGTTCGACGCATATTCCGCGGTTTCCCTGCACGTACGGGGTTCGGTTGTGCTGCAACGCCTCTACGAGAAGAACCGGGCACTCGACGGCGGACCTGGTGATTTCGAGGAGACCATGGTCTATGACGCCG